>MDSZ01039625.1_pt1 | contig 12769 bp, 5 predicted proteins | sample 811201 | NCBI WGS metagenome assembly MDSZ01 (sample SAMN05326647, study PRJNA326480) | marine metagenome | isolation source: seawater | place: Indian Ocean: North | collected 2010
GAGAGAGAGAGAGAGAGAGAGAGAGAGAGAGAGAGAGAGAACGCACCGCGCTGCTCATGACGATCGTCCGTGTGGGGGGCTTCTTCTTCTTCTTCTTCTTCTTCTTCTTCTTCTTCTTCTTCTTCTTCTTTTTAATGAGAGAATGCAAACATCCAATTTTCGACTCGTTTTAACTTTCTTCGAGTACGACGAAAAAAAGAAAGACAAAAGAGGAGGATGATTTGCCAAAGTCTTTTCTTCGACGCCACACAAAAGAGACACAACAGCAAAAAGTTCGTACCAATCATCAAATGAACGTCACGAACGCGCGTCGTCGACGCGAGGAGAGACACCACCGGTAGAAAAAGAAAGAGGCGCACGCGGCATCGATGGAGTCGTGGGTGGCGTTTCCTTCGCCGTCGGCGTCAACCTCGAAGTCTTTGTCGGCGTGGGAAACGTTCGAAGATTTTGGTGAACGACAACGGGATTCTTCTTCCTCTTCTTCTTCCTCTTCTTCTTCGCTGACGGGAGCGATGCCACGCCCGAAGGAAAAAGCGAACGAAGACGGTCGCACCGGTATCCATCATCCGATATCGAGAGACGTCGCGCGTGCGAGCTTAAAACCGAACGACCGTCGGTTACGGACGTTGTTTTGCGCACAAGACGTGTCGCTGTACTCGAGCACAGAAAATATGCGAATACGAGCAAATACGTTCAACGCAAACGGAAAGAAACCGAAAGAAGACCTGGACATCGCGGAGTGGTTGACGAGTGAAAACGACCGCGTCGTGGACGTGTACGCGATTGGGTTTCAAGAGATTGTGCCTTTGCAAGTGCAAAAAGTTTTGAAAGTGCAAGACGTGGAGAGAGACGCGCGGATGTGGGATGAGAAGATTTTGAAATGTTTGAATAGTAACATTAATGGCGGGAGAGGGGTAACGAATTACGTGAAAATAACATCGACGCAATTAGTTGGAGTGTATTTAACGATATTCGTTCGAGAAGAGCTGATTAGAAACGGCTCTATTCGAGAGAGGCCCATCGCGACGACAGTGGCAACTGGTTTCTCTTTGGGATTCAGGAACGGCTCCATGAATGTAAAGTTAGGGAATAAAGGTGGATGTTGCGCGTTGATAAAGATACGAGACACATCGATTGCCTTTATATGCGCGCATTTAGCGGCTGGGTCGAAAGATGAAGATACGAAGAGAAGGAATGCGGACGCGGCGGAGATTCTGCAAAAGTGCGTATTCACTCCAGATGTTTCGGAAGACGAACAAGGAGAGGATGAGAGAGATTTTCGTCACAATAATATTCGGTGGGAGAAGCCCTCGCGAACTAGAACCATACACGATGCGACGGTTTCGATATTCTTTGGAGATTTAAACTATCGCTTAAACGCTCCGAAAGATGACATTTTAGAATACGTGCGATTAAGATCGAACGAATCCGAATCGAACGAATCCTCTTTTCGTGCGAACGCGAATAACTACATTCCACTTTTGAAACACGACCAGTTATTACAAGAAAGGCAAAATGGCAACGTGTTGCCTGGGTATCGAGAAGGTTGTATTGAATTTCCTATGACGTATAAATTTAAACCGGGGACGTCGCGATATTCTGGCATCGGACATGCGGCTACGTCGTCATTAAAAGACATGAACAGTAATAACTATAACAACAACGATTCCGAATACGAGAATGATTTTAACGACGACCTCGACGACGGAGAAAACAGTAGCTCGAAAGCAGACGATAAAGAAGAGAAGAAGAAACGCGCACCGGCGTGGTGCGATCGAGTCTTGTGGAAAGGCGACGATTTACAGCTGTTGGGATACAGAGATCACAACGAGATTTACCATTCCGACCACAAACCAGTATCAGCTACGTTCTGCTTGAAATGTCGAACAGTTGATTATAATGGTCGATTGAAGCGAATGTTGGCGGATTTGCGGAGAAAGTTAGACGCCGAAGAGACGAACAGAGCGCTCGCGACAAAAGTGATTTTAGAAACCGGCACTGCGTGCGACTTTGGCGAGGTACAGTATTGTGAACGAGTGACGAGGAGGATTCAGTTTAAATTCCCACGAAATAATCACGGAAGCATAATATCCTTTTCAGTTGGATTCCAAGGTCGCGGGGGAAGTTACGACGACCTCATCAATGATACAGAAGACGACGCTCCAAAATGGGTGCGCGATATTACGCCAGCGAAAGCAACCGTTTCTGCTGAAACGTCAGTGTTCGTGGACATCTCCGCCTTCGTTTCTGGAGCAGAGACTATTCGATATATAGGTGCATCATCGTCTCTCGACGCCGTCTTGGTCATTCGCGCCGAACATTGTCAAGACGCGTACGTTGCGCTCAAAGGCGTGTATGCGCATAATCCGATTTTTGGCGCGCCTTTGCGCTCTTTACCTCCGAGCGTATTTCCGCCGGATGTTCCGTCAGTAGTCTCGACGCTGATCGATGCGCTCTATGCGTTTGGTTCGATATCGAAAGATGATATATTTATGCAGAAAAGCAACGAAAAGGATCGGAGGAATGCTGTAAAGAGCTGTTTGCGTCTATGCGGAGTCTCCCAGAGCACATTCAACGATATGCATTCCTCCTCTTCCTGTTCCTTGTTGGACGATTTCACCGATTTATCTGTGGCAACCTCGTCAAAAACATCTGCTTCTGCGATTGAACTTGCAATCGCGTTGTTGGAATTCTTCCACGCCTTACCCGAGCCGCTCTTTGGCGACGGCTCTCTCTTCGTGGGATTCCGAGACGAAGAACATTTCGACGAAGGCGAAGTGACAAGAAAACGCCTCGAAAATATCTTGCGTCAATCGTTGGATAAAAACGCACACGCGTCGGCAACGTACACTCTCGCATTCTTAACCAGCTACGTCGGAAGAAACTCGCCTTCGTCCTCGATCCGACTCGAAAGTGTGTGTCAAGCCTTCGCAGACGTCTGGTTTGCGAAAACCGACTCCTCGACCAAAAAGACAAACGGATTTTCACTCGTACGCCGCATGGAAATCGTGAAAACTTTGCTGTCTTCATCTGGGAGTAGTACGACGCAATATCAGCAACAACAGGAATTAAGTGACTTATTTAGTACAAGTACTACCATTAGTAATGCCACTAGCGCTGCAGTCACGGGTAGCTTGCTCGATTTGTAATTTTAAAAAATAGAAAAATCCAAGAGAAATTTTTTGTATCTCCTTCGTATCTGAAAAATACTTCAAAGAAAGTTTGCCGTGCGCGCACGTTCGCACGCATCGCAATCTAACCATACGAACATGTCTATTCTCTCTGTGCCAACTCCATCGTCCCTTGCGCGCGCGAGTCATTTCCAACTGTATCAACAGCGCGCTCTTCCTCCCATTAAAAAATACGCCAATAAGGTAAAAGCTTCCAAAGAAGAAAGCGGAAAGCTTCACCTCGACGGCGGTCGAAGCACGTCTGAATATCCGGACATGAGCGACGAAGCCTCGATTTCGTGGCCGTACAGTCGCGTCGAAGAGTTCATGACGAGAGATCCAATGACGCTCGAACAGGATTTGAATCTTACAGATGTAAAAGTACAACAATTCATCAAGACATATCACGGCGGGCCCGTTGTAAAAGACGGTAAGTTGGTCGGAGTCATATCGAGGAACGATATTAAACGATTGTCCTACATCTCTTTCGGCGAGGAGCAGAGACATATTCGCACGGTTGCAGATGCGATGACGTCGATGCCTTTAACGATAGGGCCGAAGGCGTATATATCGGCGGCAGCGGGGTTAATGTTAAAGCATAAGATCCACCGTTTGCCAGTGGTCGAGGAAGGCGAAGATTACGCCCATCCCGGAAAATTGATCGGAATTATCACGAGAAGCGATATTTGGGAACCGTTGATTCAAAATTCGCTCTTGTTGGATAAGCAGTATCGGGATAGACGGTGGGTCTTTCATCAATCTTATTCTTCTTCCTCGGGAGTGCTCGACATTCGCGTTTGGAGGTCGTTCGTAAAAATAAAACTGACCAAGTTCTAGCAACCATATCTTACACGATTAATTCCAGGGACGTCAATCAAGAAGAAAAAGAAGAAGAAGATACATCAACAAAAACAATCCCAGAGAAACCAAGCATATACTTTGATCTTCTCTACATAGCCACCCCAGGAAATGAAAAGAAATCAAAGAAAAAATACAAAGTCCAACTCTTTTCTCGAAAAGACATACCGAAAAGAAGAAAGCGCAAAGGCGTTCTCCCGCGACACGACGTGGACATCGATTGGGATGAATGCAACGAACAAGGCGAGAAATTGCTCCAAAAGTGGTACAAAGAATACGGAGACGAGGCGTACATGGATTTGAGCGACGTGTTTGACGAGTACGAGTATTGATTTTACAGAAGAGTAGAGTTCGCATTGCGGGCGTAGTGTTGTACATACTCACCAGTAAAAAAGATTGAATGATTTTCTACAAGAAAAGAAAAAAGGAAGAAATCGAGACATTTTTTTTACACTCATTCGCTCTTCTTTTTTGTTTTCGATAGCACGCCGCGTGGTATTAAACGAGATCGAACGAGTGAACGAGCGGAGCCACCGGTGTCGTTTAGCACGTGCGATCGCGCTGTCATAGCGTGCATCTTCGACGAGTTTCGAACGCAGAAGAAAAAGAGAAGAAGACGAACAAAAATTGTCAATCGAACACCATGCCGCCGTCTGAACCGAAAAACAACGTGATGTCGGCCATGCAAAAGCTCCAACACCTCTCGTTAATCAACAAAGTAACGAAAGAACTCGATAAAAGCCTAGGTGTGAATGATAAAACCTTGGCAGAATTTGTCGTGGACGTTGCCAAGTCATCGAAGTTTGATCCGCAAACGTTCTTCAGGGAATTGCAAAAGAATGGTGCAGAGCTACCGGAACCGTTCGCAAACGAGTTGGTGGGAATGATCGAACGGTTAGCGAATAAAGGCGGTGGCTCGACTGCTAAAGAAGGAGAAAAGAAGAAAGCAGTTATGGAGAAACCGACGAAAGAGAACCCGTTTCCAGGCTTACACCGACCAGATGCAGAAGAACATGCGAAAATGCTGTCGCGTGAGTTGTACGGCGAGAGGAACCCGATTGAAAACGCGTGTGACGATCCGAGGCTGGATAAAATGAATCCTGGACGGTTGGACGAGAATAAAAAGGCATCGAGTTCAGGAAGAGGAGCATATCAAGATGATGATTCCGCGTATAGACAGAAGAAGAATAAGAAGACAGAACCTGCAAAACGAACGATTCGAGGCAAACCGGAAATCGGGAAAGTATATAGAGGCAACGTGACGAACGTGATGGATTTTGGTGCGTTCGTGGAATTGGTTGGGTTTGTGGATAAAACGGAAGGTTTGGCGCACGTTTCAAAGTTACTGAGAGTACCGAATGGAAATTCAGCGCGGGATGTCGTGCAAAAAGGAAACTCGGTGTACGTTAAAGTGTTGTCGCTGACGAACAATAGGATAGCGTTGTCCATGTCGGACGTGAATCAAGAAACTGGAGAGGAAGAGATGAGTTATGCGAACAATCTTCCACCACCACCACCAAGATCGAATCCAGCGCCACCGCGTGGCGGCGGAAGTAGTTTTGACGATAGCAGTAGTAACCCAATTGTGCCTAGATTCGGCGCTGGCGCAAAGGGCTCGAACATGAACACAGTGAAAGGCTTATCTGGGATTAAACAATCCGAGGAAGATTTTGCCGCCGATGGACGCATAGTGGACGACAAGAGCGGGTTAAATCGACGACGGCCGATTAAGCGCATGTCTTCTCCGGAGCTATGGGAGGCGAGGCAATTAATCGCGAGCGGTGTTTTGAAAGTTGAAGATTACCCAAACTTTGACCCGGAAAATGACGGAGTGTTAGCGTATGAAGAAGAGGCGGAGGAGGAATTTGATATCGAAATAAATGAAGAAGAAGCCCCATTCCTTGCTGGTCAAACAGATGCGGCTTTAGGCGATATATCCCCGATCAAAATCGTGAAGAATCCAGACGGGTCTATGCAAAGAGCGGCGATGACGCAAGGTGCTTTAGCGAAAGAACGGAGAGAGATGAAAGAGACGCAAAAAAGAGCCGCAATGGACGAAGACGTCCCAGAAAATCTCAACCAAGCGTGGTTAGATCCGATGGCTGCTCAGGACGATCGAAAACTCGTCGCAGACGTTCGGGGACAAAACATAGCCCCAGAGGATATGCCAGAATGGAAGAAACAATCCGTAGGAAAAGTCGCGCAGTTTGGTTTTGCACAAAAGGGGTCCATTCTCGAACAGAGACAGTCGTTGCCTATTTTCAAATTGCGTGAAGAGTTGATCAAAGCCGTTGACGAAAACCAAATCTTGGTCGTCATCGGTGAAACCGGGTCTGGGAAAACGACGCAAATGACGCAATATTTAGCCGAGAGCGGCTACACGACCAAAGGTCGAATCGGATGTACGCAACCGAGAAGAGTTGCGGCCATGTCCGTTGCAAAAAGAGTCGCCGAGGAAGTTGGTTGTTTAATCGGTGAAGAAGTTGGCTACGCCATTCGTTTTGAAGATTGCACGAGCGAAGATACGGTGATAAAATACATGACAGACGGTATGCTTTTGAGAGAAGCATTGTTGGACGACATGATGTCGCAATATTCTGTCATCATGCTCGACGAGGCGCACGAGAGAACAATCCATACGGACGTTTTGTTTGGTTTACTAAAGAAATGTTGCTCCAAGAGGAAAGATTTACGCATCATTGTTACTTCTGCAACCTTAGATGCGGAAAAATTTTCCACCTATTTCTTCGAGTGTCCAATTTTCACCATCCCCGGGAGAACCTTTCCGGTCGAAGTGATGTATACGAAAGCTCCGGAAAGCGATTATTTAGATGCAGCGTTGATCACTGTCATGCAAATCCACTTGACGGAACCTGAGGGCGATATTTTGCTTTTCTTAACCGGTCAGGAGGAAATCGATACCGGATGCGGCATTCTCTACGAACGCGTCAAAGCTTTAGGACCATCCGTTCCAGATTTACACATTTTACCGGTCTACTCCTCCTTACCGTCTGAGATGCAAACGAAAATCTTCGAACCAGCGCCTCCGGGAAGTCGTAAGTGCGTCGTCGCGACGAACATCGCTGAAGCGTCGTTAACGATCGATGGTATTTTCTATGTCGTCGACCCGGGATTCGCGAAGCAAAAAGTGTACAACCCGAAAGTTGGCATGGACTCGTTAGTCGTCGCGCCCATCTCGCAAGCGTCCGCGAGACAACGCGCGGGCCGGGCCGGTCGTACTGGCCCGGGTAAATGTTTCCGTCTATACACTGAAGCTGCTTTTAAGAATGAAATGTTACCAACCTCCGTCCCGGAAATTCAAAGAACTAACTTGGGCATGACGTGTTTAACTTTGAAAGCGATGGGTATCAACGATCTAGGCCCAGGCGGCTTCGATTTCATGGATCCACCACCGGTGCAAACTTTAGTCACCGCGCTCGAGCAGCTATACAATTTGAACGCGTTAGATGAGGAAGGATTACTCACCCGCTTGGGTCGTAAAATGGCCGAGTTCCCGCTCGAGCCGCCCATGTCCAAAATGCTCATCGCCTCAGTGGATCTCGGGTGCGCCGAGGAAATTCTCACCATTGTCGCCATGCTTTCCGCGCAGAACATTTTCTACCGTCCGAAAGAGAAGCAAGGTCCAGCCGATCAGAAAAGAGCGAAATTCTTCCAACCGGAAGGCGACCATCTGACGTTGCTCACCGTCTACGAAGCATGGAAAGCGAACAATTTTTCCTCGCCGTGGTGTTTTGAAAACTACCTCCAAGCGCGCTCGTTGCGTCGCGCGCAAGACGTCCGCAAACAACTCCTTACCATTATGGACCGATATCGCTTAGAGGTGACCTCGGCCGGTCGCAACTTCAACCGCATCCGCCGTGCCATCACCTCCGGCTTCTTCTTCCACGCCGCCAAAAAAGATCCGCAAGAAGGCTTCAAAACCTTAGTCGAAAACACCCCAACATACATCCACCCGTCCTCCTCCTTATTCCAACGCCAACCCGACTGGGTCGTTTACCACGAACTTGTCCTCACCTCCAAAGAATACATGCGCGAATGCCTCGCCATCGACCCGAAATGGCTCGTCGAACTCGCTCCGCGTTTTTTCAAACAAGCCGACGCTCGAGTCCTGAGTAAACGTAAACGTATGGAAAAGTTGGAACCTTTGTTCGACAGGTTCAACGAAAAAGACGCGTGGAGGTTGAGCAAGAGAAGAGGTTAGAGACGTGGTCATAGCCCTCATTTGTGTAGTGTCAAGCTTAGAAGATTCTTTCGACGACGTTTCGACAGCGAGAATACTTTTGCCTTTTCAAAATTCTTCCTTCTTTTTCTTCCTTTTCTAAAACCCTAAAAAAAATATCTAAAATCTTTAATTGGACACGTGGAAAACGTAAAGTTTTGCACATTTCTCTCTGCCTGCCTCGTCTCCATATTTATTGCATTTATACGGGCGAGAGAGGAGAGGCTCGTTTCGTGACGCTTTTGGTGGAAGTCTCGAAGCGTGCGGTCTCATTTTGCGCGCGCACGCGACGCTATCGTTTCGAATTGGAAATTACGGTTTGATCGATCGATTGCATTAACTTAATTGAAACCTGCAACGATGACGACGACGACGACTAAAAGCACGACGATCTTTGCGCTTTTTTTCATCGCCGCGTGTGCGTGCGCGATGAGTCGTGGCGTCCAAGCTGCCGAAGACAGCAGTGGTGTTGAATTTCTCTCCACTGGTGCGTGGGCGACGGTGCAGTTGTTGGATGAGACTGAATCTCAGTGCCCGTGCCCGGATGGATGCGCGACCTGCGCGTTTCAAGATGCATCCATGTTTGGCGCAGATAACACGGTCAAGACGCTGTATTCGACGAGCGAGATGCCGGCGGTGGTTATTGGCATGGGTGGCACGACGACGAAGTTTGTGGGGTATACCAACACCACGGGCCCCGTAGATGAAAGAGCACCCTTGCAAGGGTGTCCGAATAAATCTTTGATGGTGTGTTTCACCTGTAATAACAAGCAAGGTTATTACGCGACCGGTTATGCTGGCGCATATTCGCAAGAAGGCATCGGAACGGTCGGTACTGGCGTCGCGTGCGTGTATCAATACAAGTGCGCTGACGGAGGTAATTGCCAAGAGAGTTTGAGCGGTTTAGACGCGGCGAAGTATGTTGGTGCTTTATGTATCGTGTTTTGCTTTGTGTTTCTGATTTTCTTGTTTTTACGGGGTAGACCTTGGCTTAAATCCGTCGTCGACCCTTGTGCGCATTTAGATCGAACGAATCCGGATTATTCCATTTTTCCTGATTTACCGCCCGCGCCGACCGGGATGTTAGGTTTAGCCTGGTTGTGGAATGCGATATGGATGGACATGCCGTTTTTGCGCGCGCACATGACTTTGGATGAATATATGGTTTTGAGATGGTTTCGCATGTGTGCCATTTTTTTCCTGTTCGCGTCTGTGTTTTGCACGCCGGTTTTGGTGTACTTTTATTTCATGGACAACGACGAAGACATAACTGGCAAGGAAGCGACGATCGATGCAGCTTTGAGTGGGAACGTGCGTCAAATCTCCATGGCGTCGGCGAAGAGCCACTTGACGTGGCAATTAGTCGTTGCCGAGATGGTTTTGTTATCCGTGGTTTTGGTGAAACTCATCGAGCGTGAGTGCGTCAAGTTTGCGCGTTTGATGTGGAACTTGAAACCGGAAGAGATTGGCATCAAATCGCACGCCGTGGTAATCACGGACATTCCGAAATACACCACATCGCCGTTCCCGACGACGGAAATGAGCGACGCGCAAATGAAAAAGATTGCCGCGATGCAAGATAAACTCGGGAAGGAGTTAAAGAAGGAGGAAGAATCCACTTCTATTATGGGGCGATTAAAAAGTTTGACAAAACTCGCACAAGTGCAAGAGAAGATGGGTGGCAATTTCCCGAGCGGCGGCAACGATTTGGAGCAAATGGAAAAAGGCCAAACATCGGAGGGAGGAAAAGGCGTGGAATCCGCCGCAGATATCGTTCTTGCCCAAGATGGCCGCGTTCGAGCTCTGATGCGTTGGGAAACCGATTCCATTTTAACCTCGAAAATTGAACGCATCGTCGGAAGAGACAAGGTTGCGTTTAAAATGCTTGCCTCGGATACACGAAAGCTGGACGCCGTCGCGCGCAAGTGGAAGGTGGTGCAAGACTATATGATTCAGTACACGAAAGCGCACAACGAATTAACTAAAAGGAAAGAGTCTAATCCAGAATCCTTCGAAGGATCTTCCCGATCCGCTCGTATTTCGCGATTCGAGTTGAAGCAAGCGACGAGAGGTTACACGAAGTACGTCAAGAAGGAGGCAAAATTTTTCAAGAAGTTCAACGCCGTTCGCGAAAAGGAAATCAGCTCCATCGAACCCGCTGGCGGTGCCGTGATTGTTTTCAAAGACCAAAAAGATGCGTTGGTAATGGGATCCGTACAAATTGACGACCAGTTTGGCCAATGGCAAACGATGCAAGCGCCCGGGCCGTCCGATTTGGTATGGCACAACGTCGCGAGCTCGAAACCGGTGAGAGATTGGAAGACGAACCAAATTCGTTTTATTACTATTTTCATGACCATTTTCTTCATGTTCCCGGTCTCATATGCGACGAAATTGTTTAACGAATATAAAGCTGAAATCGTTGAATATGTTGGCGAAGAGTACGGTGAAACTTTATATTCCATCATGATTGCGGTGCTGCTTTCCGTCTTGATTGCCGTCGCCGGTATGATTGCATCTACCACCAGTCGCATGACGGGTCTAACCTCGTACTCTTTGATGGATTCTTTCGGCGCCTCGACGTATTTTTACATTGTCATTGTAAACTTAGTCGTCGGGAACATGTCTGACAGAGAGTTGTGGCTCGATTTGGAAGACTGGTTGCAGCAACCACACTTGTTCTCGTATACGTTTACGAGACAGATGATTGCCACATCCACCTATTTCATTAAGTTTATAATCATGAGAACGGCCACGTCGACAATTATGGAGTTATTAAACATTGGTTCTATTGGTGGATACATCATGAAGTCGATCATGTACCGCGTTCGTTCTTTACAATGGCCACCGAAGAAAAAGAAAGTCGAATGGGCGACGCCGAAAGCGACGCCGATGATGCTCGTCCCTCCACAAGCGATGATGATTTTCTTCATCTCGATGATTTATTGCGTCAGCGCACCAATCATCTTACCGTTTGCGTTTATCTTCTTCTTTGTCATGTACATCTTCGGCAAGCACATGTACGTATACGCGTATTTGCAAAAGTACATGGGCGATATCGCCATGTGGGCTTGGCTTGTCCGTCAAATGATCTTCACGTTGTTCTTCGCGCAAATCGTGTTGATTTTAGGTATGCCAACGTTAGGGTACGGGTCCGAAGAATACCGAATTTGGTTGGTCCCGATCCCGGTGATTACCATTTTGCAAACCATGCGATCAAGAGAGTTATTACAAGTCGCCCTGAGAAGACCATTGTACGTTGATAACGTCGGTGAAACCGAGGATGACATCAAAAAAGCGCGACACGGCGTCATTCGCGCGCGACAAGTCAAGGAAGCGCACGAAGGCGATTTGGGTTTGGACAAGCACCGAAGTGTCGAGGATCTTTTGAACTCCGGAGCGTGGCGAGGATACATGCCGTCGAACATTTGGCCGTTGGCGGCAGAAAGAAGCGCCGCATCTATTGTCTTGAAGAGATGGCGCGCGTATAAACGAACGAAACCTGGCGAGAAAGGCTTCTTCGGCATCGGTGCGAAATCCGTCAAGAAGGTTGAAAAAGTTGCCCCGGATGCGGTTCCAGCGGCGAAAGTCGAGGAGAAGAAGGAGGAGAAGAAGAAGGAAATAGTTTTGACTCAAGAACAGTTGGATGCGATTCAATTGAGGAAGGAGGCGGAAGAGGCGGAAAAGAAACGCTTGGAAGAGGCGAAGAAGAATCCGCCGAAACCGAAACCAATCGAAGCAGAAGAGTCGGCGCCGGCGGAAGGGAAAAAGGAAGAGGAGAAAGAAGAGAAGAGCGCGGAGACGAAAGAGTAAGGCGGTTAAAGGCGAAGAAGAGAAAGTTTTGTCGCGTGGCGACGAGAGAAACAACTCATCTATATTTATTGATTTAATATTACTACTCAAACTACTATTTATACGTGTATGTGGCTACTACTACTACGACTACTACTACGACTACGACTACTACGTCGTGCTCTTCTCCTCCTTCTCCCATTTTTTCATCGTTTCCTCTGCTTTTGCTCGCGCCCTTTCCACTCTTCCGCTCACCGGTTGTCGTTCGCGCGTCTCTCGCATTCGTTCTTTTCGTCTCTCCAGTCGTTTCAATTCCGTTCTCGCGAACCGTTTCGCCCATTTTTCATTCAATTCAAACTCCCAAAACTCGACCGTCTCTTCTCCTTCGTCCGCTTTGTCCGCGTCGTCGTCGTCGTCGTCGGTGTTGAAGCGCACGACGAGAGGGTTATCGTCGTCGTCGGTATCTCTTCGTCGTCGTCGTCGTCGTCGTCGTCGTCTCACGGGCGGCGGCCAGGACACGAACGTTTCCCAGCGCAAAGTTTTTTTTGTTGTGTTCGAGTCCTCCTCGTCCTCGTCGCGAGTACAACGAAACCGATGATGTTTTGGCGGGCCTCGAAACGCGACGTCCGCTGGGGGCGGTGGAAGCAGCCAGGGAGGTGGACGGCGCGCGTCGAAATCCGTCGGCAACTCCTCCTCCTCCTCCTCCTCC
>MDSZ01000956.1_pt1 | contig 12768 bp, 9 predicted proteins | sample 811201 | NCBI WGS metagenome assembly MDSZ01 (sample SAMN05326647, study PRJNA326480) | marine metagenome | isolation source: seawater | place: Indian Ocean: North | collected 2010
TATATTGCTCAGAATAAATATTTTTCTAGTTGGTTTTTTCTTTTATTTGATTTAATTCCAATACCCAGTGGAAGACTTATAATGACTTTAATGACAATAAATCTATCTTGTTATTTTTTTAAGCCAAATATTTTTAAGCAAGCAAAATTAGGGATTACTATTGTCCACTCTGGAGTTATTTTACTGTTAGTTGGTGGTGGGCTTACAGGTTTTTTTAGCACTGAAGGTAGTATGGTTATTGAAGAAGGTGGTAATTCAAACTTTACAGAGAATTTTTATTTAAAAGAACTTGCTGTTGTAAAAACTTCTGATGAGTTTTATGACCATTTTACTATTTTTGATCAGCCTTTATTAAAAGTCAATTCACTTTTAATTGATGAATCTTTGCCTTTTAAAATTAAGATTTTGGACTATTTTTCTAATTCAGAACCAACTCCTAGGTTGTATCGTGGAGATTCAACACTAAAGGGTATGGCAAGAAACTTCACCTTGAAAGAAATAAATAATGAAATAGAATTTGAAAAAAATATTCCTGGTATAATTTATGAAGTTTATGATTTAGAAAATAAATCATTAGGAATTTATATGGGATATATGGGGCAGCCTATTACTCAAAATATTAATATTAATAATAGCGAATATTCAATTATATTGAGGAGAGAAAGAACATATCTCCCCTTTGATATTTTATTAAATGATTTTAAAAAAGTAATGCATCCTGGGACAAATATTGCAAAAAGTTATAGTTCAGATATTTTGTTAACTGATGGTGGTGTTTCAAGAAAAGTTCTTATTCAAATGAATGAGCCTTTAAGGTATAAGGGGCATACTTTTTATCAAGCTTCTTTTATAGAGGGTAATGGTGTTGATACAACTGTTCTTGCAGTTGTTAAAAATTACGGGCGCTTATTTCCATACATTTCTACTATTATTATGTGTATAGGTTTATTATTGCATATGTTATTAAAAATAAACTTTAAAAAGGCTGTTAAGTGAATTTTAATCGATATTTAATTTTTATTTTTTGTTTGAATTTTATTTTTTCACAAAATTATTCTTATAAAGATCTACCAATTTTAGAATCTGGTAGAATTAAACCATTTGGTACATTTGCTGAAAATCAATTATTAGTTTTATATGGGAAAAGAAGCTTTAAAACAGATACATTAAAAGTAGATGCTATAGATTGGATGTTAGATATTGCTTCTAATCCAGAACAAAGAGTAGATCAAAAAGTTTTTTATTTAAGTAAATGGGACAATTCTCCTGATGTAGAAATTAGTTTAGGTCTTGCAAGCGAAGATCATTATTATTCATATCAAGATATATTTGAAGGTCTAAGTGAAAATAGAGATTTAATTGTTAATCTTCTTAATTCATCAGAAGATGAACGAACTATTGTTGATAATCAAATTATAAATGTTTATAAAAAATGGGATCTGTATGATAAGATTTCAAATGGTTTAATTGTTCTTTTACCATTAGTAGATGTAGAAAATGATATTATTAAAGATTATCTTTCTACATCTAAAAATAAGGTGAGCTATTCATTTTTAATAAGAAATTTAGAAAAATTTAAATATTTATTTAAGCAACTGATTGAAATTGATGAAAAAGAATGGAATGAAGTTCATGAAAAAACAGCTCAAATTTTCAATGAATTTCAAAATATTGAATATGTAATTTCACAACATCAAAGTTCATTTGACTATTTTAAAATTATTCCTCCAGATATGATGGATACAGATGAGTGGTTATCACCTTTGAATGTTTTGTTGTTAGATAGAACTGATAACCAAAATAAGCTTTTAGAATCATATGAAAATTTTTTTCATGCTTGTGTAGATAATAATGTAGCTGAAATGAATCTTTACTCTAATTCTATTATTGGATATATTTCTGATATAGACAAGAATTTCAAGCCAAATCTTTTAAGCAAAGAAAGTAAAGTTAAAAAAATTGCTCCGTTTCAAAAAAGTATGTTGTTTTACTTACTATCATTTATTTTATTGCTATTTAGTTGGAATAAGCATTCTCATATTTTAAGAAAAATAGCATTAGTTTTATTATTTTCGGGCTTTTTATTTCATGGATATGGCCTGATATTAAGAATAATAATACTACAAAGACCGCCTGTTTCTACTTTATATGAATCTATTTTGTTTGTTAATTTTATATTAGTGCTTTTTGCTATGCTTTTTGAAAATTTCAGGAAAGATAAAATAGGAATTTTGATTGCTTCATTTGGAGGAGTTTTTTTGCATTATATAGGATTGAAATATGCTTCAGACGGTGATACTTTAGGAATGCTAGTTGCAGTATTAAATTCTAATTTTTGGCTTGCAACACATGTTACCACTATAACTGTTGGCTATGGAGTTTCTTTGGTTGCTGGTATGATGGGTCATGTTTATATGTTAATGGCATTTTTTGTAAAAAATAATAAGAGTGATTTGAAGAAGATTAATAATAATATATATGGTCTTACTTTAATGGCATTATTTTTTACAATGTTTGGTACTATTCTTGGAGGAATATGGGCTGATCAATCTTGGGGTAGATTCTGGGGTTGGGATCCTAAGGAAAATGGTGCATTGCTTATTGTTTTATGGTTGTTAATGATGTTGCATATGAGGCTTTCTGGCATTGTAAAAGCTTTAGGATTTGCATTTGGAATTTCACTTATTAATATTATAGTTGCTATTGCTTGGTTTGGCGTTAATTTATTAAGTGTTGGATTGCATAGTTATGGTTTTACAGATAATGTAGCTACTAACTTATTTGCATTTATATCTATTGAAATAGTTTTTTGCTCTACATTATATTTTTTGATTAAAAAAAAGAATATTAGTTTAAATGAAAAGTAATTATAGAAATAATTTCATCCAATCTTTTAAAAGCTATGAAAAGAAATATTCTGATTCAATTCAAAATTCTGATGATTTTTGGGCAGATATTGCAGGTAGAATTACTTGGTATCAGAAATGGAGGAAGGTGTCTGACAATGACTATTCTAAAGGTAAAATTAAATGGTATGAAGAAGGGAAGCTAAATGTTTCATATAATTGTCTTGACAGGCATATTGAGAATGGTAAAGGTGATGAATGTGCTTTGATTTGGGAGGCTAATGATCCTACTATTAGCAAGAAATATTCTTATAAAGAGTTACTAGTAGAAGTATCAAAGTTTGCAAATGTTTTAAAGTCAAATAACATTTTAAAAGGTGATAGAGTTTGTATATATATGCAAATGGTGCCTGAGTTAACAATTGCTATGTTAGCATGTGCTAGAATTGGGGCTGTGCATTCTATTGTTTTTGGAGCTTTTTCATCTGATTCTTTAAGAGAGAGAATAAATGATTCTAAATGTAAAGCGGTAATTACTCAAGATACTGGTGTTCGTGGTATAAAAAACAATATCCCCATGAAAGAAAATGTAGATAAAGCTCTATTGGATTGTCCCTCAGTAAAAAATGTATTTGTAGTTCAAAGAACAAAAGCAAAAATCAATATGACTTCTAAAGATCAGTGGTGGCATGAAGTTATGCAAGATTCTTCTGAATATTGTGTTCCTCAAACAATGGATTCTGAAGACCCATTATTTATTCTTTATACATCTGGTTCAACTGGAAAGCCAAAAGGTGTTCTTCATACAACAGGGGGTTATTTAGTTTATGCTTCATATACTCATGAAATTGTTTTTGATTATAAACCAGGAGATATATATTGGTGCACTGCAGATATTGGATGGATAACTGGTCATTCATATATTGTTTATGGTCCTCTATCAAATCAGGCTACAACTTTAATGTTTGAAGGTGTTCCTAATTACCCAGATTTTAGTAGATTTTGGAAAGTTATTGAAAAACACAATGTGAATATTTTTTATACAGCACCAACTGCCTTAAGAGCTTTAATGAAAGAAGGCAATGAATATGTGGAAAATTCCAATAGATCTTCATTGAAAATATTGGGAACTGTTGGAGAAACGATTAAGCAAGCTGAATGGGAATGGTATTATAATGTTGTTGGTGAAGGTAGATGCCCTATAGTAGATACTTGGTGGCAAACTGAAACTGGAGGTATTTTAATTAGTCCAATACCAGCAATAACTAAATTAAAAGCAGGTTCTGCAACATTGCCCTTGTTTGGTATTGAGCCAATGATTTTAAACGAAAATGGTAAAGAAATTACATCTAATCCTGCTGAAGGATTACTTGTTTTAAAGCATTCTTGGCCAGGTCAAATGAGAACTTTGTATGGAGATCATCAAAGATTTATTGATACATATTTTTCTCAATTTAAAGGATATTATTTTACAGGAGATGGAGCTAAAAGAGATGAAGATGGTTATTATTGGATAACTGGAAGAGTAGATGATGTTTTAAATGTTTCAGGTCATAGATTGGGTACTGCAGAAATTGAAGGAGCAATTGGTCAATTTAATGGTGTTGCTGAAGCTGCTATTGTAGGTTTCCCTCATGATATTAAAGGTGAAGGTGTTTATGCTTTTGTTACTCTGATGACAGGAGTTTCGGTAAATAAAGAAATTGAAAATGGCATAAAAAAGAAAGTTAGAGAATTAATTGGTCCTCATGCGTCATTAGATAAATTGCAATTTACTCCTGCTTTACCTAAAACAAGATCTGGAAAAATAATGAGAAGAGTATTACGTAAAATTGCTGTTAATGATATAGATAATATTGGAGATATCTCTACTTTAGCTGATTCTAGTGTTGTTGATGAATTGATATTGAATAGAAAATAAAATTCAGTCAATGGATAGAGCAACTAAAGCAATTAAAATAGGGAAGATACTTGATAAATTATATCCTGAAACTCCTGTTCCGCTTAATCATAGTTGTGAATATACACTATTGGTTGCAGTAATGCTTTCTGCTCAAACAACAGATAAAAAAGTTAATCAAGTTACTCCTCAATTATTTAAATATGCAAATACTCCAGAAAAAATGTTGAGTTTAGAAACAAATTTTATTCAAAGTTTAATTCAAGAAATTGGTCTTGCTCCAACAAAGGCAAAAAATTTAAAAAAAATGGCAAAGCAAATTATAGACAATGGTGGTTTGGTCCCTGATTGGACTTTTTTAGAAAGTTTAGCTGGAGTAGGTCATAAAACAGCAAGTGTTTTAATGTCTCAATGGTATAATATCCCAGCTTTTCCTGTAGATACACACATTCATAGATTAGCTGAAAGGTGGGGTTTATCTAAAGCTAAAAATGTTGTTATGACTGAGAATGATTTAAAGAAATTGTGGCCTGCGAAAGAATGGAATAAGCGTCATTTGCAAATTATTTTTTTTGGAAGAGAATATTGTCCTGCTAGAAATCATAGCCTTGAAAATTGTATGATTTGTTCTTGGAGTGCTTCAAAAAAAAAGATTGAAGAAGAAAGTAGAAATTAACTGCTTAGAATAATATTAATTAAAATTACAATATCTTGAATATTATTTGTATTATCATAGTTTAAATCACCCATCAGTGAATATTCTTGTGATATTATTATATTAACTAATATTACAATATCTGAAATATTTACAATTCCATCATTATTAATATCACCGATGTTTTGATTTTGATTGTAGGGATAAGCTCCTATATCACTTACAGTGTTATCATTATCAATAATTAAAGGATCTCCAGCGTCAATGCAAGGAGATTGTGAAGTTAGTGTGTAGATGTTATTTTCTAAATCAGTAAATAAAGGGTCCTGAGATATAATTCCTAGCCCATTAGGAATCCAGTCGTCTGAACCTTGAATATTGGAATATGTAATATTATATTCATAGAAATTATTAGAAGAATAACCATCTATATTATAATTAGGGTTGTTAAATGTATTATCATTGTAATTAAAGTAGATTATTGAATTGTTTATAATTGAATTTCCTCCATCTATGTAAATTCCTGCTCCAGAAACATTGCTGCTCACTGTATTTTTTACAATGTTGGAGTTTGTTATGGTTGTATTTGACAAAGAATTGAAAATTCCACCACCAAATCCGCTTGAATAATTATCAGATATAATTGATTTAACTATTTCTAAGTTTGTGTTTCCACCAACCCAGATACCACCACCTTTAGAATCAGAGTAATTATTTTCTATTAAAGTATTGCTGATATCTGAATTAGAATTACTAATGTATATTCCTCCTCCAAATTTAGTTTCATTAAGATTGATTTTAGAGTTTTGTATTGAAATCTCACTTAGTAATGCTTGTATTCCTCCTCCACTACCAAATAAATCCATTCCATTTCTAGTAATGTCTGTATTGAATATTGTAAGTGTATGATTTACACAAAATATCCCTCCTCCTTCAGATGCTAAATTGTTTTTTATTTGCGTATTATTTATTGTGGGAGATGTGTTGCTGTTTTGTGTTGCGTAAAAACAAATCCCTCCTCCTGCAAATGCAAAATTATTTTCTATTATCATATTATTCATTGATATATTTGAATTATTCGATAAAATTCCTCCACCGTACGATGCTCCATTAATAATTAGGCCTGTTCCATTTTGAATTGTTAATCCATTTAATTCAAAAGGTTCAGAAATATTATTGAATATAAAAACTGGGTTGTATTCACTTGAACCATCTATAATTGTTGCTTCAGAGCTGTTTGATGATAAAAAATTTATATTTTTATCATCTATTGTAAGGTTTTCATAGTATATTCCTGGAGCAATTAAAATTGTGTCATTTTCAGAGGAGAAATTAATTGCATTTTGAATTGTTGAATAATCTGATGGAACATTTAGTGTTTCACCTCTAATTATTGCTATCAGTAGTAAAATGGCTGTTTTAGTAATCATTAATCTCTGAATATTTTATCAAGTTTTGGTTTAATAACAAATTTACAGTATGGCTGTTCCTTATTGAGTCTATAATAGTCTTGATGATATTCTTCAGCCTTATAAAAAGTATCAAGAGGTTCAATTTTTGTTACAATTGGATTTTGGTAAATATTGCTTTTCGAAAGTTTTTCTTTGTATGTTTGGGCAATTTCTTTTTGAGTTTTATCTGTATAAAAAATTGCAGATCTATATTGAGAGCCTATATCATTTCCCTGTCGATTAAGTGTTGTAGGATCATGTGATTCCCAAAAGTATTTTAATAGTTCATTATAAGAAATAATTTCAGGATTATAAATTATTTTGCAAACTTCAGCATGTCCAGTCTTTCCTGTGCAAATTTGCTCATAGGTTGGATTTGGGGTTGTTCCTCCAGTATATCCTGAGATAACTTCTGTAACACCTGGTAGTTGTAAAAAAATTGCTTCAACACACCAGAAGCATCCTCCTCCAAATATTGCAATATTCATAATTCCTCTTTTTTATATATTTAAATATATAATTTTTTTTATTTAGATTAAAAGTTTTCTTTGATGAGAAATTTTGTCATATATTATAATGATTTTTATATATAGAATAAGCAGACAATATGACAGGTTTTCAGTTAAAAACAAATTTTTCTCCATGCGGTGATCAACCAAAAGCAATTAAGTTGCTAACTGATGGTATTGAAAACGATATAAATCAACAAGTATTATTGGGTATTACAGGTTCTGGTAAAACATTTACTATGGCTAATATTATCAAAAATGTACAAAAACCAACATTGATTTTATCTCATAATAAAACTTTAGCAGCACAACTATTTGGCGAATTTAAGCAACTGTTTCCTAATAATGCAGTTGAATATTTCATTTCATATTATGATTATTATCAACCAGAAGCATATTTACCTGTATCTGATACTTATATTGAAAAAGACTCATCAATAAACGAAGAGATAGATAAATTTAGAATCAGAGCAACCTCATCATTAATGTCTAGAAAAGATGTTATAGTTATAGCAAGTGTTAGTTGTATATATGGTGTTGGTTCACCTAAAGAATATGAGGAATTGATTATTACTCTTTCAAAAAATCAAAAAGTCAATCTAAAAGAATTTTTTAAATCATTAGTAAATATTCATTATGTTAGGAATGATACTGTTATGTCACCTGGAACATTTAGAGTTAGAGGGGATACAATCGATGTATTTCCTGTATATGATGAACATCCTATAAGAATAGAATTGTTTGGTGATGAAATTGATAATCTTTCAAAGTTTGATTATTTGACAGGAGAAATCATTAATGATGAAATAAATGTCGTAACTATTTATCCATCAAAAAATTATGTTATTACAGATAAAAGTTTGAAGGTGGGTATTGAGAAAATTAAAAAGGAATTGTGGGAAAGAATTAAATTTTTAAAGAATGAAAATAAATTAGTAGAAGCACAAAGATTAGAGCAGAAAACATTATATGATATTGAAATGATGACAGAAATGGGGTATTGCTCAGGTATAGAAAATTATTCTAGACACTTAGATGGCAGATCTGAGGGAGAGAGACCTTATTGTCTTTTAGATTTTTTTCCAGATGATTTTTTAATGTTTGTAGATGAATCTCATGTAACTATTCCTCAGGTTAGAGCTATGTATAATGGAGATTTATCAAGAAAGACATCGTTGGTTGATTTTGGTTTTAGGCTTCCATCTGCCTTAGATAATAGACCTATGAAATTCAATGAATTTGAAAATAAAATTAATAAAGTTGTATATGTCTCTGCGACCCCTGCTGAATATGAATTATCTAAATCAAACAATCATGTTATAAATCAATTGATTAGACCAACAGGTTTATTAGATCCTATTGTTGAAGTATGTGAAACTCAAAATCAAATAGACTATTTAATAAGATCTATTAGAAAAGTTGTTGAAAGATCTGAAAGAGTTTTAATTACAACCTTAACTAAGCGTATGGCAGAAGATTTAACTGACTATTTGAAGAATGCAGGGGTGAAATGTGAATATATGCATAGCGAGGTTGATACAATTGATCGAGTTAAGATTTTGCGGGGATTGAGATTGAAAAAATTTGATGTATTAATTGGAATAAATCTATTAAGGGAGGGACTTGATATCCCTGAAGTTTCTTTAGTTGCTGTTTTAGATGCTGATAAGGAAGGTTTTTTAAGGTCGAAATCTTCTTTAATGCAGGTTGCAGGAAGAGCAGCAAGAAATACAAATGGAAGAGTGATACTATTTGGAGATAGAATGACTGATTCTATGAAGTATTTGATAGAACAAACTGAATCTAGAAGAAAGATTCAAGAATTACATAATAAACAAAACAATATTGTGCCTAAATCTATAGTTAAGGATGAGAGCTCAATTAAGTCAATCACACTTGTAGCTGATCAAGAAATTGATGAGATCGTTAATGATGAAGAATTTGTTATTGATGGAATTGATGAAATTGAAAAAAAAGAGATGATAAAAGAAATTGAAAAAAAAATGTTAAATTATGCAAAAGAATTTCAATTTGAAAAGGCAGCAATTCTAAGAGACCAAATAAAAAAAATAAAGAAGAAATAATTATGCTTTTAAATGAAAAGTTAAACATATTATTAATTGGAAGTGGTGGCAGAGAGCATGCAATAGCAAGTTCAATTTATAATGATGCTAAGTTAAATAAATTATATTGTGCTCCAGGAAATGCTGGAACAAGAAAAATTGCTGAAAATATTGATATCAATATAATGAATAATGATCTGATATTTGATTTTGTAGAAAAAGAAAAAATTAATTTCATCATTGTTGGTCCTGAACAACCTCTTGAAAATGGAATTGTAGATTATTTTGAAAATAAAAATATTAAAATTTTTGGTCCTAGTAAATTTTCAGCACAACTGGAAACTAGCAAATTGTTTGCAAGAAATATTATGGAAGAGTATCAAATTCCGCAGCCTGCTTTTTTTGAATGCTCTAGTGAAGAGCAAATTTTAGAAGTAAGAGATAAAATAGGTTTGCCTCTAGTGTTGAAAGCTGATGGGCTAGCAGCTGGTAAAGGTGTTTTAATTTGCAAAGATGATGCTCAATTTGATAATGCAGTTGATGTTATGTTTGCACAGAAAAAGTTTGGTGATGCATCTGATAAAATTTCTGTTGAGGAATGTTTGCAAGGAGAAGAATTATCTGTTTTTGCTATTTGTGATGGTTTAAATTTTAAGTTTATAAATTCAGCGCAAGATCATAAAAGAATTTATGATAATGATAAAGGACCAAATACTGGAGGTATGGGAGCTTATAGCCCAACACCACTATTTACAAAAGAACTTAAAGGTAAAGTTGAAGAAACTATATTAGTTCCAATTTTAAAAGCTATGAATGATAAAGGTTCTCCATTTAAAGGATTTTTATATATTGGATTAATGATAAATAAGGGAACGCCATATGTTATAGAATTTAATGTTAGATTAGGTGATCCTGAAGCCCAAGTTTTATTGCCTTTAGTTCAAAGTTCTTTATTAGAGATGATGGTAGATGCTGTTGATGGTAATCTTGAAAGTCATGAAATTTCTTTAAGTCCAGATTATGCTGTTACTGTTGTTTTAGCTGCTGATGGATATCCAGATAAATATAATAAAAATATGATAATTCATGGTTTAGATAGTTTAAATGATGAGATTATTTTTCATGCAGGGACAAAATATGAATCAGGAAAATATTATGCTAATGGAGGTAGAGTTCTAAACGTTGTTGGTAAAGATAAAAATTTAATTAGAGCAAAAAATAAAGCTTATTCTATCATTAATAAGATAGACTTTGAAGATAAATATTTTCGAACAGATATTAGTGATAAAGGAATAGAGAAATTAAATTCATGATCAATTTAGAAAAAATAAGAAATTCTGTAGGAATGATAGGAGAATCAGATCAAATAGTTGAAATGTTAACTTTAATTGGTCAAATTGCTAGCACAGATATTTCTGTTTTAGTAACTGGTGAGACAGGCTCTGGTAAAGAAATGGCTGCTAAAGCTATTCATAAAAATAGTAAAAGAAAATTTGAATCATTAGTTATAGTAAATTGCTCTGCAATACCATCTGGTATTATAGAAAGTGAGTTGTTTGGGCATAAAAAAGGATCTTTTACAGGTGCTTCAGAAAATAAAAAAGGTTATTTTGAGTCAGCTGATAAAGGAACTATTTTTCTTGATGAAATTGGAGAATTACCTTTAGATATACAAGCCAAGCTTTTAAGAGTTATTGAAACTGGTGAGTTTATGAGAGTTGGTGAATCTAAAACTCAAAAAGTTGATGTGCGCATTGTAGCAGCAACAAATAGAGATTTATATGAAGAGGTTAAAAAACAAAATTTCAGGCAAGATTTGTATTTTAGGTTGAAAACTATTAATATAAAAGTTCCAGCTTTAAGAGAGCATACTAGTGATTTATACTTATTTGTTGAAAGGTTTGGCCTTGAGTTTACAAATAAAAATGATATTGCTTTTAAAGGTTTTACAAAAGAAGCATTAAATAAGTTAAAGCAATATAATTGGCCTGGTAATATTAGAGAGTTGAAAAATGTTGTTGAAAGTTTGCTTGTTTTAAATAGTGGAGAAAGAATAACAGATTCGATGGTTGCACAATCCTTAAACATGGTTGATGAAGATGATAATAAAGATTTACCAATTAGTTTAGGAAAAGATTCAGATAAGCTTGAAAGAGAATTAATATTGAAACAATTGTTATATTTAAGGCAAGATATAAATGAATTGAAAACTATCTTTTTTAAAAATAATTTTGAAGATATTAAGGAAAATCATGAACCTTCAAATCCTGCTCTTTTTTTACCTAATTCATCAATAAAAAAAGAAATAAATTTAAATTCAAAACATAAAGATGTAGAAGATGCAGGAATTTCAGGATTAAAAGATGAAGCAGTTGGTGAAATGACAATGGATGAATTAGAAAAAGAAGTTATTGAAAAATATTTAATGAAATTCAAAAACAATAGAAGAAAAACAGCTAGTGCTTTAAATATATCTGAAAGAACTTTATATAGAAAATTAAAAGAATATGAAATCAAGTAAACTATTTTTATCTATATTTTTTATTTTTTTATGTTCATGTAGTTTTTATTCTTTGACAGGTTCAATACCTCTACATTTAAAAAATGTCGTTATCCAACCTACTATTAATAATACAAGTGAATATAATATTGGTAAACATTTTGAAAAAATATTTACAGATTTGTTGATTGATAAAAATTTGCTAACAATAAGTAATTATGAAAAAGCTGATTGTCAACTTCAATTTTTAGTAAAAAAGGTTTATGATGAACCTTATGTTATTGATGAAGCGCGAAATTCTACATCTGTTAAACAATGGAAGATTGATGTTGTTTTATCTGTCGATTGGTATGATTTGATTAATCAAACTTCTATTATTAATAAAGATGTTTCAGAAACTATTATATATAGTTTAAATAATACAAGTATAATTAATCAAAATGATGATCAATATGAATATGTTTCAAATAGAGAGGCAGCAATTCAAAAATGTATTGAAAATTTATCAAATAGAATTATTAATGAACTAACATCAACTTGGTAAAGGGAATAAAATGAAAGAAGTTTTAATAAAAGATATAAGTGAATATGAAAAAAAGAAAGTTAAAATTAATGGATGGGTTTATAATTCTAGAAGAAGTGGTAAAATAGGTTTTTTAATGCTAAGAGATGGATATGGTATTGTACAATGCATTATAGAAAAAAAACATATAGGTGAAGATAGTTTTAATATTTTTAAAACCTTGACTCAAGAATCTTCTTTGAGTGTTGTAGGTGAAATTGTTAAAAATGATAGAGCTAGTGGTGGTTTTGAAATTTTTGTTGATGCAATCAATATTTATCA
>MDSZ01018965.1_pt1 | contig 12768 bp, 11 predicted proteins | sample 811201 | NCBI WGS metagenome assembly MDSZ01 (sample SAMN05326647, study PRJNA326480) | marine metagenome | isolation source: seawater | place: Indian Ocean: North | collected 2010
AGATAAAAATTTAAAGAGTTTTTCTGAAGATTCTTCTTCCGCCCAAACAGCTTTGGTTTCCGACTTGGTTAAAAAGTCAAAAAACGGAGATCTTTCTTCTTTTGATTCCTTGACTCTGATGTTCAGAGAAAGGCTTTATGGTGTCATTTACAATATGACGTTCAATCATGAAGATGCTGCTGATTTAACTCAGGAGGCTTTTGTTAAAGCTTTTCGATCTCTAAACAAATTTAAGGAAAAGTCTTCATTTTTCACATGGATTTATCGAATTGGTGTCAATTTAACTCTAAGTTATTTAAAAAAGAAAAAGGCAAGAAAGCTTTTTTCGTTTGAAAACCTAACTTGTGAATCCGTATTCTCTAAGCAAACAGAACACTTTACATCCAAGGAATCTAATTCAGTTCGTACTACTTTGCTTAATGAATTACATGAAAAATTGAACGAAGCTTTGCTTCAGTTGTCTGATAAACATAGGACAATCGTGGTACTTTTTGAAATAGATGGCTTAAGTCACAAAGAAATTGCATCTGTTATGGGATGTACGGAAGGTACAGTTCGATCTCGACTACATTACGCAAAACAACAACTTCAATCTTTTCTCTCTGCATACATAAAGTAAATTTGTATTTCATGAAACTGCAAAACGATCAAAAACCCAGTTTAGAGGATCTCTTCAGTTCAAAAAAAATGGACCGACCTTCAGAAGAGTTTTGGGAAAATTTTCAGGATGAAGTTAGATCCAAGGCACTATCCTCAATTGCCAAAGAACAATCGTCCAAAAACTTTAAACATAGGTTGTATGCCTCTGTTACAATTTTTTCATTGTTTTTCTCCATTATACATTACTTTGATTTGTTTAATAATGATTCCAATGAGAATATTCCATCAATTGTTGAGAATTTACCAAATAAACCTGCCTCAGTTGTTGCTAGTTCATTCGAAAATTCTTTAATAGATTCTGATATGCAACTTGAGAGTCTTGAAGTTCAGTCTACTGATGCGATTTTTGCTGATCATACATACAGTGCAAGTTCTCTTGATAGTTCATTTCACAACAGAGTATTATCATCCCCAAATCAAGTTACTTTAGATGTATCGATGGATTCTTTCTCTTTCTGATTTTCCGTCATCATTTTATCGGGCGTGTTTTATAATTTACGCCTCTTTTTTGTCTACTTATCATTTACCTATTTTTGGGAAAATTGACTATCTAGCAACGCAGGCGAGACTACAGGAACTTTTTATAAAATACGAGTCGTCAGTCGTTAGGGTGAAAGCTACCCGCCAAGACCTAACCTCTGAAAATAAGAAGCGCATATTAAAAATGGGGAGCGGATTCTTCGTGAGCAAGGATGGTCATATTCTCACGACAGGTCTTTTATTAAATCCTGAGAGAGTTTGGATTGAACATAAAAATAAGTTTTTTTTAACTGAAGTACTTGGCTCTGATGATCTTTGTAATTTGACACTTTTAAAAACTCTAGAAAAACCTTCTCAATTTTCCTATGTATCATTTTCAAATAATAAAATTGAAACTCCTGTTGGTTCTTTTTTACTTGGTCTGACCTGTGCATTGGAGTTCGAAATTGGACCATCAATTGGACTGCTCCAAAGTGTAGAAACCTCTTTTGGAAGAAATTTATTCCCGACTAGGATGATTAGATCAAGTTTGTCGCTTGGACCTGGTGAGGTTGGAGGACCAGTCTTTGATTTAAATGGTAATTTTGTAGGGATCGCTCATGCTGTTTTGCCAGACCTAAGGTCTTCCTTTATTCTTCCAGCAAATGCCTGTTCTAAGATTCGCGATGGACTATTATTGTCTGGAAAAGTTGATTATGGGTGGTTTGGGATTACTGTATCGCAAAAGTTAAATAACGAAAATTCATCCGATATTGTTATTCAGACAGTCGATGAAAATTCTAAACTTCAAGAAGGAGATATTTTGTTAAAAATTGGTAGTAATCCTATTTCTGAAAGAAGAGATATCGTGGAATCTACTTTTTTTGCTAGACCAGGAACTTTTGTTGATTTCTTTGTATTTAGAGAGGGTAACGAGATGAGGATTCCTGTTAGAGTTTTATCTCGTCCAAAATCAAAGCAAGAGCAGACAAAAGATGATCTAATTGTCGATTCCAATCATTCCAATTCAGGTAAAAGAGACCAAAATTTACGTGCGGAATAGAATAATCGAATCAGTTTTAGATACCCACAAACTTTATTCTAAAATATGAATTCATTTCAAGAGATTTATCCTGTTGGTAAAACAGATGCTATTCTTAATTGGCGAAGGTTGAATTATTCTGAATCTTTTCTTTCTGAGTCTATTTTTGAAGGTGAAAACATTTTGAAGGTTAATGTTGAAGCTCTTCAAATTCTTGCGAAAGAAGCCTTTCATGACATCTCCCATTATTTACGAACGAGCCATCTAGCTCAACTACAAGGAATTCTCGCAGATAATGAGGCATCTGCGAATGATAAATTTGTGGCTTTAGACTTATTACGAAATTCACAGATTTCAGCTGAAGGTATTCTTCCGATGTGCCAAGATACTGGTACTGCCATTGTAATTGGAAAAAAAGGTAAATGCGTATGGACTACAAATGGCAATGATTTCGATGCGTTATCTCGTGGTATTGAAGCTACATACAAGACAGATAATCTTAGATTTTCTCAGTTAGCACCTATAGAGATGTTTGAGGAGGTAAATACAAAAAGTAATTTGCCTGCTCAGATTGATTTATATCATACTGAAGGGAGCGAATATAACTTTCTTTTTATTGCAAAAGGGGGAGGTTCTGCCAATAAAACTTTCCTGCATCAAGGTACTCCCTCTCTTTTGAAAGAAGAATTATTATTAGAATATCTTGATGAAAGAATTGCTGCACTCGGAACTGCGGCGTGTCCTCCTTATCATTTAGCTATAGTGATTGGAGGAACATCTGCAGAGTCAAACCTGAAAACTGTAAAACTCGCTAGTGCACGTTATCTTGATAGTCTGCCAGTCTCAGGAAATATTCAAGGTCATGCAATTCGGTGCCCTGATATTGAAAATAAAATTTTAAAAATGACTCAAAACCGTGGAATTGGGGCACAGTTTGGTGGCAAATACTTTTGTCTTGATGTACGAGTTATTCGATTGCCAAGACATGGGGCCAGTTTGCCAATAGGTATCGGCGTGAGTTGTTCGGCTGATAGGCAGGCGTTAGGAAAGATCACAAAAGATGGAGTTTTTCTTGAGAAGTTGGAAACTGAACCAAGTCGCTTTCTTCCTGATTATGATTATAATAATAATCCCAACGAAGATGTAGTTGAAATTGATTTGAATGTAGGTATGAAAAAAGTTTTGGAGGAATTATCAAAACATCCAGTACGTACTAGATTGTCCCTAAATGGACCTCTTATTGTTGCCCGTGATCTTGCTCACAGCCGTTTAAGAGAGCGTTTAAATGAAGGTGAAGGTCTACCAGATTATTTTAAGGAGTTTCCTGTTTACTATGCAGGTCCTGCTAAGACTCCCAAAGGTTACGCATCTGGATCATTCGGTCCAACAACTGCGGGAAGAATGGATTCTTTCGTTAGTAAGTTCCAGGCAGAGGGAGGCTCTATGGTAATGTTAGCAAAGGGTAATCGATCAAAAATGGTCGTTCAATCATGTAAAAAACATGGTGGATTTTATTTGGGGAGCATTGGTGGAGCAGCAGCTAATCTTGCTAAAAATTGCATTAAAAGTGTTCAGATAATTGAGTTTGAAGATTTAGGAATGGAAGCTATTCGGAAGATTGAAGTTGAGAATTTTCCCGCTTTCATCATCACGGATGATAAGGGGAATGACTTTTTCTTTGGAGAAAATTGTGTCTAGACAAGTTGTCTAATTTTTTTCTAAAAGAAACCGAAGTGCTGAATGATATCCATAGTGATTCATACCTGCGATAACTGCATTTACCACTCCTGAAATTAGTGATTTATGCCTGAAGCTTTCTCTCGCATGGATATTCGATAGGTGGACCTCAACACTTTTTAAATCAGATGCAGCAATTGCATCTCTTAAGGCGATACTTGAGTGAGTAAATCCACCCGGGTTAAGAATTAGTCCAAAAAAAGATTTGTCCGACCATTCGTGAATTTTATCGATTAAAGCTCCCTCATGATTTGATTGAAATGGATGAACTTCGCAACCCAGATCTGTTCCTAATTTACTTATTTCATCTTCGATTTCTTTTAGTGTGTATGAACCATATATACTTGGCTCTCTTTTTCCAAGTCTATCCAAATTGGGACCATTTAACAGACCAATTTTTTTCATTTAATAATTAAATTATAAATTTTGAAAATATGCAATGTCCTTGTTAAATTGGGCATTCTAAATCGATGAATTCATACGGCAGATCAAATTTAATCGATATTTCTTTACCTAACTCGTTAACACCAAATGTTTCAGTTGCGTAATGTCCGCATAAGAAAAGATTGAGCCTTTTTTCCTGAGCTAGGTTAAAATGATGTTGTTTCAGTTCTCCTGTAATTAAAGTATCAATGCCTAAAGATAGGATCTCTTTAATTGCACTTTGACCCGAACCGGTCAGTATAGCAATTTTGTCGGGTTTACTTGAACCAAATAGAAGGGAATGAAAACCCTTTGGGAAAAGTCCATCAAGACGAACCTTTAATTCTTTTATGTTAATTTTATTTTTTACAATAAGACCAACATCAACTCCTTGATAAGAAAGAAATGTATCGTTTGCTTTAAGATTAAGTTTGTCTGCCAGTATTTTATTATTTCCAATTTCAGGATGATTATCTAAGGGTAAGTGAGAACTATAAATCGCAAGATTATTTTGAATACAGTGCTTGATCTTAGCATAATTGGAATCAGTCAATGGTACTGGTGGAGTCCAAAATAGGCCGTGATGTACAATTAAGAAGTCTATGTTTCTCTCTGTGGCAAGTTGAAAGGGTGAAAGCCCAGCATCAACAGCTGCCCCGATTTTGGTAATATTGCCGTCGTTTTCTAATTGTAATCCATTAAATGCACCAGTGAAGTCCGGAGTTTCAAATCTATTTGTACGAGTATCACAATACTCTACTATATCGGCCAAAGTTACCATTCTATTAATAATTCATAAAATTTTATTCTTTGCAATAAATCAAGTTTTAGCCTTTTAAGATTGCTTTATTTCGCAGCTTATGAGATTTTGACTCCTTTGTAGCAGGGTGGAGCAGTCTGGTAGCTCGTCAGGCTCATAACCTGAAGGTCGCAGGTTCAAATCCTGCCCCTGCTCCCAACATTTATTAACCTCAAACAGAATAAAAAGAAAATCATTTCTCCCTGATGGCTTTATCTGGGCTTTGAAAACTTATAATGAACATTACAGTAAAAGACTTGTTAGATGCGGGAGTACATTTCGGTCACCAAATCAGAAGATGGAATCCAAAATCTAAACCCTACGTGTACGATAATAGACATGGTATTTCTATTATCGATTTAGAAAAAACATATGATCTGCTCGGGAAAGCTGCAACGGCCATTCAAGATATAGTGGCAAGCGGAAAGCAAGTTCTTCTAGTTGGAACTAAAAGGCAAGCACAAGAGCCGATCCGTGAATTGGCTATGGCTACGAACATGCCTTTTTGCGTCAATCGTTGGATGGGAGGTTGTTTAACCAATTTTGAGACTGTTGCTACAAGCCTCTCTAAATATAAGAAATTTTTAAAAATGGAAGATGATGGGAGCTTAGATAAGCTACCTGGCAAAGAGGGTGCTGCGATCAGAAGACAAATGAATCGCATGAAGAGAAACTTCGAGGGCATACTAAACTTGCAAGGAATCCCCGGTGCTTTATTTGTGATTGATTCGCACAACGAAGAGATTGCTATCGCAGAAGCTAATAGATTGAATGTTCCAGTTGTTGCTCTTGTTGATAGTAATTCTGATCCATCTCTTCTTAATTATCCAATTCCAGGGAATGATGATTCAACTAAGTCAATACGAATTATTGTCGATGTAATATTGGATGCTATTCAAGCGGGTGCATCTAAAAGAGTAGAGGTGCCAACTCGCCGAAAAGATATCACACCTGTTGCTCAGGAACCTGATTTTATTGATCAAGAAGACGAACCTGAAGTTACTTTGCCTGAAGGCTATGATGAGGCAGATTTTGATGATAAGAAATCTTACTCAGAAAATACCAATGAAGATACTGGGGATCAAAATGCCGCCGTATCAAAAGAAACAAAGATTGCTGAAACGGAATCTGAGAAAAAAAATTCTGATTCCAAGGAGTCTTAAAATTTTATTAATATAATTACGAAAATAGATAGCTATTCTTATGTCCCAAATCTCTAAAAATGATGTATTGAGCCTTCGTGAAAAAACGGGTGCAGGCTTAATTGATTGTAAAAAAGCCCTTTTAGAAACCAACGGCGATTTAAATGAGGCAATATCGGTTTTAAGAAAAAAAGGTGTCGCAACAGCTGCCAAAAAAGCTGGTCGTGACGCTGGAGAAGGAATAATTTCACATTCCGTCTCTTCAGACTCGTCACGCGGAATTCTCGTAGAAGTAAATTGTGAGACGGACTTCGTAGCTAAAAATGAGGATTTCACAAAATTTGCTTCTGAGGTTGCTCGCCAATTACTCGATAATCCAGATGTAGATTTAGAATCGAAGAGAACTGAGCAAGTTGCAAAAATTGGTGAAAACATTCGTATCTCTCGACACGAAACTCTATCGCCTAAATGTGCAGGAATTGTTGAATCCTATGTTCATACAGGAGGGAAAGTTGCAGTTTTGTTGTCCCTTGGATTTGATTCTGAAAATGTGTCCAAATTAGACGAAATTAAGTTACTTGCAAAAGATCTTTGCATGCATATTGCTGCTACTTCTCCTGTTTGTATTTCAAGAGATGATGTGCCTGCTGACCTTGTTGAGAAAGAGAAAGAAATTGCACAAGCCCAAGCCGCGGGTAAACCCCCGCAAGCAATCGAGAAAATTGTTAGCGGCAAGTTGGATAAATTTTATTCCAACTCCTGCTTTCTCGAACAGTCATTTGTCAAAGACCCTGACCAGACAATTGAATCATTGATTAAGGAAACCGGAGGTAAAGTCGAAGCCAACCTTAAAGTCGAAAACTTTTTACGTTTTCAGGTAGGAGAAGAGTGCTGAAGATATCAGAAATTCAACTATTGAAATTCCAAGTAAGAAGAGTTGCCGACAGATAGAGGAATAATAATATTGTTCCGTGAAATTTTGTCATTTTCCTCTGACTTGCTAGTAGCACGAAAACACTGGTCATTATTATTAATGAGATGTAATCTATCCAAGGATTCCTAGTACTATTTGTAATCGGACCCATTATCCCGGCAATACCACCGACCAATCCAATATTAAACAAATTTGAACCAACTATATTTCCTAAAAGCATTTCAAATTCGTTCTTTTTAACAAGAGAAACTGACGCAGCAAGTTCTGGCAAACTAGTACCTATAGCAAGCAATGTAAATCCTATCAATTCGTCCGGGATTCCTGCAATAGATGCGAGGTTTTTCGCTCCAAAAACTAGTGTGTCAGAGCCTATCCAAAGTATTAAAGTAGCAATTATTACCATTAATAAAGATCGATAAATTGGTGGAAGAATATCATATTCTGAATGGGTTTCAGTGATTACCTTTTTCTTCCTTAGTGCATTGTAAGTTAAGAAACTTAAGTAAATAAAAATGAAGGAGAGTAGAAGACTACCTGCAAATATGTTCAACGAGTGTGATGGGTGAAAAAAGAGATATCCAGAAAAAATAAAAGTTAGAATTAGAATTATGAGTCTTTGATTGGAAGAAATAGCATTCTCAGATCTAATAGGACAAATTATTAAAGAAATCCCTAAAATTAGTCCGATATTTGCAATGTTAGATCCTATAATATTACCTAAAACTAAACCAGTAGCTCCGCTATTTATCGCAGAAATTGATGTGAACAGCTCGGGAGCGGATGTAGCAATTGAAACTATGGTTAGACCAACTACAATGCTCGGAACTCCAAATGATTTTGCAAGATTTCCGCAGTTGTCAGAAAGTAGATCTCCTCCCTTTGAGAGTAAATAAAGACCCAAAGAAATAGAAATTATTAGAATAATAACAAATATAAGAAAAAAATCAGTGACAAGTTGTTGGGTCGAATTATTTAGAAAATGATACATAAAAAAGAGTTAAAGATATAAAAGTTTTAAACTTTCAGATAATGTAAGTTTATGTATTATATTTTCCTTTCTTGACATGCGAGAATATAACTACATCTTGCGACCCTTCTCTCTTTTTATGAAAGCTTATTTATGAACAATTCAGAACAGCTTAAAGATACTCTAAATTTGCCTAAAACTGATTTCCCAATGAGGGCAAACTCAGTTGTTCGCGAACCGCAACGATTATCGCATTGGCAAAACTTGCGTGTATACGAGAAAATTATTGAGAAAAACATAAAGGGCAAAAGTTTTATTCTTCATGATGGTCCACCTTTCACTAATGGTGACGTTCATGTTGGAACTGCATTAAACAAAACCTTAAAAGATGTAATTTTACGCTACAAGAGTGCCCAAGGTTTTAAGACTCCTTACATTCCAGGGTGGGATTGTCATGGATTACCAATTGAGCACAAAGTAACAAAAGCTCTAAGAAAGAAAAAAGAGAATTTTGATACTGTCACATTACGAAAAGCATGCGAGGATTTTTCAAAAGATTTCATAGAAAAACAAAAGACTCAGTTTAAAAGACTCGGAGTTTTGGCTGATTGGCAAAATGAATACAAAACTTTGAATCCTGAGTATGAAGCTGAAATATTGAGAACATTTGCAGATCTTGTTGCCAAAGACTTAGTTTATAGAAGTAAAAAACCTGTTTATTGGTCTATACCTTGTAAAACTGCCTTAGCCGAAGCTGAAATAGAATATAAAAGCCATGTCAGTCCATCGATTTATGTGCCATTTAAATTAGAAAATTTTGATCGTGGAAGAAGCTTGTTTTCACATATTGTTATTTGGACTACAACCCCATGGACTTTGCCGGCAAATTTGGCATTAGCAGTTCACCCTCGTACATTTTATTCAGAAGTTATCATCAAGAATGAATCCTTTTGGGTGGCTGAAGAACTAGTAAATTCTTTTGTTTCCAATTGTGAATTTGTTGATTATGAAATTGGTTCGCGGTTGATGGGAGAGGAACTTGTTTCTTTTAATGCAAAACATCCTTTCATCGACCGTTATAGCCCCGTTGTTGCAGCTGAATATGTAACTGTTGAATCCGGAACAGGCTGTGTTCATATCGCTCCCGGTCATGGATTAGACGATTATCAAACAGGTCTTGAACATGACTTAGATATTTATTGTCCAATTGATGACGATGGTTGTTATGTTAATGATGGAGAGATACCCCAAGAGTTAGTTGGAACCTCAGTGTTAGAGAAAGCGACTGGATGTCCTGCAAATGAAAAAGTTTTAGAAATTTTAAAAAACAAATCTCTTTTGTTAGGGCAAATGGAGCATGTCCATCAATATCCACACTGTTGGAGAAGTAAGACTCCAGTAGTTTTCCGAGCTATGGATCAATGGTTTGTAAATTTGGATAAAAATGGCTTACGCGAAAATTGCTTTAATGAGGTTCAATCCGTTGAATTTACTCCTAAGTGGGGTAAAAATAGAATTGAGGGCTTCTTAAACTCTAGACCTGATTGGTGCATTTCAAGGCAGCGTTCTTGGGGCGTTCCTATTCCAGTATTTTACGACGAAGATAAAAATCCTTTGCTTGATGAAAAGCTAATCCTAGCACTTGCTGATAAAGTGGAAAAAATGGGATCTGAGATATGGTTTTCCGAATCTGTTGAAAAATTAATAGAGGATTTTAATTTGCCTGAAGATTGGAAAGGTAAGACTCTAGAAAAGGGTATGGATACCTTAGATGTTTGGATCGATTCAGGGTGTAGTCATCGTGCAGTTTTAAGAAATAATTCTCATCTAGAATGGCCAGCAGATCTTTACCTTGAGGGAAGTGATCAACATAGAGGATGGTTCCAGAGTTCTCTGTGGACATCCATGATTTCTTTCGGGCAAGCTCCTTATAAAAGCGTATTAACCCATGGGTTTGTGGTGGGAGGAGATGGTCGAAAGATTTCTAAAAGTGATGGGAAACCACAGACTGCTGAGTCTTACATAAAAAAATATGGAGCAGATGTTTTAAGAATCTGGGTATGCTCGGAGGATTTTAGACGAGATATTCCATTGTCTGAGGAAATTCTTCAACAAGTTGTTAGGTCTTACAGAACCCTTAGGAATTCACTTAAATTTCAATTAGGTAATCTGAGCGACTTCACTTTTTTAGACGACCGAGTTTCGAACGAAGATTTGACTATTATTGACAGTTGGGCATTGTTTGAAGTTAGAGAATTGATAACGGAGGTTACAAATGCCTACGAATCCTTTGAATTTCATAAAGGAGTTCAAGCAATTAATCGTTTTTGCTCAATTGTTCTTTCGTCCACATATCATGATATCATAAAAGACAGACTTTACACTTTACACCCTAAGGATAAAAAAAGGAGGTCAAGTCAAACAACTCTTTATCGTATATGCGAGGCCTTGATCAGAATTCTTGAACCAATGGCTCCTTTTACTGCAGATGAGGCTTGGTCGTTTTTGGATTCAAAAACAGAATTCACCAAGAATTTTCTCGCATTAAAACCATGGCCTAAAATTGAAGATTCGTTAATAGATGAACAATCTGTTGCCGACGCAGAATCAATTTTAAAGTTAAAAGAAACTATGATTAATGACTCTCTGGAAGAGCTTAGATCAAAAAAAGAAATCGGACAATCACTGGAAGCTGAGGTTTTAATAAAAATTCCTAAGAATCACGAACTGGAATCAATTTTAAACCGAAGAATTGATGATTTAGCTGAGATATTCATAGTCTCTAATGTTGTTTTAGAACAGTTGCCAGAAAAATCAGAGATTCGAATTTCTTGCGAGCATGCGAGTGGGGAAAGATGTCCCAGGAGTTGGAGATGGGTGCCTGAGTTAGTCTATGTTGAGCCTTGGGGGAAAGTTTCCCCTCGATGTGCTGAAGTTCTTGCCAAGTTTAATTAACTTTCTATCATCTCGAAAACAAATTTTCCTATGACTAAAAAAAGCAAATCAACCACCCCAAGTTCCAAAAAAACTAACATTACAAAAGTTAAGCAAAAAGAAATCTCACAAACTAGCAAGCCAAGGGGACGTCCCAAAAAAGTCGTTTCTTCTAATGCAGTCCCAAAAAAGTCGATTAAGAAAATTTCTAAAACACAATCTGTATCAAAAAAAGATTCAGCAAAAACAAGAAAGCCTAAAATTTCTAATGAATCTCTTGTCGAAACCAAAGTAAGGGAAATCGTAAATAGAACAAAACAGAATCAATCTGGTTCAAATGGTAAGAAAGATACTTCAACATTCAGCCTTGATGATGTCCGTTCTATTTTAAAAAACCGTTCAAGTGATATTAAAAAGGCTCCATCAGCCTCCTCTGCGACAAGCAATACAAAATCTAGTAATGTTAAGCAGCCAACTGCTAAAAAAGTCCGTAAAGGGAGTAAGGTTAAAAAGATTCAAACTGCTTCTATTGATGATATTTTAGGATTCGGCGTCTCTTCTGCTCCGCTTCGTCCAGTGCGAAATGAATCAAAAGTTCCAGAAAAATGGCGCCCTTACTATAAAAATTTAATGACACTGAGAAATTCTTTGAAAGGTGCACTTGACGAACGTTCCAGTGAAACACTTGGGGCTTCAGCTCGTGAGGCTTCTGGAGAATTGTCCATAAATTCTTCAGATTCAGGAACAGAATCTTTCAACCGTGATGTTGCTTTGTCAATGGTTGCTTCAGAACAAGAGGCATTGGAGGAAATCGAAGATGCGATCGACAGAATATTCGATGGAACTTTTGGAATTTGTCAAGAAACTCAAAAACCCATTAAAAAAGCTCGGCTCAAGGTAGTTCCTTTCACAAGATTTTCTTTAGAAGGACAAACCATGTATGAAAATAGAAAAAATAACAAAATTGATTCCGGTGGTGGCATCTTTGCTACAATTTCTGATTCTACCATGGGTGAAGATGATTAATTTTAGTTTTCTGTCCTAATTTAGTTTTGAGTCATATAAGATTTTGGTCATTGTTCTTTGTAGTTTGGTTTTCTGATTTGATAACCAAGTCTTGGGCAGTTGAAAATTCAACCGAGTTAAGAAATTTTCCGTTGGTTGTTTTGGATTTAATTGACGGAAATAATGCATTTCTAAAGTTTACTTACATCACAAATCCTGGTGCTGCTTGGAGTATGTTTTCAGAGTTTCCTCAGTTATTAACAGGTCTAGCAATAATTGCCTTGGTTTCGATCTATCTATTTCGCCATAAATTAGAATTACATAAAAAGAATATTCAAATAGCATTCGGGCTAATCTCTGGAGGAATCGCTGGAAATCTAACTGATAGAATTTTTAGACAACCTGCTGAAGTTGTTGATTTTATTGATATTTTTATACCTATAGTAAGCTACGATTATCCTGTATTTAATATTGCTGACTCTGGAATTTTTGTCGGTGCTATTTGCTATATGATAATTGGATTTAGAGAAAGTAAAAATGAGACTTTCAAGCAAGGCAATATAACTTTATCAGATTAAAATATCTATTCAATATTTAGAGACTGCTCCCTTAACTTTTCTAATTCGAGTCGTGCGTTTAAAGCGATTTTTGTAGAGTTGATGTTAT
>MDSZ01049166.1_pt1 | contig 12768 bp, 17 predicted proteins | sample 811201 | NCBI WGS metagenome assembly MDSZ01 (sample SAMN05326647, study PRJNA326480) | marine metagenome | isolation source: seawater | place: Indian Ocean: North | collected 2010
TAGTCTGCACACAGAACATGTAAACACAAAGGAGAAGATGCAGGAGTTTGCAGACAAATTAATCCTGTGTCAAGAATATGATGTACAAATTACAATCAATCAAGTTATGGTTCCAGAATGGTTTGAAAGGGATTGGGAAAACGCTCTTTTCTTTCACGAACAAGGAATCAACGTCACACTCAAACCACAATCAGACCCTACTGCATCGCGTGTGGTTGAAGGTTACACGGAAGAACAACTTAAAAGACTCTACAACGGAATGCCGCAAAGAGCCTTCACCGAAAAGAAACGTATTTGGAATAACCGTCCACGACCACAGTTTCAAATTCCCACAGGAGTAGAAGGAAAAAATGATGCTAGTGTACCGTGGCATATGCAGGTTGAATTAGAAGATTCTAAAGGTAAAAAGTGGTATATGGACCAAGCAGAACGCTTTAATGCCTTTAATTTCAATAATTTTGAAGGATGGCGGTGTAACGCCGGTTACAGCGGAATAATAATACGGGAGCCTGACGGTTCGGTAAAACGTAGCTATTCTTGCCATGATGTACCTCTTGGCAACATTGAAACAGGTTTCGAACTATTTAAGACACCTAAAACATGTATTACCAAAAGTTGCGTAAGTTCAGCAGATTCTAAAATTCCTAAAAACAAGTTCTAACAAGTTAAATATCTATATGACTGTAATATGTGAAGAAATATTAGCCCTAAGCTCAGCAGTACGTACAAACGTGTTAGATGATGTAAATCGTGCTGTAGAGGGCTTAAAATGCGATTTAGACGGTGTTTTAAAGTATTCTACAAATATAGTTGAATGGTTAAAACCAGTAGTTGATCTATCTAATTTCCATGTTTATCCTATGAATGGAATAACACAAGGTCTTGATTGGTGGCACGACAAAGAGTCTAGATGTGTGATTATGAAGCCAGGAGATTACCAGTGGATAGAACCTAAAGGCGGCTATGGTAAGATACGTTATATAAGTGTTCCTAGTGCTATAGATGGTAACTTTGTTGATATTCCAAAAGATACACCTACAGCCGTTGATTTAGCTTATGTAGGTAGTACCAAGGTTAGAAAAATAGATATTCCAGAAAATACAGAATTTGTTTTTTATAGTTTTAGTAAACCATTTGGAGTTAGAAATATAAGAACAGGATGGATTTTTACAAAGAAACCAGACCCTAGACTAGAAGCATTAACTCATAGTGCAAAATACTACAATTATCATGCTCATAACATTGCTGAAACAATTATAGCAAATTTTGATATAGATTTTGTGTATAACAAATTACAACAAAAACAAAAAGATGTTTGCGAAAAATACGATTTTACACCAAGTGATAGTGTTTGGCTAGCATCTACTGATAATTCAGCATACGATAAATTTAAAAGAGGAGAACGTGCAAGGTTATGTCTCGCACCGTGTTATTAGGAACTATCTCAAGTGTTTATCACGATTGGGTACCATACCCTGTCGGCTGTCTTATTTCTCATTGTCTTAAAAATCCTAACATTAAAAAAAGTACAAAATTTTTAGAACCTTTGTACAAAAACAAATGGGATAATAAAGATACTCATGACAAATTAAAACAAGCAGATATTCTAGGATTAACTTGTTATGTATGGAACCAAAATGCAAATGACGAAATAGCACAATTATTTAAAAAGTATAATCCTAATGGTATGGTTATATATGGTGGACCTAACGTGCCTGAAGAAAATTTACAAGACTTTAAACGTGATTATGTAGATCATTACATGACAGGACCTGGCGAGTTGCAATGGGAAAAACTATTAGATCCTACAAGCGATAGTGAATATGCTATACCTACACCGTATACTGATGGAATATTTGATGACATCTTAAAGCGTGAAGATGACATAGCAGTTGCCTTTGAAACAAACAGAGGGTGTCCATACCATTGTGCATTCTGTGATTGGGGAGGTGTAAGTAGAAGTAAGATTACAAAACTAAAAGATGCCGCAGTGAAAGAAACTATAGAACACGTTTTAAGTTTTGATAAAGTGAAGCGTTTAGAAATTCTTGATGCAAATTACGGAATATTTCCAAGAGATGTAGATTTTGTACAGCATATAGTTGATAATAAAAAACGTGACGACATGCTGTTAACATTTGCAGGATTTGCCAAAAACGGTTCGCCGTATCTACCTGAAATAATGAATCTTACAATGGATAACTTTAACGACAAATTGCGTAATGTAAAAATAAGTTTGCAGACACTTACACCAGATGTCTTAGATACGATACAAAGGAAAAATATTTCTACTGACAAACTTCTTCGTATAATGGATCAGTTAAGAGATATAAAAGTTAACTCTGAACTTATAATAGGATTGCCAGGAGAAACAGCAAGTAGTTGGGCAGATACTTTGTTTAAACATCCGGAGTTAGGAATAGATTTTGCTAGAGCTTATCCTTTATATGTATTGCCTAACACGCCTATGGCAACAAAAGAGTATAGAACCAAGCATAAAATAAAAACAAAAAAAATAAATTTGCCTAACAAAGAAACGTTTGAAATGATATATGAGTGTAGTAGCTACGACCTAGATGAGATTACACAAATATATTTGAATTGGTGGTACTTTAATACTTTTTACAATTTTGGTATAGACAAAACTATAACAAAAGATACTATGAAAGATTTCTTTGCAAGTTTAAAAGACATGCCATTTATGAGTTGTTGTGTTGAAGAAGTAAGAAATATATTACATAGAATATTCAAGCCAGAAGATAGTATGCTATTAGAAGGATATGATTACAATTTTTTACATAAACAATTAGGTAGAGGAAAAGAATTACTTTACATGAAAAAACATAGTAAAACAGTACAGGAAGAACTGGGGATAAAGTTTGAAATAAACAACGATGACAAAGAATTAGGGAGCGCCTTTGCGTATATTAAATGAAAGATATAATTTTTACACCATTAGCAATACCACCAATACCAAATAAACAAAAAATTTTAGATAGATTCAATGCTCCTGATTTTTATGTATGGTGGGATGAAGAAACAATACTTGGTGAAAAGAAAAATAACAATCCGTTAGGTCGTCCTCAGCAATGGACTAAAAATGCAAAAGAAAACTATCCTGAACTAATAGATTGGATAGAAACTTATATTCCTTGTGACGAATGGTATTACATAAGAATAGCAAGAGCTAAGGACGAAATACCTCCGCATGTTGACGGCAATTCAGTTAATCCTACCCATAAACACCATCTTGCAATTTTGCCAGAAACATTGGAGTACAACTTAGAACACGAACCTATAGGATATCGTTTTGTTGTTGCAGGTAGTAAGGATAAAATGTATATGTGTAAGGAGCATGACTACACAAGAGATATGACATGGCAAGATAAACATATGTGCATTGTGCCTGATGATACAGATGCATTTGTAATTAGAAACCAAGACCAAGCACATGGTGTTGAAGCTGATACAGATGATCGTCTTATAGGTTTTATATTAGGAAAAGTAAATGCCAAGAGGCACTGGGACCTAATCGAAAAAAGTGTAAGTACATACAGCGATAAAGTAATAAGGAAACAAGATGTATTCAATGCATGATGGTATGGAAACCAGCATACACCTAGAAGTAGCCGAAAGGTTGAATCCTAGCACCTGTGTAGAAGTTGGTACTTATTATGGAGGCATTACATATAAACTATGTAAAGCATTACCGCATTGTCATTTTTTTGCAGTTCAGGCATATCACGATCATAAACTAAACCACATGCCTGATACAGTCAGAGGAGAATACAGCCAAGGAGTAGCTGACAAGCAAAAAAGTATTAATTTAGATCCTAACCTAAAAAATCAAGACTGGAAGAGAGCTGTTGCACAGCACTTCCCTGCAGAATATCACGATTACTTTGATTTTAATTTGCTAGTAAAAACATTTCAAGATTGCGATAATGTTACTTTGATCTTAGATACAAGTCCATTTAAATGGCAGTTTCCTGAAGTTGATTTGACTATTTTTGATTTATCTCCGTTACTTGAAGAGAACATAAAGCAGTACGAGTTTTGGAAAGACAAGAGTAAAAATATTTTAGTAGGAGCATATAATCATCAGCAAGAATTTATTGATAGCGTAGGCGGAGTTAAAATGAGAAAGGATTATGTACTGGTATGACAAAAAATTATCATGAAGCAGTTGGCTTTTATCAAACATATGAATTAAACGTAGATTTTGTTGAACGAGTAAGAGAAGAGATTACACCTTTCTTTGAACATTACGTAGTTGATGATGTAGCACAAGGAGGATGGGGAAGTGGTTATGTACCTTTTGAAGATTGCGGTCCCTGGACACATAAGTTTATAGACTTATTTAAAGGCAACTTCTTAAGTAACATAAGGTTAAGTGCTTTCAGTCCAACAAATAGTTACGATTGGCATATAGGTATAGAGAAAGAAAATAATAAATGGAAACAGGGCGGAGAGAATGAAGAACCTGAAATTTATCCTTATCAAGTTAAATGTAGCACACTAAATGTATTCTGTAGTCCGTGTATAGGTGATAGAACATTGTTTGCTACTGATATGGATATGCCTCCTTATAGAGGATATTATATTGGGTATGGCACAAAAAAGAAAATGCTTGTAATCGATGAAATGGTTGTAGATAGAAATCCAGTTATTTTAAACACAGGGTTGTGGCACAAAATAGATGCAAGTGGAGAACGAAATATGGCTAGTTTTCTTTTTACTCCTTATCTTAGTTTTGCAGGATTGGTTGCATATTGTAGAGAAGTAGGATTATTGATTGAAAGGACTAATCCTATTATACCTTATTACGAAGAAGATTGGGAAGACAAGTATATGCAAGGAAGAAAATTTGACTAATTGTGCATATAATCTAAACATTGATGTTACTGATCTTAGAAAAGAATTATTAGAGTATCAAAAGACACTTTCTTACACCAAAGAAGATTGGGGTAGCATATTTGTTGAAAAAGAAAAATTAGGAAAACATACAGAAAATTTTTATACATTACTTCCTAATTGTTTTTTAAGTAAAGTAAGATTTATAGATTATACACAATTTGACGAAGAAAATCCCCATTTATACCATATAGATGTTGATGTGGCTAATCAAGGTTATTATGATGGCGAAATACATCACATGCAGATTAGACAAGCATCTATTAACATTTTACTTTCAGGCAATGAGGATATAGAAACATTATTTGCTGTAGATCTTGAAAGTGAATACAGTGACAAGCTACATTATTTCAAAGAAAGAAATATGAAAGTTGTCGATAGAAAAAAAGCTACTAAGTTTCCAATGCTTATTAACACAGGTATGTGGCATAAGTCAGATCCAATTGATAACACAAGAAAGTTAGCTAGTTTTATATTTCATCCTTTTGTATCATTTATTGAAGCAAGAGAAAGGTGCAAACAAAAAGGAGTATTAATAGAATGAAAAAGAATCAATTACCTAGTATACATAATTTAAATTTAGATATAGATCTAAAGACATTACAAAATGAATGTGATAAACTTGCAGAAAAATTTGTTGATGTAAAAACTGCAAATCCAATGTTGTGTGATAATCATATGGAATTAGTTGCAGATGTATATGATAATTTTGAACAAATAAATCTAACAACTCCGAGCGAAATACTGCCATATACTGCTAGTATTAAAGAAAGACTAAGACGTAAGGAAGAACACTTATACAATATTCCTACAGAAGATTACACAGGAAGTTATTTTGAAAAAATTGTTACACAACTCAAAGCACCTGCAAGTAGAATACGTATAACAAAATTAGCACCGGGAAAAAATATTCCGTTTCATGTTGATTATGATGTCAGTTATGCTGTAAGATGTATAGTGCCAATTTACGGAGATAAGCAAGTAATAAATTTATTCAAGCGTGACGGAAAGTTAGAAGCCTATAATCTAGATAGTGGAAATGCATATTTTTTAAATATCGGATATCCACATGCTGTTATTAACATGAGTACAAAACCAAGAATTGCACTTATGTTTAGTTTAAATGGTACTGAAGATCTAGAATCAATATGATTATATTTCCAGATAGGATTTTTATTCTTATTCCTAAGTGTGGCTGTAACAGCATTATGAGTATGCATGGTGTAAATCCTTGGGCAAAACATAGGCAACATATTGAAAATAAGGAGGAAGCAGTTTTATATTTAAAAGGAGATTATCCCCATATGCCTGTTAGCCAGATCCCAAAAAGATTCTCTCATCTGCCTACAGAAGCAATAGTTAGAAACCCTTGGCATAGAACTGTGAGTAGATATTTTTATCTACAAAAAATGAATGACTTCCAAATGAGTTTTGAAGAATTTGTAAAAAGTAAGTATATACATCCTATGTACAAACAAGATCCCGATTATGCTAAATGGGGTAGTGTCAGTTGGACACAACAGATTGAATGGATAGACGATGATACAAAAGTACATAAATTTGAAGAGTATGATTTTACATTACATGAAAATAAATCACATAGTCAAGATTTTGAAAGTATGTATGATAACGAGTTATATAAAATAGTAGGAGATTATTACATAAAAGATGTAGAAAGGTTTAATTATGTATAAAAGTTGTTACGAAGTAGATATCAAATTACCAGATGATTATGTAGACAAAGCAATGAAAGCCTTTGATGAAAGATTGCCTAAAGCATACAAGGATAGAGCCCCAGACGCTCACATAGACGAGTATCCTGAACTATTTGAAATATTCGGCGATATGAAAGGTTGGTTTGCACCCAAGGTAAGACTTTTAAATCACACTCCTAACGAATTAGGAACAACAGCTCCTCATTTCGATGTAAATGAACATTGGCAATATGAAGACATGGATAGATTTATAAAAATAGAAGCAAGTTTAAATGTTCCTTTGTTTGCACCAGAAGGTGTAAGAACTTTTTGGTATCAACAAAAGAATCCTGATGTAATTCACCCTTATGATTTTTGGGAAGGTAAAGAATATGAAATGCGTGTTGTTGATGAATTCGAAATTACAAACAAGCCGGTGTTGTTTAGAACAGGTATATGGCATGCTGTACAAAAATCGGACAGCAAAAGGACCATGTTAAGTTTCAGTGCTAGGTATGGTATTGATTGGGATACGTTTGTAAACTGCTGGAAAGACAGTGGATTACTTATTGAGCGTTAGACTCTCCCTTCCAACGCAAAAAAGGCTCCTCACTGGCAAAAGGCCATCCTGATATATTTAATCTATCTCCTGTGCAATTATCAACTTCGTGTAAAATATCAACATGCATACACACAAGCCGATTCTTTTTAGGCAGTATGCTTATGCCGTCTACTTTTAATGCACCATCTGTTTCATCTGTAAGATAAAGCATGTATGTCCAATCACCATATATTTTATGATCCTCTATGTGTGGAGCACAGAAACTTCTTTCTGGTTCGAACTTTTTTGCGAATAATTGTAGTGGATTTAAGTTTTCTGTTGGAAGATCTAAACCTATTACTTCACCTATTTTTTTCAATAAAGGATAACGCAAATCACTTCGTCTAAGTTCTGTGCGTAACATATACCAATCATAGTCAGTTTTCTCTTCCATTACATGATTACAATCCTCATTATTTAAAGCAATGGTTTCTGCTCCGGTAACCAGTTCTGTAAGATCTTTTAATAATTTTTCTTCTAAAAAATTATCACAAATTATCAATGTGTCAAAGTCTGTTCTCTTCATAGCTTAATTCCTTCGTATTCCAATTTTTACCATAACCACTGCTAAACTCATATTTTTGTCCGCATGTCCTACCACAAGTATATATTCTTTTGTATTTGTCGTTAGGATTATTCCAGGATTGTTCTAAGTATGTTTGAAAAAATTCGTGCTGTAAAACATTCCAGCCGTGTTTTCTCATGTCATTAAAATCTTCACCATATAGGTTTAAAAAATGCTTAAAACTTTCCCATTGTTTTGTGTTATGTGAGAAATATTTTGGACCACCAAACCAACAACATGGCCATAAACGCATCTCCATATCTATAAACAATCTTTTGTCTTTTTTAAATTTGCACGTAATATCTGTATTTGCTACGTACTCGTCAAAATCTTTGTAGATTGAAAGTATATTATCATAGTCCTTTTTTATATGACTTTCTTTATTTTTAACAATATTACCTTTCCTTGTTTTTATTTCTTTTTTATTTGTATTTTGGAAACGTGCTGTATATTTTACAGTAAAATTTTTAAATCCTAAATCTTTTGCTAATTTTTCTGCTTCTTCAATTTGATGATAATTGTGTTCAAATTCTATAAATTGCCATTCTGCTTTTCCGCCAGCATTTATGTATGCAGTTGCATTTGCAATTATTTTATCAAAATTACTGCCTATTCTATATAAATGATTTGTATCTTTTAATCCGTCTATAGAAAATACTACATGTAATTTATCTTTACCTTTTTGTGCTAGTTCATTCCACCATGTAGGTTTCCTAGCACTTCCGTTAGTCTCTATTCTTATTTTGTCTGTATAATCTAAACTATATAATAAAGTTTTATCAAATGTGGGACTTGCTATTACATCACCAAAGTTGCCACAATGAATTATTGTTTCTAATTGGTTATTCTTAAACGGTTCAAGTAATATTTTGTAATCATTCAAAGTTAGATCAGTTATAGGCATTTTTGGATTTAATTTTTGATCCTTGCTAACTCTACCACATTGTGGACACATCAAATTACATCTACTTGTATGATCCAACATTAATTTTCTAATTTGTAAAGTATTTTCAAACATCAATGTATATGTGCAAATTTTTTGCAATCTTCCCAATCTTCAGTATCATAAGGAATATGAGCGACTACTCGCCAATGATCAGTAGGATTTACAACCTGATGAAACTGATGTCTGTTAAATATTGCAGGCTTTTCGTGTAAACAATATTCTACAGCAACTTCTTCGTCTGGTATTTCTGATAACTCTGGCCTACCTTTAATATAATTATAGCTGTCTATATATCTGTTATCTTCTGGATCATGCCAATATGCATACTTTGTTATGCTTTTTTCATCAGTGCCTATTAATGGTAACATTAATGCACCTGCATGCCAATCAGGTGAAGGAGCAGGATGTCTGTGCGGGACAAATATAGGAGTTATTTCTGGACATGTAACAAAAAACATAACATCAGATACAAGATGATACTTAGGTATTAATCTTTGCCATTCTTTGTATTCAGGTAAATGCATAATTTGTCCAATACGAACTTTTGTCCACATTCTTGCTCTAAAAAATGCGTTGTTATTTTCAAACTGTTTTTTAAAATATTCTGTTCTTGGTTGGTTAGTGACTAAGCTAGGACATATATTGAATATATCTCTACACATTTTTTGCATCAATTTATAATCATCATTCCATTCTAGCTCTATTATAAAATCATCCATTTGTATTCCTTAATATTTTCTATCAACACTTCGTAATCTAAATAGCTACGCATTTTCACATATTCGGTTGATAAATTCATATCCTCGTAATAGTATTTTTCTATATTTTTAAATTTACTTATATCCAAGCTCATATCTCTATTGTTAATATCTAACCATTTTTCTACATCAGCTTTATCTATTGTTACTTTTTGTTTTTTGATATTATGTATATCACTTGTTTTAGGATTAGGATTGCTCCATTCTGTTTTTTGTTGGTATACATAACTTAAAAATTGTTCCCATCTATTTTTTCGTTGTAAATAATATACATTTTTGTTTTCATAAAATTTGTATAACCATTCCCTATGATCTTCCCATGAATATATCTGACTTGGAAAAAGTTTTATACAATATTCTCTGCCCTCTTTCATTTCTGATTCTAAAAATTTTATTTTAGATTTAAGGTTATCGCCTTCTAGTTTTTCAAACATGTTTAGTAAATGTTTATGGTTTCTTCTTTTAATCCAATAGAACCAGTCTTTATTGAAATATTCTCCAATATAGTTATTAGGTTGTTTCAAGTAACTTTGTATGAACCAGGTGCTTCCGCTTCTTGCACTTGCTATTAGTAATTTAGTATCCATGCTTCTTTTGCCAGTCGCTCCAATCAAAACTTCCATCTTCTAACCATTGATTGTTGTGTGTTTCGCCTGTGCTCTGTAATCCGTGAATACTACCGACCAAGTGTAATCTTTTGTAGTCAGTATATGGAACTTGGTGAGGACGTACTGTATTAAGTATGAATGCTTCACCGGGATTACACATTATAGGCCCTGCATCAGTATCTATTGCACTTACTTTAGGATCATTTTCTAAAACATGATGATACCTAAATCCTGTATCTCCATCTGTGTGCCATTCAAATATACAATCATTCTCCATATAACTATACCAATAATTGTTTCTTCCCATGTTGTTGCAATATTTGTCCAATGCCTCGTAATGATGTTCGCCTAGTTTTTTCATATCTTTATGTAAGAAGCACCAAATGTCTTTTTGTGTATAGTTACCTAACCTTGCATTTTCTTGGCGCATCATTATTTTATATAATGTGCCAGTGTTGAGGTGATGTTCTTCTGTATAATCTTCCCAGTCTGGTTCGTCTTCAATAACAAATCCACGTAAACTATCAACAAAATCCTTTTTATTCATAAGTTTATCGCTACGTTTCAAGTATACATTCATGTATGTTTGATTACCAAATTCAATGTCGTCAAAAAATTCTTTTGTCATTTCATAGAACAAATCAGTCATTTCTTTTGTGTCGCTAATAGGATTTATTTTTTTCCATGCATCTGTCATATGTGGGTCAAACATTCATATACCTCCTCTATAGGTTCAGCAAAACAAATTTGAAAATTATATCGTACATGTTCTGTATTATTTACAAAATGTTCTAATTGTGTATTCATTAGCACTGGTGATTCGTGTGTAATTTTAGGACCGTCGGTGTACTCGCATGGTGCATATTCTTCATGCCAAAACAACGGAACAAGTAAGACAGTATTCCTATCCCATCTATCGTTATCAACATGTGGTATTACTTGTTTACCCATTGGTTGATGCACAAACATAGTGTAACTTTTTAACGGAAATCTATTGTATTTTGCTATATTGTTATCCCAACATAAGTTACCGTCATAATTGCCATGTTTTGTAGGATAAGGAATAAAATTGTAACGCCCATCAATAACAAGCCTTTCTAATTCTTTTACCTCAGAATCAGAGATGATATTAGGCATGGGCATCCAATACGGTAACATTAGGTATATACCGCAAATTTTTGTGCTTGTACAGCCTCTTCGCAAACTTTTACATTAAGTATTAGCCACAAGCTATCGCCTTTAACACTATTGTTGAATAAACAATGTGGTTTATGTGTGTTCATGAAATATGCAACACCTTGTTGCCAGTAAATAGGTTGCATAGTTGCTCCTCCACCAAACATAAAATGAAATGTAGGCGGATTTACATTTTTTATCGGAACAATTATTCTGAATACTTCAGGATCGTTTATTCTATCACCATCACAATGTGTAGGAAAATACCCACCTGGAGGAAGCCTAATAAAATGACTTCTAGCTATCCAATCCTTCCAAGGATCCACAAGTTTTTTGACTTCTTCACATTTATGGTAAACAGGTGTTAAGGTTGTATAACTGGCTTCGTAAAAAATTTCTCCAGTACGTTCCATTACGTCTTTCAGACTATCTAGGTCATTGCCATCGAATCCTCCATCCATACTTGTTACACTAAGTCCGTCCCTAAGTATGTGAGGTTTACCTGGATTGAATTTTCGCCATTTGTCGTCGAACTGTTCTAGTTCTTTTCTTAATTTTCCTGTGTTGCAACTAAATTTTGTAGGTAGTAAATCACCATAGTTACACATTATATTGTAAAGGTGCCAACTCATTTATAACCTCCTGTACTGCTTCTGTTAATGTTGTGTCTGTTATTAGATTAGGATTATCTTTTGTTAGTTCGTGATCTTTTAGAAATCCCCATGTTAGGTATTTTTGATTCAGTGTATTACTTATATTCCTCAATGCAAGTTTATTCTGTTTTTTGATTATATATTCTTCCTTGGTTACCTTTGCCTCAGTAATTGCACTACCTATGTTAATGCAAGGAATTTTTTTGCGGTTAGCCAATAAACAAATGTTGACCTGTGCATTGCCCACCTCAGCGTTGTTTACAATTACATCAAACTTTGTTTCAAAAATAGCATCTACATTAAAAAGTAAATCAAAGCCATTAGTTCTGCTAAATCCTACTACATCATAACCTTCTTGGATACATTTTGCTTTTATGTGTTTTCCGAATCCTTTTGTGTGTCCTGTTATGCCAACCGTAAAACCCATTGTAAGCCTCCTCTAGGTATTTCTTCTTGTGTAAGTTTCCAGTTGTAGGAGTTGTGTTCTTGGAACCATTCTAACAACTTAGGATTTTCTTCTCTGCTCACCCATATATCTTTGTATCCTAATTCTAAAGCATATTTTGTACTCTGCTCTAATGTAGCATTACCTCTTTGTAAATCGTCTTTCATACTGCCCCAATTGTGATTTCTATCTCTAGTATGCCTACTCATTATTCTTATGCCGCCGTTATACTCAGGACGTTCTATTCCTGCACTATAATATACAAGATTCCATTTTTGTTGATTCTTCCAATGGTATTCAAAGTCATAACCCATTCGTGCGAACTTTGTATGTTCAAACAAAGGCCATTTTACATAATTGCTTTCGTGCTTATGTCCTTTTGTTTTTTCAAATAACTTTTTTATATCA
>MDSZ01123724.1_pt1 | contig 12768 bp, 8 predicted proteins | sample 811201 | NCBI WGS metagenome assembly MDSZ01 (sample SAMN05326647, study PRJNA326480) | marine metagenome | isolation source: seawater | place: Indian Ocean: North | collected 2010
ATCAAATAGATGTAGATTATAGGAGTCTAGTTTCTTTTATGCCAAGTACAACATATGACTCTCCCGGATACTTACTTACTGCCGTTTTAAATATAACAGGCCAAGATGCCTTTGTTTTAGTTTTGGATATAGATAATAATAGCTTAAATTATTATAGAGGATTTGGAGCATGTTCTGATACTCAATACACTGACATGGCAAGTTGCGTAGAGAATAACGGAACTTGGACCGAGAATGTAGATGCAGATACTGCTCTGTGTTCAGATTTAGGCGGGTCATATATAATGGAGACACCAACAATAGAAGCAGAAGTTAATGCTGGAATTTTAAAACCAGCAGGTATATGCCAATTATCTACTACAAGTATTGATCAACTAATACAGGACCAAAAGTTTGTTCAATTTAGCTATAAAATAGTTGGTCCAGGTACAAACGGTTCTACCCCTATGGGAAAACCAATCTATCAGATATTTGAATCTAGTGAAAACTTTAGTAAGCTAGACGATGCAGTAAGCGCAATGCAGGCGCAATATGATGAATTATTTGGTAAATAAATAATGAGCAAGAAATATAGACATGAAATAAATCAAGGTCTATTAAAAACTTTAGACTATAAATTACGCAAAAGATTTTGGGTAACCCTCCTAATGATCATATTATTTTTCTATCTATTAGCCATTTTATCAGGAGGTATACTAGGAATGGTTGAATTAACAGGAGGATGGAAAGATATTTTAAATATAATGCTAGGTGCTTACTTAGCAACATTTGCAAAAGTTATTAACTTTTGGTTTGATAGCAGCAAAGATGACTCTAAAATATTAGAAGCAGCAAATGATTAAAAATATATTTAACTAGACAATAAAACAAGGACAAATAAATAAATGAAAAACATGTATGAATATAGTAAAGTAGTAAAAGCAATGAGAGATTTCTTTCAAGGAGAAAAAGGCTTTATAGAAGTTCCTGCGCAAAGTAGGCAGTCTATACTAGCAGCGTGTGAGGATCCAGCTACAGTTTCACAGTATATATTTAGTGGAATAAACTGGCCATTACCTCAAACTGGACAAATGTGGCTTGAAAGAGATTTACTTGAAAACCCAGACGTTAAAGGCGTATTCTGCGTAACAACAAGTTATAGGAATGAACCAAATCCGGTAGAAGGAAGACATGACAAGATTTTTCCAATGTTTGAATTTGAATCACACGGAGGAATGGATGCTATGATAGAATTAGAAACAGAATTATTAAATCATCTAGGATTTAATAAAGGAAATAATAAAGAAGACTATGCTAGTATAACGTATGATGATGCTTCTGAAAAATATGGTGTATCAGAATTAGACTATGAAGAAGAAGAGGCGCTGTGTAAGGATCTTGATCCCTGTACATTCTTAACTCATTTCCCTTTAAGAACTCATCCATTTTGGAATATGAAACATGCAGGAGATGGTATCTATAATAAAGTAGATGTTATAATGCATGGCATGGAAACTATAGGTTCTGCAGAAAGAGCTACTGATGTGCAAGAAATGAGAGATCAGTTTCATAATATATCTGACGGTGAGTATGCTAACTTGCTTTATAATCACTTCGGAAAGAAAAGAGTTGAAGATGAATTAGAAGAGTATTTAGCGTTAGATATGTTTCAAAGATATGGCGGAGGAATTGGAGTAACTAGAATGGTTGCTGCAATGAAAGCTGCTGGTCTTTTATTGGAGAAGGTGTAGTGAATAATTTATTACTAATATTATTAGTAAGCTTAGGTTTGTCAGCTGAGTGGGGTTCTTCTATTAGTGTAAGAACCCCCAATGACACCTCTAAACCCTTAGACTACGAACTATCTATAAAGTTTGAAGATACAGATGGCAAGTTTCAATATCTTGTAAAAAGAGATTGGGAAAGAGAGTTGGGAGAAAAATATATAGATGATATAGTTAAAATTCAACATGAGGTAATTGGAAATTTGTATTATGGAATAGATTATGTAAATAAGGAATCTAAAGATATTTCATATACTACTTATAATATGGGAGCTACTGTAGGATATTTTAAAGCAGGAGTTTCTTTTAAAGATACTGGATATGAAATTAAACCATTATTAAATCTAGGATTATCAACTAAATTAAAGCAAGATGATATAGAGTACGGAGTATCTATATCTGCTAAGTCTGATATAGGAGAAACAAATATATTTAATTTAAAGAGCGAAGTTAAAAAATGGTTATCTTCAAAAGTAAATATATTTGGTATTTATAAGCATGAATATTATAATGATAAGGAGGACTTTCAATTTAAAATAGGAATGGGAGTCAAACTATAATGTACTTTAATGGACAAGATGCACAATTATTTCTTAATAATAACTATATTCACGATACAGTTACATTTGAATTTACAGAAAGTCAGCAAAAGATGCCTATCTACGGATATAAATCAGTGGTATGGGATGATGTTCTTTTAGGGGAAATTGTTATTCAAGGAGGTTTTAGTTTAAATTTTCAAAATAGACTTACTACTGATCCTAATGGAATCACTAGTAGGTATGATTTAATAGATAGTATTGCTAAGTTTGAGGGATCAAATGATACAACCTTTACTCCTCCTGTCTCAGGAGAAGCACCTATAGCTAGAAATAAATGTGAGATTAAACTTATTTACACTAGTAAAAATTGGAGAGATAACTTTTTAGGAGCAGGGCAGCCTCAGTATACTAATACTAATCACTTATGGGCCCAATTAAAAGAATATAATGCTTCGGAGGATATGAGAGTTTTAACTATAGAAAATGCAGTTATAACCGCCCACACTATGAGTATGCAAGTAGATGCTAATCCTGTTGGAGTGTTTTATACTTTTATAGGAAGGAGTGTTAAAGTATAATGTATTTTGCAGGAACAGATATAATAGTAAAAATGTATAATAGCCCTTATCCTATACCTAGCATAACTAGCTCGTTTATTTTTCCAAATACAAGATTAAGAGTAGCAATAGAACAAGGAAACTTAATGTATCCTAGTTTTGATGGTAGAACAAGCATGTCTCCTGTAGGTTTTTGTAGCGATCCAGCTGCAAAGTCTCAAGAGTTATGTGAAGAACAAGGGAAAACTTGGACTGTTTATGCGTCTTTAGGTAATACTACAGATTATGCTAAAATACAATTAAATGCAACTCATTTAAAAACAGCTCTTGATAATATGCTTGACTACTACGAAGTACATGCCATAAATAATGATGATTTTATGGCGTTACTAAAGTGGACAAATGATATAAAAGATAAAGCAGATAAGCAATTAGCTTTTACAGGACCTGGAATAGAGAAGACTGCACGGCTTATTGATGCAGTTGGTATACAGATAAATAATCAACAACCTGTATCCCCATTATACTCTCCAGGAAGTCCATTAATGGAAACCTATATGAGGAGTAATGTAATGGTACAAGGGCAGTTAGCTGTTAATTATTCATCAGATAATAAGTATCCTGCACAAAATTATTTTAAGAGACGTGCATTTGATGGTCTTAAGAATATGGTTACAAATGTTCCTTTTCTTGACGATAAAACACTAGGAGAGTTAGTCATGTACGGAGGGGATAATGATAGACAACTTAGTAGTGGTCAACAACCTATTATTGAAATTACATTTTTAAGAGATGAATTTGATAAATACATGTCAGTAAATAATGAGGAATATGACGTAGTCACAGGTCACACTAAAATCGAGTTACATGATGTTAGATTCATATCGAGAAGCCATAGTACAGCTCCAACTGCAGATAACATTGTAGAAACCTACCAATTTATTGCAAAAGATATAATATAAAACATTTGCATTTCTAGAGCAATATTCGTAAATTACACACATTATATATAATACAAAAGGAGAATTCTCAATGACTGATAAAAAAACAGAAGTGAAAGAAGATAATGTAATTCCTGATAGTTATCCATTAGGAAATGACGGTCCTTCTCAAACAGAAGTTGATAAACTTAAAGAGGAACATGGGCAAGTCAGGGCTTGTTTTATTGGCGGCAATACCTATATAGTCAGAATGATGAATCGAGAAGAATATACTAATTTTCAAAATGAATTAAATGAGCGATTACAAGCTGGTGATAATAATTTTGATGTCGATTCTGAAATTGCATTCAGGTATACAGTATGGCCAGCTGAATTAGATTGGAAAGAACAGCCTGGTGGCGCTGTAACAGTGCTAGCTCAAGAAGTATCTAAGTTTTCTGGATTTGTTGCTGATCGCGAAAGCATCGAATTATAGAATATAACTTAGGGACACTACAAAAAAAGAAAGGGGGGAGGAGTGTTTCTCCCCTTTTTTATTGACATACCTATATTGTGAAGGATCAACTATTAGAATGGAAATCTAAGTATGGAGCTGTTTATCAAATTACTTTAGAAGGTCATCCTGTATACTATCGAACTCTTAACGGCTGGGAGATTCAAAGTGTACTTGAACTAAAAAAAAGTAATAAAGCTAAGATTGATATAGAAACAGCTACAGCTTTAATGGCTGTACTGGCTCCTACTCCCTTACCTGAATTTAAAAGACCAGGTACTATATCTAGTTTTGCTATGGAAATTTGGGCGAAATCCTTTCCAACCGAAGATACTTTACCTACGATGGCTGAGGATATAAGATCCTGGGCAGGAGAAACTATTAAAGAAAACTTTAGTTTAGCTTTGTCCAGTATTATGTGCAAAGTAATGCCTTCCTTAGACTTAGCTCACTTAATGGATTTACCACTGAGTAAACTTATGAAATTAGGAGCTATTGTAGAAGAGATTACAGGAACTTCTTTAATAATACAAGATGGAGATAATGTGAATAGAAAGAGCTCTCCTATTAGAGAAGGTTACGGAATCTCACAAGAACAAGCCGATCAAACTGGTGCTGCTTTAAGTCAAGCTTTAAAGCAAATTAAGAAAAAAAATAGGTAAAAGTAATGGCAGATTATGATGAGGAAATAAGGCCTCAGGAGCCGACAGGTAGTGCTATAGGTAAATCCCTTAGCCAAATGGCAGTCACAATGGGTGTGTTCATTGGTGGCCAGGCATTGGCGACTATGGGCTTTAAGGGTGCCAAGTCTGCATTATTTAAATCTTTATCTAAACATTCTTACCTTTTCAGAGATGCTGCAAAATTTGCACAAAAAGAAGGGGGATCTCTCACCGCTTTCTTATCTAAAGTACCTGCTAAAACCGGAATACATAAAAGTGGAATATCCAGTATTGCAGATTCTATACATAGAACTGCAAATAGTGCTTCCTATGCTGATATAAAAAGTTCATGGGCTGGCCTAAGTAAGGCAGAAACCATGAAAAAATATATGTCTTTAGGAAAAGACAAAAGAGATATAGTTCATAAAACAATTGGTGCAAGATACTTAAAAGAAACTGCTTTTATGGCGCCAACATTTTATGCTATGGACCAAATGGTGGGGCATCCTGGGGAAGGTCCTCACAATAGAGAACAACCTGCTTGGTATAATTTACCTGCTCATGCGGTAGGATTTGCAAAGTTTATGCCTTTATATCTAACTGGTGATGCAATTTTTAGAGGAGGTGGGAAACTAGTAGGTGCTGGAATGGAAACTCTAGGGGATGGAGTTGTTAATTTTGCAAACAGAAATAAAGGATTTCAAGAGTGGGGAGCAAAATCATTAAACTACTTTATGGGAGGAAAATACTTAGATACTAAAGTATTAGGAGGAACTTCTTTAAAACATTATGGTGCTTCTCTCAATGCGGGTATTGATGCCTTTCAGCACGCCCTAGGAGAAGGAAGAAAGAAATTATTTGTAACAGATCCTAAAAACAGAAGTGGAGTAAGACGAACAGGAAATACTTTAAGAAATGTCTATAAAAGAATGCATAAGGATTTCCATGAAAAGTATGATAAAAGATATAGTGTTTATTTAGATAAATACAAACAAAGATTGCAACGAATGGATAAAGATTCAGAGCACGCTGTTAAAGATAATTTTGATGATTTTATGCAATTTATGGGTACAGGAGCTGGAGATGAAAATGCTCTATATAATAGAATTACAGCAAATGCAGAGTATGCAGCAGCAGGTAAAGCTTTTTCTCATAAAGCATTTTTTAACGAATCTAGAAAGACCCCCTTTTTAGCTAGATTACTAGGATTACAGAGAGCTAAAGGAATAGACTATGCCGATGGTAAAACTATGGGCAAGATATATGATGGTCTAAAAAAGAAATATAATCTAGGAGCAAAAGATAAGTTACTAAATGAAAAAAATAAACAAGATTTTGTAGAAAATATTATTTCTAAAAACCAGTTTATACATAAAGGAACTGGAACGCTAGTAGACTTGTCAGCCATGAGTCCAAAATATTGGTCTTCAAAAATGTTAAACTCTAGTCCGTTAGTATTGGGTGGTAAATTTTCTATTGCTGATTTATTTCCATTCAAAGTAATGAGTCAGCAGGATGAAGCATTACATAGAATTATACCTATGGAAGATGTTTTACAGCTTAGTAGAAACAACCAAACTTCCGCATTTAGTTATTCACCTTGGACTACGGATAATCTATCTACAGGAGGTTTAGATATTCATCCTAATGTATATAGATTTAGAAAAACTCCTGGTTTAATGAGAAGGTATTCTGGAGAAAAAACTTATAATATATTTGATAGACAGGCCGGCTCCTGGAATATGATTGGTTCTAAAGTAAAAGCTGCATTAGTTAGTGACTCTCCTAAACTAGCTAGTACATGGACTCAGGGTTTAATAAGAGACGGTATAGAAACTCCAAAAGACGTAAATAATACTCCTAGTGACAACCCTATTATATCTTTTATACAAAGAAACTTTAGCTTATTAGATGATGCAGGAGCTAGTCAAAGCTGGTTTAGCAGAGTTAGAGGTTTACTTCCAGATAGCTTTAATCAAGTTCTTACAAAAAGTCAGCATTCATACAGCAGTCAAACAGTTAGAAATACATTAACTGAGCTTAAGCAATGGGCAGGATCAGACTATAGTAAAATCCAAGGAAATAAAGTAGCTGAACAAGACCTTGCGTGGTTACTAGCTAGAACCGGAACACTAGGACAAAAGAAATCTAAAGAAAGCTTTGGAGAAACATTATCTCAAGATAGGTTTATGCAAACTGTAGTAGACTTTTTAGAATCACATGGATCTATTAAAGGAATAGATAAAGATCAAGTACTTTCAGATGATAATGCTTTAATAGAAGCTGCATCTCAGTTATTAAATAGAGCTAAAAAACAAGAAATTTCTATATTTGGAGAAGACGATAATGTAGCTAGAATAATTAGTGCAGTTAAAAGTACGGGTAGAGGTTTAGAATCTAGAGGAGGAGTTGAAACTCCAAAAAATAAAATAAAAAGATTTATGTATGAATATGCAGTTAATCAGTCTAATATAAATAGAAGATCTGAGACGCATATAGTTGATATTTTAAGAAAGCAAATGCAGCAGGCTAAAAAGGAAGGAGTACTTAGTCAAAATCAAGTATCGAAGGTAGAGTTTGGTATGTTTGCCGATAAGCTTAGATACAGAATGAAAAATATTATTCCTGGTATTGATGACTTAGAAAGGAGTAGAAGTCCGGAAAGTGTAGGTAAAATATTTGATGCTTTAGACGATAGATCTACTGGATTCTTAAATTTAGTTAATGAAGAATTAATTGCTGGTGCTGGCGGACGTAATATTATTGATGATATGTTAGCTCAAACAAATTCTTTTGAAACTATATATCAAAGAGGCATGTATAGAGTTGATGATGTAGTTAAAGCTGCAGGTCAAGTAACTGGTGCAAATCCGTGGGTAGCTCTTCCTTCTGACCTAAGAGGCCAAGCTGGATTAGGAATGAGTTGGTCACTTGCGACAGTTAATAATCTGATAGGTGGTACTGGATTAGGATGGGATCAAGCCAAATATAATACTGGAACAGATGTAGCCAAACTTTGGGGAAAAAGACTAGGAGCATATGCTCTAGGTAGTTTAGCTTATAATGCAGCAGACACTTTTACTGATACTTCAGGGCTATTTGATTGGACTATGTTTGATGAAGGTATAACTGTAGGTATTGCAGATAAGATGGTACAAGCTCGTATGGCATCTGGTTGGGCTTATGATAAAATGGGAGTTGATAATGTAGCTAGATATATGGAAGGATTAATGCCTGGTTCTACTAAAGTAATTCCTGGTGCTGCTGTTGGTTTCGCTATGGGAGGAATAAAAGGTTCATTAATTGGTGGTCTTGCTAATGCCTATCTTCAGCCTCAGCTAGCAGAGGGTCCATTAGGATTCTTAGCAGTAGCTCCTCCTTTGGCTCCATTCGTTACAGATATGACAAAAGATTTTGAAGCCCTACAGGATATTTATGAAGGACAAGAACTTTTACCTGTAAGAAAAGGTAGAGGCTGGACTTTAGGTATTACTCCAATAGGCGGAGGTAGAATAGAAAGATATGAGCCAGGATGGTACCCTAGATTAAAGGCTCAATTTAAAGCTAGCCCAGAGTTATATGGATCTAAGCTTGAACAATTTTTAGCTAAGGACGTTCCTTTTGTAGATTTTTCTTTAATGGATATAGTAGATCCTCACTACTTAGAGAAAAAACAATATCAAGATAGACCCTTTATGGTGGCAGGTACCCCATTTTCTGAAGTCCCAATAGTGGGGCCTATGCTAGGAGCTACTGCTGGAAGATTGTATAATACGTTACATCCTATGGCCTTTAATGGTAGAATGCACGAAGAAGAGGCAAGTGCAGCATATATGAAGGGACAATCTTTTAATTGGAAGGGTGAGAGTATGGGAACATACGGACCACAATATAGTGGTTTATTTGGAACCTGGACAGGAGAAAACACTATGCCTGGTGGCGGAGGTGGAGGCAATGCTATTATGGATCCTAATAGTATTAGGCCCCTAATAGGAGAACAAATCTATAAAGGATGGATAGAACCTCTCGGTCTCCCTGGATTTATTACTTCAGCTATGCTATGGGGAGGAGATGAGCCTTTTACTAATACTCCTGTAGCTCAAAGTTCTAATATAATGGACTCTATGGCAAGAGATTACTGGGATGCTGGTCTTGGTGATTTAATGGGTACAACAGAATTACTTAGAAGAGCAGTTCCAAGACCTAGAACCAGCTATGAATCAGTAAACTTTATAGGAAATAGTATGCCTGGTTGGATGCCTGAGAATATGCAACAAGGAGATCCATATTGTTTAACACCAGATACTTTAGTAGAAACAAGTGAAGGATTAACTCGTGCTGATAAAGTTGAAGTTGACACTCTCGTTAAAACTTTGTATGGAAGATACTTTCCAGTAAGGGCTATAAAAACTAGGCCTGTTAATGAAGAAATTTATGAAATTAAAATAAAAGGTTTGGAAGATTTTCCGATTAAAGTAACAGGAGGTCATCCATTTTATATAGATGATGATTGGAAATTTGCAAAACATTTAACTGAATCAGATAGAGTTTCTTACCCGTTATTAAATATAAAGTTACCTCAAGAAATTCCAATAAATAATTCAACTAAAGTAGAATTAAATGGAGTTACAGCCTATACCTGTGGTCTATTAGCAAGATGGAAGGATCATAAAAATTTGGATAAGTTTAGGGAAGATACTCCTGATATTATTAAAGAAGAGCTGGATATGTATTTAAAATCTACTTTTAAAAGCGAACCTACTAATGAATTTATTGAAGAGCTTCAAAGTTATGGTCCAAGCTCTCATTTTGGATTAATGGATTTACCAATTCTTTTGAACTACTTAAATCCTTTTATACTTAAAACTAATAAAGATTCTATTTCATTTAGGATGCATACTTCAAATGCAGCATATAGTATATGGTCTCTATTACTTCAGAATAAAATAGGATCTAGAATTAATGATAGAACTGTAATTGTAGAAGGAAGCTTTGCAGTAGAAGTTGCATACTTCCTTGGATTAGAAATTACAAGAGCAAAAAAGAATAAAATATCTCCAAGATTTAATTTTACTACTTCTAGTACTAAACATGGACCACTATCTTATTTAGAAATAGAAAGTATTGAAAAAATAAAATATGATGGGCTAGTTTATGCTTTTGATGTTGGAGCAGACGAAACATTTACAGTTCCAGGGGCTGCAGTTCACAATAGTAAAATAGCAAATGGTGAATTGCTTTTACCAGGAAAATCTTACGAAAGTTTCTTTAACCCAGAGTTAAGTTTCCCTACTGGTGCTTCTAGATTAGGAGATACTCCGTATGAGCAGGCCCTACACATGATTGGTCTAGGAGAGTATGCAATGGGGTCAAGTACAGGGACTGAAGATGTATTGGAAGAGGGTACAGCAATTCACGCACTAGTTCAAAATCAATTAATGTCAGCAGGAGTTGTAACTCAAGTGGAAGCTCTAGTAGCTGATTCACAAAACGAAATTAGATCTTATATAGATGCAATATATAGAGATCCAAGAACAGGACAAGACCGTCCTTTAGAAATCAAGAGTATAGGAGATGTCGGTTTAACAAAACTGACACAACCCAAATGGAAGCATAGAGTTCAGTTAAACTCTTATCTATCTATGATGGGCGTAACTCAAGGTAAACTTTTATATGTATCCAGAGAGGATCCTTCACAAACAAAAGAGTTTACTGTTAGGTTTGATCCTAACCTATGGGAAAGTACACTTAGTAACCTAAACGAATCAAGAGAAATGGCAGCCGAATTTCTCAGCGATGGTTACGGAGATATGAAACAAGGATATTCATATCTTGATAGGTTAAGAGTTTTATTAAACTCATCTCCATACTCTAGAGAATATAGAGAAACAGAGCAACTCTTATTACAACAACGAGATGAAGGATTCTTATCTCAGGATGAAGAAGCACAATTAAGTAAACTTCAAGGATATCATAAGAGTATGATGATGAAATATCAAATGTATCCTAGAAGATTTAAAGTTTCTGATTTGTTAGACCCTGATACAGAATACGAAAACTTGTCACAAAATGAAAATATAAGACCAGCTGCAGATTATAATATTTTAGAAAGAGCAGTAGGGTCTGTATGGGAGTCTGCCACACACTTGAGAAGCCCTATTCATACTAAATTATTAGGCCATTATTCTCCAGAAGAGCAATATGAAAATATGATGATAAGAGGAGACTTTGCTAGCTGGACAACCCCATACGAAAGTTTTGTTAAACCTTATGGGAGAGGATTGAGATCAGTTGATAATCCCCTACAGGGAGCAGTGTCCTTTGGTTTAGGTGGGGGCTTACTGGGAGGAGGAGTTCCAGGGGCTATTTTAGGAGCAGCATTTGGTACCATTTACGGAACTACACAGGGTATGTACCGATCTATGACCGGAGAAAATTATGTACCAGATAGTTTTAGGGATAGGGTACAAATGCAAGAATATTTCGATATGGTAAAGTATCAAAGAGCACAAGAAATGTACAACATAACTGGGGATAAGAGCTGGAGAAAAGAGATGCTTGCTACCCCAAGAGGATGGGTAGAGTCTGGAGGAGGACAAGCTTTTAATGTGCCTCGTCCTATAACTTCTATGGCGTATATGGGAAGGCACAGAAATCAAGCATATAATACAATTAATAGTCCGGATAGAGGATTTAGATCTCCATACGGAGGGCAAGATCCAGATAGAAGTTTAAATTATGATGCACAAAGTATTAATGTGTACAGTGGCTTTTCAGCATTACCAACATGGGACAGACCTTTTTGGACTGCATTCTTAAATACTCCGGAAGATGAAAGGGATAATATATTAAATTTAGTAGATAGTCAAATGGGATCAATGTTAGAAACAGCTTGGGGAAAAGGAGAAGAGCTCGCTCTTCCAAACTTAGAAAGTTATTTTAATTCATACAATCAGCCAACAGCATTAAGCCCACTAATGGATCCTACTGTTAATCAAGCAGACTATCAAGTAGTTACAGTTGAAAATGAAGGACTAAATGCTCATGATTTTGGTATGGGTTGGAGGGAGCAAATGCAAAGAATTAATTCAGATCCATATGGAATTGCTCCTCTAGAGTTTCAAAAATCTTCAGGAATTGATTCCTCTATTAGAAGTAATTTATCTACTGCCGAAATAAGAGATGCAATATTAAAAATATTAGCTAGAATGGGATACAGAAATACTCAGGTAAACGTTAGTGCTTCTCCTGGAGGAGAGCCATCTACTACTATAAAATTAAATGTACAGAGAACAACACAATCACAATTAATAAACGATTATTATGGCCAATAAAAAAGCAGATCAATTAAAAGACGAATCTATATTTTCTCCAGAAGAGAAAAGCGTAGAAAGAAGAGCTACAAGTGCTATAGCCGCGGCCATTACACTTCCTACTCTTTTAGGTATAGTTGACACAAGAACTGGTTTTATTGGATCAGGCTCTTGGCAATCTTACAAAGAACACTATGGAAAACTTCTTGGAAATTTATTTAATGCAGCTGAGAATAATCCAATGCTTGGAGCTAGTTCTGGAGCAAGATCCTATCAAGTAAGAATTAATGCGCTTAGAGAGCAATTATTAGATAATATTGATAAAAAAGGGAGTGGAGGTTCTAATAAAACTCCTGAAATTCCAAATTTTGTAAAAGAGGCTGAAGTTCTAGCGGATCAACGAGAAGCTTCATTTAATACATCGGATAGATTTAATAATAGAAGATTTAGTGAGCCCTCGATAAAAGAAAAATTAAATATAAAACCATTCAGCTCTA
>MDSZ01153426.1_pt1 | contig 12767 bp, 13 predicted proteins | sample 811201 | NCBI WGS metagenome assembly MDSZ01 (sample SAMN05326647, study PRJNA326480) | marine metagenome | isolation source: seawater | place: Indian Ocean: North | collected 2010
AGAGTGTAATTCTTGCAATCTTCCTTTAAGCTCAATACTAGTGATACCTTTTTTTATATGTTCATCTTTAACATTAAACATTTTTCTCGATGCTGCTATAGATGTGCTTATATTATAAATCTGGTGATCACCCAGTAGATTTGGCTCAGGAAGTATAATTTCCCCCATATCATCCTGATAATGAACAAAGCCATTTTCTTGCTTTGATACGTTAAATTCTTTTCCAAAAAAATATTTATTAGATGAGTTATTAATAAGAGCTTTTTCTATTTTTGTTCTTATTTCCTTATTTAATTGTCTATTAATAAATATATTAGAATTAAGAAGTTTTGATGTTTTTTCATGGATGATACTGTCAATAGTTTTATTCTCAAGCCATTGCAAATGATCTGTATGTATCACACCAATCAGGGTCATAAGATTATTTTTAAAAACATTAGTGCTGTCAAATTGGAAAAAAAGACCTGCTTCAATAATATTTATATTATCCTTGTAATTTTCTGCCTGTTTAAGAAATGTACAGGTTAAAATTTCAAAAAGACTTGCATTGTCATCTCCTAAAACTTTTTCAACATCTTTTAGTAGTTCTATAAGTTCATCTTCTTTAATTTCTTTATCATTAAAAATAAATCTTTCTGTGAACGATTGGAGGTGGGGCGAAGTATATAAATTACATTTATAATCTGCATTACTCAAAATAGATTTAAGGCTATAAGCCATGCTAGCTTTAGCATTTGTGCCAACTACATTTATTACATTTTTTAGTTTGTTTTGTGGGTTACCTAATTTCCTTAAAAGACTAAATGTTCTATCTAAGGATAAATCAATTTTACGTTTATGATGCTTCTCTAGTTTGGATATTAGTTTCTGAAGATTTTTCATCATTACTTGAATTTACTTCAGAATTTTGCTTTAGCAATATAGATAATAAGACACTTATTTCTTTGGCCAGGTTTTTTCTTTCAACTATTCTGTCTACAAAACCATGCTTCATCAAGAATTCTGCAGTTTGAAAATCTGGTGGCAACTCCTCCTTGACGGTTGCTTGAACAACTCTGCGACCTGCAAATGCTATTAATGCACCAGGTTCAGAAAATTGTATATCGCCTAAATTAGAATAACTTGCAGAAATACCACCTGTGCATGGATCTGTAAAAATAACTATGTAGGGTAAGTTTTTTTGTTTTAACTCGTTTATAGCTAATGTAGTTTTGGCCATACCAGCTAGAGCTATAGGACCCTCAAACATTTTTTGACCTCCTCCACAAGTAAATAAACATAGTGCAGTTTTATTATCAATAGCATGTTGAACTGCATATAGTATTGCCTCTGTTTCAGCAGCACCATGAGAGCCACCAATAAACTCAAAGTTGGTTGCACCAACAGTAACGCTTATTCCATTTAAATTTCCTTTTGCAATTAAGGTTGCACACTCTTGATTTGTTTTTTTTCTGGCATCTTTTAGTCTATCTTTGTAAGATTTTGTATCCACCCATCCTAATGGATCATCCGTAGGAATTGGAGTTTTAAGAATTTCATAATTATTTTTTCCAAAAATTATATCAAATCTTTGAGTAGGACTTATTCTATGGTGTTTATTGCAATGTGGGCAAACAAATAGGTTATTCTCTAATTCCGTTTTTAAAATTGGCCCTTTACAACAACTTGTCCAAGCACTTGACTCTCTTTCAGATTTAGTTGGAAATTTTTTATTTATATTTTGCTTTATACTTTCGCCAAATTTTTTTATCTTGTTTATCCAATTCATATAATTTTGTTTCTTAAGTTTATAACAGTTTTACTAACATTTGTGACAGGATTTTGTCTATTTTTGATACTATTGGATATTTCTTTGCAGATAGCACTTCCAACAACTAATCCATCAGCTGCTCTCAATTTTCCTATTGATTTTGATGTAATTCCAAAGCCAATAACGCATTTCTTTTTTGAGTTAATTTTCTTTATCTTTTTATAATTTGATAGGATCTTTTTAGCTGAAACTTTTAATTTCCCCCCCGTTGTTGATAGCATAGAGATATAATAAATCATTTCATGAGAGTCTTTAATAATTTTTTTTGCCCTTTGGTAGGAAGTTGTTGGAGAAATTAGTTGAACAAAAATTATATTTCTTTTTTTACATTTTTTCGAAAAATTAATATTTTCTGGCCAAGGCAAGTCTACAACGATAATTCCATTTACCCCAGATTTTTTACAATCCTTTAAAAAATTTGCCTCTCCATATTGGTAAATCATATTGTAATAACCCATTAGTATTAATGGTCTAGCAAACTTGGTTTTTTTATAATCTTTTACAATTTTAAATACATCTCTGATTCTAATCCCATTTTGGATTGCACGATATGCACTAGTTTGAATTTGGCCTCCATCTGCAATTGGCGTATTGTGAGGGAAACCAAGTTCACAAATATCTACATGTTGAGAAATTGATTTTAAAATTTCTAATGATTTTTTTTTTGTGTTATCGCCAGCTACTGTATAAGTTAATAACGCAGGTCTATTTTCTTTTGTTGTTTTTTTGAAAGCTAAATTAATTGAATTTATCATATTTTTTTCCTAATTTTTCTCTTAAAATATTTTTATCTTTAAGAGCATCGCCACAACTATTAACTATTATAATAGTATTTCTACTCAGTTTTTTGGCATCCATGAGTGCAACTGAAAAAGCATGACTTGGTTCAAGTGAAGGTCTTAAATTTTCAAATCTTGTCACTAATTTATATGCTTCTAATGCATCTTCATCACTTGCTGCTGTATATCTTGCTCTTTTAACATCTTTCAAAAAACAATGTAAAGGTGATACACCAGGATAATCTAGACCAGCAGATATCGATTCTGTTTCTTCAATTTGACCGTCTGAGTTCTGGTTTACATATTGCGCTGCACCATGAAGTATACCTATTTTTGATCCGTAAGTTAATGGTGCTGCATGCCTTTTACTGTTATTAGGCCCTCCAGCTTCAACACCAATTAATTCAATATGTCTTTTATCATAATCTATGAATTCACTCCAAAAACCATAACTAGAAGACCCTCCACCTACACAATTATAAAGTTTTAATTTCTTAGGAATTATTCCAAATTCTTTTTTTAGTTGAACTTTCAACTCTCTTGAAATTTGACTTGTGCTCCAGCCACATATTTTAACAAATATATTTGGACCAACTGTTGACCCAACGCACATTGCAGTAGTATCACAATTTGCAACCCAAAATCTCATACATTCAGAGACTGCGTCTACAAGAGTTTGGCTACCAGTGTAAACTGGAACAACTTCAGCGCCATTTTTTTTCATTGCTTTAACATTGGGTTGTTGTCTTAGAATATCTTTAGCACCCATAAAAATTTTACACTTTAATCCAAATTTTTTAGCCGCCATACTTAACATTTTTCCAGCGTATCCTGCGCCAGTATCACCAACTATAAATTTTTTACCTGCTCGTTTTGCCAGCAGACAATGAACTGTTGCATTATAAATCTTATGCGCTCCACCATTAGCGTCTGAAACAACTTTTGCCCATATTTGAGCTCCACCTATAAATTTTGATAAATTATTTAACCTAATTAATCTAGTAGGAGCCCCGACCCAATTTTTAAAATATTTGTCTCTTTCAGCAATAAAGCCTTTATTATTTCTCATTTTAGAAAATAATATCTCCAAATCATTTATAGGTTTTTTGAGAGTTTCAGGTACAAAATTCCCTCCAAATTTGTTACCCCACATTCCTAATTTATCATGCTGATCGATTAACGGTATCTTTTTCCTAAGTTTCATATTCTTTTATGGTATTTAAAAATTTATTAATTTTTTGTAAATCTTTTTTTCCATATTTATTTTCTAATGACCCACTAAGATCAATATAATAATCAAAATTTTCAATAAGAGGGATATTATCAATTTTTATATCTCCTGCTATCATTTTTGCAATATGATTTGGCACAATGCTGAGTAGTCTATGATCAAAACTAATTGATTTTTCATAACCTTTTCCATCAAACAAAATAATTTCTGAAATATTTTCATATTTTTTGTATTCCAGAATATCTTTTTCACCTTGAATCATTAAAGATGAAATAATTTTCTTATTATATTTTTTTTTAATTAATTTTGTTCTTTCTGGATCTACATCGTATAATTGGTAATAATCAAATCGAAGGTCTTTTATTTTCTCTAAAAAATCATTTTCAGGATTTACCAATACTGACACGAAATTGATTGAATTGTGTTTATAGCTTGATAAAATTTTTAGAGTTTCATAATCAACATATCTTCTTGATTTTTTATAATTTGAGATAAAACCTATAAATGCAGGTGGATTAGGATGGTTTATTATAAATTTTAAAGTTTCTAAATCAGAGACACCACAGATTTTAATACCTTTAATCATTACTTAAATGATCATAAAGTTTTTTTAGATTTTTTTTAATATTTCCTCTTGTTATTGGTCTTCCAATTACGAGCCAATCACTTCCATTTTTAAATGCCTGAAGAGGTGTTACCACTCTTTTTTGGTCATCTAATTTATTTGCAATTCGAATACCTGGTGTAATAATTTCTTTTTTAAAAAATTTTTTTACAATTTTTACCTCTTGAGCACTACAAACTAATGCATCTAATTTTGCTTTTGCAGCCAATTTGGCCTGGTGAATAACTAAGGACTTAAGGTTTTTATCGTAGCCGATTTCTTTTAATGAGTTGTTATTTAATGATGTAAGTGTTGTTACACCAACGATTTTTGTTTTTCTAGAAAAGTTTTTAACTAGTTTTAAGGCATCAATTCCTGAACTTATATGAATTGTAAGATAATTTATTTTTAAATCCTTTATTGCTTTAACTGTAGATAAACATGTATTTGGAATATCATTTAACTTTAAATCAAGAAAAATTATTTTATTTTTTAATCTCGATATAAATTCTCTGCCATTTTTTGAGTTTATGAATTCTAGTCCAAATTTATAGCCAATTGTAAACTTAGAGTTTTGTGTGCTACTTATTATTTTTTTAATCTTTGAAATTTTTGTTGTATCACACGCTATAAAGATTTTATTTTTTTTCATTTAATTTTTTTTTCCATTCTTTTGAGGTTTTAAATAAAATCGTCTTTTTTTCTGGAACCTCAACTTTTTCTAATGTTCTAGGATTTAATGAAATTCTCTTTTTTTGCGTGCGAGCTTCAAACATCATAATATCTCTCAATTCAACTCTTTCGTTATTTGATAACGCCTTAGTTATTTCGAAAATTAATATATTGAAAAGCTTATCTATATCTTTTTTATAAAGGTTTGGAAAATTCTTTGATATTTTGTTAATTATTTCTGATTTAGATACAGACAATTGTTATTATTTTTCTTCTTTCTTTTTATTATCTAATTTCTCAGAAAGTGATGAAAATGGCAAGTTTTTACCACTTAGAGGACTTGAAAATTTAGATACAGCTTCATTATTTTGAATTTCTTCTAACAATTTAATACTTAAAGAAAGTTTCCTTTTTTCAATATTAATTTCAGAAACAGCCGCATCAATTCTATCTCCAGTTATAAATCTATTTGTTCTTGCATCTTCAGCATTGATAGCAATTTGATTTTTTTTTATGAGTATTTCCATGCTGCTGCCCTCTGGTGAAACTAATATTCCTTTAGAATTAGATGATTTTACTTTAACAGTAATGATATCATTAACTTTTTTATTTTTAAATGAGTTAAATGGATCTTCCTGCAACTGCTTAACACCAAATTTAATTTTCTGTTCGCTAGCTTTAATATCTAAAACTTTTACATCAACTTCATCACCTTTTTTATAATTTTTAATTTCGTCTTCTGATTTTGAGATATATGAAAGGTCACTTGCGTGTAAAAATCCATCAATATCAAATTCTTCAACGTTTAGATATATTGAGAAATCTTTAATGTTTGATATTTTAGCCTTCAACACAGAATTCACTGGGTATTTTTTTTCAAAAGACTCATATGGATTTTCTTTAGCAAGCTTCATTGAAATTGCCACTCTTCGTTTTGTTTTGTCAATGTCAGTTATTACACAACTTATTTCATCGTTAACTTTAAAAAATTTGTTTGGTGAAACATTTTTTTTATTCCAGCTAATTTCGCTAGAATGCAACAGACATGTTAAACCTGGTTGCAATTCGCAAAATGCGCCATAGTCTACAACTTTAATTACTTTTGCTTTGTATATTTTTCCAACTTCGTAGTTTGAGATATTTTCAAACGGATCTGGAGTTAATGCTTTAATTGAACATGATATTTGCATTTTTTCTCTATCAATCGAAATGACTTTTAAATCATGTTTCTCTCCGATTGTAAAAACTTCATCCGGATGATTTATTCTTGAATAAGAAATTTCTTGTAAATGAACTAAAACGTCTATCTCATTGTTAACTTCAAAAAAACAACCAAAACTTGAGTAGCCTTTAACTACCGCATCTTTAATTATCATATCGACACTATATTTTTCTAAAATTTTTGCTTTATCTTCTTTTTTAAAGGAACTGATTACTTCTCTTCTTGATACGCAGGCATTACCTCTAAATTTATCAAGTTTTATAATTTTAAAATCTTGTTCTACACCAAACAAATGATCAAATGATTTTAAAGGTTTCGAATCTATTTGCGATCCAGGACAAAACATTAAAGATTTTGTATCTATATGTTCAATTATTACTCCCCCTTTACACTTACTTACCATTTTACCTTTAACATTTTTATTTTCTTCGTAAGCTTTTTCTAAAACATGCCAACCTCTTATTTTTTGAGCCCTGGTTGCAGAAACAATTACGTCTCCATTTTTATCTTCTATCTTTTCTAAATATACTTCTAACTTGTCACCTTCCTTGATATCCTTCTCACCATAAACAGTTTTTGCTTCATTAATGTCGATCAAGGCTTCACTTTTCATTCCTTCTATCATTAGATATATATGCTTTTCAGTAACTTTTGTGATTTTGCCAGTTAGAAGTTTTCCTTCTTCAATCTTAGTCTTTGAGAAATTGTCTATTAAAAGTTTTTTGAATTCTTCGTTTTGAGAGTTTGATGTATCTTTGTAAACTTCCATTTATATTTTTAACTTTCTATCCATAATTGCTTTTATTTTTTTAAAGCAGGACTTCTTACTTAATTTACTTGTATTAATCAAGATTGAATCTCTCGTTTTTTTCAATGGACCGTACTTTCTAGTTCGATCTAATTTGTCACGTTTTTTAATACTTTTTAAAACTTGATTTAGAGAAATTTGCTTATTTAAGGTTTTATACTCTTTATATCTTCGTAATGCTCTTATTTTTAGACTTGCAGTTATAAAAAATTTAAACGTTGCATCTTTTAATTGTACAGAAGCAATATCTCTACCATCCAGTATAGATCCCGAATATTTTTTTGGAGGATTATAAGCACATTTCTTTTGAAATTTATGTACTATATTTCTAATTTTTTTATCTTTTGCAATAATAGATGCAGAAGTTGCAACATTCTCTGTTAAAAGTTTCTTATTAGATAGTAATTTTATATTTAATTTTTTTATTTTATTTTCAATATATTTATAAGAAAATTTATTTTTAGATTTTAACCTTAGATATCCAATATATCTATAAATTTTCCCAGTATCTAAATAAAATAAATTATATTCCTTAGCAATTAACTTTGATTGTGTTCCAGCACCTGCTGCTGCGGGAGAATCTATCGCAACTGTAATAAATTTTTTTCTCAATTTATCTTTGCTCCTAATTCCTTTATTATATCTAAAAATTTAGGGAATGATGTTTTGATTGAATCTCTATCATTTATTTTCCATTTTCCGCCAAGTGTGAGACCAGCAATTGTCGACATCATGAAAATTCGATGATCTTTCATAAAATTTTTTATATGATAATCTTTATTTAGTATTAAATTAGGGTTCCCGATTATTTTAATATTATTTTTTTTTCTAATAACCTTTATCCCTATTTTTTTCAAAAAATTGATTGCTATATCTAATCTAGGACTTTCTTTTTTATTTAATTCACCCAAGTTTTTAAATGTAGAAGTTCCTTTTGATTTTGCCGCAACCAAAAATATTAAAATAAATTCATCAATAGCTGAGCTATTTAAACTTTCTGGACAATTTATAGATCTAAAATTATTTATGCTTTTGATTTTTATATCTCCAATTTTTTCACTCTTGTATTTTCTTTTTTTAATAATTTTTATATTTGCATTCATTTTATTTAAGATTTTTATTATACCAATTCTTGATTCATTAATATTTACATTTTTAATTAGCAAATCAGATTTCTTAGATAGAAGAGTTAGTACTATAAAAAAAGCAGCTGAGCTTATATCGCCAGGAATATTGTAATCAAATGACTTAAACTCATTCAAACCTTTTACCTCAATTAAATCATAATATTTTTTTTTTTTAATTTTAATTGGATAATTTAAATTTTTTAAAAGTAATTCGGTATGATCTCTCGATCTTTTTGCTCTTATTTTTGTTACACCAGGTGTATTGATTCCACTTAAAATTATACATGTCTTAATTTGTGCACTACCTTTATTTTCAGTATATTTAATAGGTCTAAGTAAATTTGTACCTGTATATTCCAATGGAAGTTTTCCTTTTTTAGAATTTATCTTTAAACCAAAAAGATTTAAAGGTTTTATCACTCTCGAAAAATCTCTTTTAGATAAACTGGGGTCACCAATTAGTTTAAAGCTTTTATTTGTAGCTGAAGATAAACCAAGTATACATCTCGCAAGTGTACCTGAATTACCTGCATTTAAGATTATTTTTTTCTTAGCTTGAAAACCATTAATGCCTACACCAAAAATTTCTAGGTGACTTTTTTTCTTTATATATTTGACACCCATTTTTTTAATTGCAGATAAAGAGTTGATTACATCCTCAGAATCAAGCAAGTTAAATAATTTCGATTTTCCCGTTGCAATTGCAGATAACAATATACATCTAATACTAATACTCTTGTCACTAGATACTAAAATTTTTTTACTAAATGGTTGAATTTTTTTGTGAATTATAATCTGATTTTTCACAGAACTTATATTTTAAAACCTTCGCCAAAGTATGCTTCTATTGCTTTGGTATTGTTCACTAGTTCTTTAGGAGTACCTTTGGCAATAATTTTTCCCTCTGATAAAACCATCGCATTATCTACACAACTTAATAAGTCTCTTGAAGAATGATCAGAAATAGATACAGAAATTTTTTCAAACATCTGAAGACTAACAATTATTTGTTGTATCATCCTAACGCTTTGTGGATCTAGAGCAGCGAAAGGTTCGTCCAGTATTAATATTTTTGTATTTTTGACCATTGCCATAGCTAAAGTAAGTTTTCTTACTTGTCCACCCGACAGATATTTTGATTTTAGATTAATTACATTCTGTAATTCAAATTTCCTTAGAAGACTATTTACTTTAGTTAATCTTTCCTCTTTATTTTTTATATGTAACTCTCCAACTGCCACTAAATTTTCAAAAACTGTCAATCCAGAAAATGCACCACCATATTGTGGAACCCATGAAATACCAAATTCATCACATCTTTTGTGGGTTGGTATGCTGGTTACGTCTTTATCATTTATAATAATTTTTCCATACGTTGGCTTAACCAAACCAATTATTGAATGATATATAGTGCTTTTACCAGCACCATTTGGGCCTAATAATCCACAAATTTCAGATTTTTGAATGCTTAAATTAAGATTTTCAACAATCATTCTATTTCCATAAGATATAGTAAGATCTTTTAGTTGTATTACTGGCTTTTGCTCTTTAAACGATTTAATTCTAAACTTTTTAATTAACATATTCGTAAGTTGTAATTAATTTTACACTTTCAGTTTCTTTATTCATCTTGAAATTTATATCTCCATTTATCATGTCAAGAAATATCATATCAGTATATAATTCCATGTTGTTATTTTTAAAAATCACATCATTATATATACTAGATTTATTTTCGGAGAAACTAACATCTAAATTATTAGAATATATAGTATTTCCGATATAACTGATTTCAACGTTTGAAGAAAATTGGGTATTATGGTTCATTCGGCTATAAGTTGCATATTTTGACTTTATGTTTATTATACCCTTATCTTTTAGATTAATGATTGCCACCACATTTTCCATGTTAACTTGATCGTCTAAATTATCATCCGAACCAATAGTTGCTTTACGAGAATTGATATAAAATGTATTTCCATTTTTGTCACTGGAATTATACTCGATGTTTATTAATTCACTTGAGGTTTCACTCTCCATTGAAACATTATTTTTCTTTTCACTTTCATCAATTTTCACTAATTTCTTATCTTTTTCAGCTATAAATGTAAGATAAAAAGCTATTATAATTATAACAATTAAAATTAATAAAGTTGTTTGAAAAAAAAACTTTAAACTCATTTTAAACTATATTTGCATTAAGAATATTGTGCATATGAATCAATCCTGTTACTTTTTTCTTATTTTTATCAAATACACAAAGAGCTGTAATTTTTTTATTATTCATTATTGATAATGCTTCAGCAGCCAACATATCTTTATTAACAATAATAGGATTTTTTTTCATAACATTTCTAATAATTAGATTATTTATATTTTCAGATTTATAATTAATCCTTTTTAGATCTCCATCTGAAATTATCCCTGTAGTAACACCTTTTTTATTCCTTGCAATCAAAACTCCTAAATTTTTTATATTAAATACTTTAAGAGCACTCTTTATGTTAGAATTTTCATTTATAAACGGAATTCTTTTTCCAGTGTACATTAATTCACCAACAGTCTTTAATTTTGCACCTAGACTTCCACTAGGATGAAATTTTTTAAAATCAAGTTTTGAAAATTTTCTGCTTTTAACTGTTGCAACTGCAATAGCATCTCCCAGACATAGTTGTGCGGTTGTACTTGAGGTTGGTATATAATTACCTGGCCCTGCTTCAATAATTTGTGGTAGCACGAAGCAAATATTACTTGATTTGTTTAATAAAGAATTTCTTTTTGATGTAATGCCTATCAATGTTATATTTTTGTTTCTTTTTGCATATTGAATTATATTTTTTAATTCAGAAGAGTCCCCGCTATGACTTATTAAAACTAGAATATCCCCAGAACTAATCATCCCCAAATCTCCATGTGAACATGATCCAGCATCTACAAAAAATGAAGAAATACCAATTGATGAAAGTGTTGAAGAAATCTTTCTTGATATAATTCCAGATTTTCCTACTCCTGAAAATATAACTTTACCTTTGCATTTTAAAATTAAATTAACAATTTTATCAAAATCTTTATTTAAAGATTTTTTTAACTTTTTAAGAGCATTTATTTCTGTTTGGATTACTTCTTTACCAATTGATAAAAAATTTTTATTCATAATATTTTTAATGTGACCAAATATCTTCTGTGAATAAGGCCAAATCTAGATCAACTCTTGTTTGAATACAACTAATAGCTTTTTTGTAAAGTTCAAATCTATTTTCTCTGATTAAAATTTCCCTCAAATTTGAAAAGATTTTGTGAAGATATATTACATCATTAGCACAATACCGTAATTGTTTCTCACTTAGGTTTCCACCAAAATCAGAACTTTGTTGCTGTTTGCTTATTTCAATACCTAAAAATTCTTTTACTAAATCTTTCAAACCATGTTTGTCTGAGTAACTTCTGCATATTTTGCTAGCTATCTTGGAGCAATTTACGTTTTCTACTTTTACATTTAAATGCTTTTGTATAAATGCCATATCTGCACGCGCAAAATGAAAAAGCTTTTCAATATTTTTATTTTCTAAAATTTTTTTCAAATTTGGTGCATTATAATTTTCTCTATTTAATTGAATTATATGAGCATCATTATTTCCAGTGGAAATCTGGACTAAATAAAGCTTATCCCTTCCTATATTAAGTCCCGAAAATTCAGAGTCTATAGCTAAAGACTTATTGTCATCCAGCTTTATTTCATCTGGCAAATCATTCTTATGTAATTTAATATCAACTTGCATTACTTATATATATATGAAACCATTAGAAATTCTAGTATTTGGCGCCTCGGGACAGATTGGAAGGCATTTATTAAGAAAACTGACAAGAAGAAATTTTAAAATTACTGCAGTAACAAGAAATATTCATAGAAAAGGGTATGTTCTTAAAAGCCAAGCTAATGCTGGATGGATTAAAATTGTTGAGATAGAAACCTTTAGTAATAATAAATTAAATGAGATCTTTAAAAACAAAGACATTTGTATAAATTTAATTGGAATACTTAATCCTAAAAATAAATTTTCATTTAATAATATACATTCTGTGCTTCCACAAAAACTTGCAGAATTTTCAAAAAAAAATAACTTAAAACAATTTATTCATGTATCTGCGCTTGGTATAGATGAGGCCAAAGAAAGTTCTTACGCAACTAGTAAAATAAATGGTGAAAATTTTATAAAGCAGACTTTTGACAAATATACAATTCTTAGACCATCATTAGTTTACAGTGTAGATGATAAATTCACTACTATGTTGTTCACAATGTTAAAAATGCTTCCAATATTTCCAATATATTATCAAGGCAAAACTCTATTTAATCCAATACATGTTACTGATATGTGTGAAATTATAGAAAAATCAATTTTGAATGAAATTAAATCACAAACAATAGAATGTATAGGACCAGAGGAAATTAGTTTTAAAAATATTATTCATCGTTTACTCAAGTCAATAAATATTAAAAGATTTTTGATACC
>MDSZ01068720.1_pt1 | contig 12766 bp, 15 predicted proteins | sample 811201 | NCBI WGS metagenome assembly MDSZ01 (sample SAMN05326647, study PRJNA326480) | marine metagenome | isolation source: seawater | place: Indian Ocean: North | collected 2010
CATTGATAGGAGCATAATGGCAATAACTAGAATAGGTAACCCAGCAATCGCAGATCAAAGAGGCGTTAATTTTAGGAATATATTAATTAATGGCGGGATGGACATAGCGCAAAGAGGAACTTCATCTACTGGAGTTACAAGTAATGGTTATTATACTTGTGATCGATGGAATACAATCCCAATAAATTTAGGAACTTGGACTTTAACACAATCAACTGATGTACCAACTGGTCAAGGCTTTGTATCATCATTTAAACTAGACTGTACAACTGCTGATGCTTCTCCAGCCGCAGATGATTTATTTATATTTAGACAAAAAATAGAAGGACAAAATTTACAGTATATAAAAAAAGGTACTTCAAGTGCAGAAAGTTTAACCTTATCATTTTGGGTTAAATCAAATAAAACTGGAACTTATATTGCTGAATTATTTGATAATGATAATACAAGACAAATATCTAAAACATACACAATAAGTTCAGCAGATACTTGGGAGAAAAAAACAATCACATTTGCTGGTGATACAACAGGTGCTTTAGATAATGATAACGCTGTAAGTTTATTTGCTCAATTTTGGTTAGGTTCTGGTTCAACATATTCATCTGGAACTTTATCAACAACTTGGACAGCAAACACAAACGCAAACAGAGCTGTAGGTCAAGTAAATTTAGCCGACAGTACAAATAATGAATGGTATATAACTGGAGTCCAGTTAGAGGCAGGCCAAGTTGCAAGCGACTTTGAGTTTTTGCCTACTGATGTGAATTTATTAAGATGTCAAAGATACTGTTACGCTTATGCACAATACGGAGATGGAGATGTATCTGGCAACAGGCAATATAGTGCTACTTATAGTACTACTGCCGCTTTTATTAGAATACATTATCCAACACAAATGCGAGTAGAGCCTACCATAACTTACGCAGCAGCGGGTGGTGCTTTAGCAACTGATTATTCTACACCAAGTAATTTACAATTTTATGATAGTGATGATGTTGCTTGGCGTATATATGATGTTTTAGCAGAAGCGGAGTTATAATGAATATAGTTAGTGCAAAATATTTATATGATATGGAAGGTGTTAACAAAACACATATTTTAGTTGATTTAGGAAACAATGTTAAAAAAAGCATTCCTATGAAAGAAGGTAATATAGATTACCAAGCAATCCAAGAATGGGCCGCAATAGAAGGCAATAACATTATCGATCCAGGAGAGTAATAGATGGCTTTTGGAATAACTACATTTGCAGAAGCTCCTTTTGCAGCTACAGGTTCAAATAATGCCATTGTAACAGTATCAGGTGTTCAAATTAATAGTGCTTTAGGAAATTCTCCTATTACAGCGAACGCAAATGTAAATCTTACAGGTATACAAATTTCATCAAACATTGGGTCTACTTCTGTTGAAGTTAACACTCCAGTTAATTTAACTGGCTTACAAATAAGTTCAAATCTTGGTCAACAAACAATTGTAGCAAACTCAAATGTAAGCCTAACAGGAAACACTATTGGAAGTTCAATAAACTCAGTTACTACAACGGCTAATGCAAATGTTACACCAACAGGTTTATCTTTAACAGGTTCGTTAGGCTCAACAAGTATAATAGGAAATGCAAATGTAACTGTTTCTGGTAACAGTTTAAATATTTCACAAGGAAATGCAATAGGTACAGTAAGTGTCTCTGTAAATGTAACAGGTCAATCTTTAACAACGAATCAAGGATCAATTACCGTAAACTTAAATACACCTGTAGATTTAACAGGTTTAAACATAGCTTCGTCTTTAAACAATCCTATTGTTACTGCTTGGGCAACAATTGATCCAAAAGAAGACCCAACAATTTCAAATAATTGGACTAATGTAAATCAAGGAGTAAGCAATAATTGGACAGAAATTGATCAACAAGTTTCAAACACATGGACTGAGGTTGATATAGCCGCTTAGAGAGGTTATAATAAATTATGCCATCAACATTTTCTACAGATTTAAAACTTGAGCTCATGGCCACGGGTGAAAACGCTGGTACGTGGGGAACAAAAACAAATACAAATCTTAATTTAGTTCAACAATCAATATCAGGTGTTGATGATTTAAATGTAGCATCAAGTGATGTCACATTAAGTATGGCTAATGGTACTCTTTCAAATGCTAGAAACATGGTCATAAAATTTACAGGAGTATTAGCTGCAGATAGGGTTGTAAATTTTCCATCAGGAATAGATAAATATTTCTCTGTCATTGATGGTACTGACCACGCAGGAAATTCTCTTACATTCAAAGTAACAAGTCAAACAGGTTTTAAATTATGTGAAGGCCATAAATATATTTGTCATGCAAATGGAACTGATATTGTTAAAGACCATGAAGAAAAAGTTTGGAGAACTATAAATGCATCTGAAACAGTTCAAGCGGGAGCTCAGTTATTTATAGACACTACTTCTTCAGCTGTTACTGTAACTTTACCAGCATCACCAACAATTGGTGATGAAGTAACTTTTTTAGATTCTAAATATAATTTTAACTCTAATAATTTAACTGTTGCTAGAAATTCAAGTAAATTATTAAATACAACAACTGACCTTACAGTAGCAGTACAGGGAGCAGCTTTTACATTAGTATATGCTGATGCGACTGTCGGTTGGACTTATAAGGATAAATAATGCCAGGATATTCAGATACAAAATATTCAGCATCAGGTGTTAGAGTAGGAACAATTGTTCCTCATGGAAAAGACACTGCACCTGATGGTTTTTTAAATTGTGATGGAAGTGCAGTTTCTAGAACTACTTACTCGGCTTTATTTGCCGAGATAGATATCGCATTTGGAGCTGGAGATGGATCTAACACATTTAATTTACCTGATTTAAGAGATAATGTAGCTTTAGGGAAATCAAATACAAAAAATGTTGGTTCAACTGGTGGCTCAGCTTCAAACACACCGTCTGGAAGTGTTAGTGTTCAAAATCATACTCTTACAATATCACAAATACCATCTCACAATCACTTAGAAGGTGGCCATAGTGAATTTGGTACTGGTTCATCTCAAAACGCTAATACTAGAAATACAGGAAATGCCTCTAATGCAAAAAGATTTTTTACAGCAAACACTGGTGGTGGTGGAGCACACAACCACGGTGGATCTTTTTCAGGTAATAGTATGTCTGTTTTACAACCTTATGTTGCTGTAAATTATATTATAAAAACTTAGGAGGGTTTATGCCTTTAAGGAGCGTTATGATTAGACCAGGCATAAATAAATCTGATACCCCTGCAGGTTCAGAGGGGCAATGGATTGATAGCGATTTCGTAAGATTTAGATATGGTCAACCTGAAAAAATTGGAGGATTCGAAGCTATTGGTCAAAAGAAAATATCTGGTCCTGCAAGAGCACAGCATACATGGAATGATTTGGAAGGAAGAAAATATGCTGCTTTAGGAACCTCCAAAGCCTTATACATTTACTATGAAGACGCTTTTTATGATATAACACCATTAGATACAGCAATATCTGGCGCAACATTTACTACAACGAATACATCAACTACTGTTACAGTAAATAAAACCTCACATGGATTAGTCGACAATGAATACATTACTTTTACATCAGTAACACCTCCATCTGGAACAGGATATACTTCAACAGATTTTGAATTAAATACTTTTGAAATAAGTAATGTAACAGCGAATACATTTGAAATTACTATGCCGACTGCATCTACTGCTTCAACTTCAGCAGCAGGCAGTGGAATAATTAATCCTTATGTAGAAATTGGACCTACTATTCAAACATATGGTTATGGTTGGGGTACGGGAACTTGGAGTGGAAACGTGTCAGGTGCTCAAACAACTACGTTAAATGGTGCCTTGTTAAACGATACTAATGGTACAGGAGGTTCAGGAACAAGTATTACATTAACAAGTGCAACAGGTTTTTCTGCTACAGGTGGCACAATTTTGGTTGATCAAGAAATAATTACTTATACGGGAGTAAGTTCAAACGATTTGACAGGTATTACAAGAGGTGCTCAAGGAACATCAACCGCAGCTCATAGTAATGGTGCAACTGTTACTGAGATATCAAACTTTATAGGTTGGGGCGATGCTACAACCACTGGAGAAGTTATATTAGATCCAGGTTCATGGTCTTTAGATAATTTTGGTCAACAACTTATAGCTACAATCAAAGATGGTAAAACTTGGGTATGGGATGCAGGTTTATCAAATCCACTTGAAAGAAGAGCAGTGATTATGACAGGTGCGCCAACAGCATCTAGGTTGACAATCACTTCAGATAGAGACAGACATGTGATACATTTTGGTACTGAAACTACAATTGGAGATACAGCATCTCAAGATCCAATGTTTATTAGATTTAGTGATCAAGAAAATTATAATGTTTATAATCCAACATCTGTTAATACTGCAGGAACATTTAGACTGGACACTGGAAACAAAATAGTAGCGGCTGTATCTGGTAAAGATTACAATTTAATTTTAACTGATCAAGCGGCCTACGTGATGCAGTTTGTTGGACCACCATTCACTTTTTCTATAAGACAAGTTGGTTCCAACTGTGGTTGTATAGGTCAGCATGCTGCTGTGTATGCAGATGGTCAAGTTTTTTGGATGGGTAACGCTGGAGGATTTTTCAAGTTTGACGGTACAGTAAAACTTTTACCATCTTTAATTGAAGATTTTGTTTTTACAACTTCAGGAAATAATATCGGTGTAAATTATTCATCTAACGAAATTATATATGCCTCACATAACTCGTTATTTAATGAGATAAATTGGTTTTACCCAGCAGGTAAACCTCTAACCGAGCCATCTCTTCAAAATAATAGAGCAGCAGTCTATAATTATGTAGAAAATACTTGGGCTACAATGACACTTTCAAGAAGCACCTATGCAGATGCATCTACTTACGCAGTTCCTTACGCTACAGAATATGTAACAACAGATACACCTAACACGTCAAACTTATTTGGCGCTACTAATACGTTTGGTGCAAGCACATATTATGCTCATGAAGTAGGGGTAGATAAAATAGATCTTTCAGGAAATTCATCAGCGATACCAGCATTTGTTTTATCGGGAGATTTTGATTTACCTAACGAAGGGGATGGTCAATTTTTATTAAGAGTAAGTAGATTTTTTCCTGATTTTAAAAATTTAGTTGGAGAGGCAAAGGTAACTTTAAATACAAAAGACTTTCCAATCTCAACAAATACCACAACTGCAGAATTTACTGTTCAAACAACAACAAGTAAAAAAGATACACGAGTAAGGGGTAGATTAGCAAATATAAGAATTGAAAATTTGGACAAAGATCAATCATGGAGATTTGGTACTTTTAGAGCCGATGTAAATGTAGACGGAAGACGATAATGGCGAAAATAAATGTTTACATACCAGAACCGCAACCTGAATATACACCTGAAAATTTTAGGCAAATAAACCAAGCGATTGAAACTGTCGAAAACCAACTTAACACATCTTATCAACAAGACTTGAAAAATGAACAGGATGCGTTTAATTACTTTTTATCATGACAATAAGATATAAAAACCAAGGTTTTGTACAAGCTAACACAAATAAAGCCACAGTGCTTACGTGCCCAACTGATGCAACTTTAATTATTAAAAGTATTTATTGTTCAAACAATGATGCATCATCGGGTATTTTAGTAAACATAAATCTTGTAGACGCATCTGATTCTAATACAGAATATGAATTTTTTAGGGATGATGTTGCTGCTAAATCACAAGTAAATGCTTCACCACAAGGTATAAACTTAGAGGCAGGAGATGCAGTAACAGTTCAAGCAGCCACAGGAAGTAATAAAATACAAGGTGTAATTAGTTACGCACAAATAGATAGATCACAAGAAAATGGCTAAAAGAAAATTCGTTAATTTTATACCACGTCCAAAACCAAGAAAAAGGCCACGAAGACATACAAAAAAACTTAACAAAAATAAAAAAAGGAGTTATAAACCTTATAATCGTCAAGGAAGGAAACAATGACACAAAAAACAATTATAGTAAATGGTGAAGAAGTTCCTGTACTACCAGCAAAGGCTGAAGAAGAAGTTTTAAATAAAAGGACAGGTAAGAAATATAAGGACAAAGTAGAATTTAAAGAGGATGTAAATGATCCTAATACAGATACTACAGATGAAGATTTACAAGTAAATCAAAAAATAACAGTTGCATCTCTTGAGGTTTTTGGTAAGACTGATTTGTAATGCGACCTTACGGTGGAACTGAAATTCAATACGATTATTTGAAAAAGTACGTTGATCAAGTCATTCTAGACTCTGTTCAAATTACAACATCTGTTCCAGAGAAAGAACCTTTAGATCCTGTAAAATCAAATATTCTATGGTTGAAGAACTCTTATGATCAACCTAATTTACAGCCTTGGTTTCAAAATAAAGAAAATCATAACAAATATGACTGGTATGTATTTAATTCACATTGGTCATTTGAAAAATATAGATACTTTTTTAAAATACCAGAAGATAAATGCACTGTGATTAAAAATGGAATAGATTATGAAGAACTTAAAATAAAGACTGATTTCTCACCAAAAAAGAAACTAAAGATGTGTTACATATCTACCCCTTGGAGAGGTCTTGAAGTTGTTTTAGCAGCAATGGAAAAAATTAAAGATCCTGATATTACTCTAGATGTTTATTCAAGCACAAAAATTTATGGCTCATCGTTTTATGAAAAAAATGACAAATCGTATGAACCTTTATGGGATAAAGCAAAAAATCTTCCAAATGTAAATTACATGGGTTACTGTGATCATAAAGAGTTAGTTGCAAAGTTAAAAGAATATGACGTAAATTGTTTCCCTAGTATATGGGAAGAAACATTTTGTATATCTGCTATGGAATCCTTAGCAGCGGGACAGCTTTTAATAACCACGGATCTCGGTGCCTTACCAGAAACTTGTGCTGAGTTTCCTATTTATATACCGTATACTCCAAATAAAGAAAAATTATCTATTCAAACTGCGGAATGTATTTTTCAATGTAAAGAAATGTTTCAATCAGATTTATCTTGGGGTCTTCAATTTCAACAGGAATATTACAAAAGGTATTATGATTGGAATATTTTGTCTAGATTTTGGACAGATTTTTTACGAGGAGCTATAAGTGTCAAACGAAACAAAAACTGATAGTTTGATGGTGTGCACACCTGTGCATTCTGATGTTTCCATGCATTATATGAAAGCATGTCTTGATTTGCAAAAAGAGTGCCTTCTAAATAAAATAAATATATCATTTAATTTGATGAAATCTTCGTTAGTAACACAAGGTAGAAATCTTTGTGTTTCAAATTTTATGACATCTCCTGCAGATAGAATGTTATTTATTGATAGTGATATTGAATTTTCAACACGTTCAGTATTTAGATTATTAAACTCTCCTCATGACGTATCTTTAATTCCATACCCTATGAAAACAGTTGATCCAATAAAATTTAAAAAAGATTTTTCTAAAAGACATGATGATGATTCAAATACAATGGGACACGTTTATCCGATAACAGTGCCAGATCCAAATGATATAAGACCTAAAGATGGCTTTATAGAGATAACAAAAGGACCTGCTGGAATGATGATGATTAAAAGAAGTGTTTTTGAAAGGTTAGAAAAAGAATATTCAGAATTCAATATAGTACAAAAAACCATGGTAAATGGTGAATTAATAGAAAGACCTCATTATTTTAATTTTTTTGATTCATACTACAGTCCTAAAACAAAAACCTACACTGGAGAGGACTTTTATTTTTGTAAATTATGGACATCTATTGGGGGCAAAATATATGCTCTTATTGATGAGTATATTAATCATATTGGTGAATACTCTTACAGGGGTAGGTTTAATGACGACTTCACAAAAATTGAATGATATTGATGAATAGCGATATATAAGTTAAAATACCGTAATAACTAGTTAAATTTATTATGGATCCATTTACTATTGCATTAGCAACATTCGGTGTACAAAAACTAAGAGGTAAATCTACAAGAACCTCTTTAAAGGATGCTGCAACTATGGCAGGTTTAGGACAGTTTGCAGGTATGGCAGGCTTTGGTCCTTTCCAAGCTTTTGGTCAAACTTCATTACCAGGTTTTTCTGGAAAATTTTTGGGGGAACAAGGAGCACCCCTCAGTCAACAATTTATGGAAACAGGTCCAGCTAGAATGTTTTCAAGAGAAGGTATTAGAGATTTAGTAGGTGAACCAAAAGATCCAGATGCTTTGAAAGCTGCACTAGAGGCTGCAAAAGGTGATGAAAGTAAAATTAAGGCTGCACAAGATTTATATGGTGGTTCAGGATTAAGAGGGTTAGATACAGGGACAAAAATTGGTTTAGGTTTTGCTGGGTTATCTTTAATGGATGGTGCTGGAGATGATCCTAAGCCACCTTTTTCTGAAGAAGATTACAAAAAAGCTTATGAAAAAAATAAGGGTGCATTAGAAGGAATTGGAGAAACATTTGATTATGAAGATGAAAAAACAAATACAGGAAATGTTTATGATTTTGATAATCAATATTTTGCTTTTAACCAAGGTGGAATTGTAAACGCACTTCCAAAATATAATAAAGGTGGAATAAATTATTTACCGTCAAAAACTGATCATGATGAGCATGATATAAATAATTATATTAGAGCAACAGGTTATGTTGAAGATGGTTCTGGCAATGGTGATAAAGACGAAGATACGATGCTTGCACAATTAGCAGATGGTGAGTTTGTTTCAAGAGCTGATGCTATCTTGGGAGCGGGTATTATGGAAGGGGCAAATCCTTCAGATATGAAAGATATGAGAAAAAAGGGGGCTGCTTTTTTTTACGGTCAACAAGCAAAATTAAAAAGAATTTTTGATTTATTAGATGCTGCCAGAAAAGAAAAAAATTAAAAAAGAAGTTGGGGTTTTATATATAGCCTCTAATAAGATTGAAGAATATTGGAATCTTGTTGACTTCATGCTCAGGGAGAGCCTTAAACATGATGGTGACCCTATGAGTATAAAAGATCTTAAAAAAGGTCTTTTGGATGGATCCTTTCAATTGTTTACAATGTTTGGATCTGACGATGGTGAAAAATATAAAGTGTTCGGTGTATTTGTCACTAGGATTATGGTTTTACCGAATTTCAAACAGTGCGAAGTTATGCTGTTAAAAGGAGAAAAAAGAGAATTATGGCAGGATGAAGCTGCACAAGCAATTGAAGATTTAGCTATTCAGGAAGATTGTAAAAGAATAGCTGTGCATGCAAGACCTGGGTGGAAAAATTTTTTAAAAGAAAGAGATTGGGAAGTGAAAAGATATTTATATACTAAGGAGATGAAATAATATGGGAGCAATATTTGGCGGCGGCGGCGGCGGAGGATCCTCTTCAGGCACGCAAGTATCAATAACAAGAGAAGCACCTGAAGTTGAATCTAGGAAACTTGCACTTTATGATGCAGCAACAGACTTAGCAAATAACCCTATTAATATTCCTGCATTCAGAATTGCAGGACCTTCAGGATTACAACAACAAGGATTTCAAGCAGCAGGAACCACTGGTGTCGGGGGAACTGCGACACGAGCAGGAATAGGTTCAGTGCTTTCTGGTTTACAAGCAGCGGGTCAAGGACCAAATATAAATCAGTTTTTTAATCCATACCAACAATTTGTAACTCAAGAAATTGGAAGACAAGGTCAAATGATGCAGAATCAACTAGCAGCAAATGCTGTTCAATCGGGAGCATTTGGTGGTGGAAGAGAAGGTGTTCAACAAGCAGAATTACAAGGAAGAACTTTAGAGGCAATGGGTAGAGCACAACAGGCAGGATTTGGACAAGCACTTGGAGCTGCACAACGACAACAGGCTCTACAGGCGCAGACAGGATTACAAGGCGGTCAATTACTTGGTGCATTAGGAAGTCAACAACAAGCAATGCAACAAGCAGATATTCAAAGTTTACTTCAAGCAGGTGGAATTCAAAGACAACTTGGACAACAAGCATTGGATGCAGAAAGACAAACACAACTAGCAAGATCGTATGAACCTTATCAAAGAATAGAATTCTTAAAAAATATTATGACAAACTTACCTACAACACAAAGTAGTATTACAGCAACCACGGCACCAGGTTCAAATCCCATAGCACAAGCTGCAGGTGCTGGTATAGGAGCATATGCTGCATATAATTTAGGAAGAAGATAATGAATGACCCAATTCTAAAAAGGAAACTTTTTTCAAATAAAGCAAGACACTTCGAACAAATAAAAACAGGTAATGTTCCAGGTCATGTCATAGGTGGTTTAGGAACAGTTCTAAATATTTTAGGAAGAGTTGGCCCAGCTGCTCGAAAAGGTTACCAAGCATTCAAAGCTGCAAGAGCGACACCCAAAGGACAAATGGGTTTTATGACAGGAGGTAATCAACCTAATTTAGCTACAAGAATTGGAGGTCAACAAAAAGGTTTAAGAACTACTGGATTAAGTGGATTAGAGTCAAAAGCCATAAGAGCAGGAAGATTTCCAAGAGGTGCTGTAACAGCAGCAGAATTAGGTCTTACTGCACCTATAGCTGCAGGTAGTGTAAATGAAATTGGTAGAGGAGCGATTGAAGGTGATTATGGTCAAGTCGCTGGTGGTTTAGGTGGTTTATTATTGTCTGCACCATTAATGGGACGAGCGTTACGTATGGCAGGTATGGGTAAGAGAACAGGTAAAATTGGTCAAGCTAAAGAAGCTTTATCTGCTACAGGAAAAGGAATTACAAAAATGACACCTCCAGGCACATTACCTGCGGGTGCTGCTTTACTTGGTACAGGAGCATTAACATCTAGAGCTGGTGAGAAAGATGTTCAAGTTTTAGGAGATCCAGTTGATATTTTAATTGAGAATTGGGAGAAAGAAAACAACACAAAATTAACTGATGCTCAGAAAAAATCTGTTAAGCAAAGAGTAGCTTCTACTAAGATGCCAGGAACCACTGAACAAGATCCTTCTAATATCGTTCCTGAAGAACAGAAAAAAGAAATTGTTTCTGTAACTGATAAACATGGCGACGCTACTGCAGCAGAAATTGAAGAGAATATTGTTAGAACAAGTAATAAAGAAGAAGCAGGTAAAAAATTATCAAAAGACTCATTAGAATTCAAAAAGTTTTCTGAAGATTTGGATCAATTAACAGGTGGTAGAGATGACACAAATTATTTAGTTGCTCTAAAATTTGCAAGTGGTTTAATGTCAAAAAAGACTGGTGAAAAAGGAATAAGAGGATTTTTAGATGTTGCAGGTCAAGCAGGTGGAGAAACTGTTGATACCTTAATCGCTCTTAAAGCAAAAGAGAAAGAAAGAAAAAATGATTTAGCTGTAGCTTATCTTAAAGCTAAAAAAGATGGAACAAACCAGTTTCAAGTAAGTGCAGATACAAAACAATATTTAGTTCAAGATCCTAATGCTATTAACGGACAAAAAGCTATTCAAGTAAAAAATTTAGATAGTGGTCCTTATAAAGGTTACGAAGCTGTTAAAAGAGACAATGGTGACGGAACTTTCAGTTGGGTTCCTGACTTAACAGGTGAATTGACTAATGCTGTTGCTGTAGGTACAGAAGGCGACAATGCAGCTAGTTTAAGGAAATTAAGAACACAATTGTCAGGACAAAACTTAGGTGTTGGTATGGCACAATTTGTAATCAAATTACCTGATGATCAAATTGGACCAAGAGGTTTAATTAAAGGTGGTGCAGAAAATCTTATCGGAGGTATGGATGCATTAATTACTGGAGAGGCAGGAGGAAACCCAGATTTATATTTACAAAATATGGTTTCAGAAAATGCAGAACCAGAAGAAAGAAATTTAATTTCTAAAAGTCTTCAAGAAGATTTAGCTAAAGCAAGAGATCAAAAAAAGGCTAGATCAATTGCAGCAAAAGCAGGAGTATTTAGACCAAGTGATGAAGAATTAGCAAATATTGTTAAAGCAAAACTTGTTGAGGTAAGATTAAAATACTTAATTGCAAATGCTAATAAACAAGAAGATCGTTTAACACAAAGAGATATCGATGCTGCTGGAGAAAGAACACAAATTTTTGGATTACTATTATCACCAAAAACAATTAGAACAAACATGGCTTCAATCATAAATGATTTAAATAATCAATTTGCAGCTACAGTAGGCAATTATCAAGCTTTAGGTGGTAGTAATCAGTTTTTAACTTCATTAGATAATATGAACATGATTAAGCAATATGAAAATAATCAAGCTCAAATGAAAAGTAGAATGAATATTGATGCAGCGATTGAATCAATAGTTTTAAAATAATTATGGCTACAATTAAAGAAATACAATCTGCTTTAGATAATAAGTCTTTAGATATAAGAAACTTAAACGATGATCAAAAGTTTGCAGTCGATGCATTGTTAAAATCAGGCGAGCTAAAAGGTTATGGTGGTATTAATGAAATAGCGGCAGAACAAAATGCTGCCATGGAAATTTTAGCTGCACAAAAACAACAAAAGCTAGAACCTTTTGAAACGGCTACTGGTATTGAAAGAAAAGATTTAGAACTTGTTGGTGATGTAACAGGTACAATTGTACCTTACATTAAAAACAGAGACATGCTTGTAAAGTCTTTAATTGCTAATAATGCAAAAGCAGAATTTGGAATTGACCAAAGAGCAATTATTTCACCAAATAAAATAGATGCATTTCAAAAACAATTGATGAAGTTACCTATGG
>MDSZ01105976.1_pt1 | contig 12765 bp, 7 predicted proteins | sample 811201 | NCBI WGS metagenome assembly MDSZ01 (sample SAMN05326647, study PRJNA326480) | marine metagenome | isolation source: seawater | place: Indian Ocean: North | collected 2010
TAACCAATATAACTTGAATAAAGCCGCGCCTCTGCAGGTTGCTGGAGACGATACGGTCGAAGGCTTTTATGCTGTAAGCAGAAAGTTCAATAGAATACCTAATAACTACGCTTAAAAATGGCAAGTTTGCTAACAAGTACAGAGACTAAAAACTTAGTCGGCATACTGGGTGATGTATTTGACACCTTCAAAAGAGACGTCGTTATTCATAAGTCTCCCAAAAAAGTAATTAGTCAAATTAACGAAAGTCAACTATTTGGGTATGGAGAAGCTGCTAATCCTGTAAACTATACTTATACCCCTCAATCAGGAGTATACAGCGCAAAAATTAGCTATATAGAAAACAAAGCTAATGAATACGTCCAAGACTTCCAATCAAACATAGATAGCAACTTGGTCAGAATGAAGGTTCAAGGAGACGCTAAAGATTATATCGAAAGTGGAACTACTGAAAATATAACTTTTGATGACAAGACTTTCAATTTATTAGGTGACCATATGGTTAAGAACTTCCTTGGCCCAAGCGGTTATACTACGTACGTTTATTATCTTAAGGAGACTAAGTAATGGCCAGAGTTAAAATTCCCGCTTCGGTCGTGAAGAACTTAAAGAGGCAAGCTCAGGAAACAGTGCAATATAAAAAGGCTGCCGAGAATTTAAGTAGAGAAGTGTTTGAGACGGCCAAAAAAGACTTTTTTGAGGAGTTCGAAAGTCACCCCATAACTAGAGAAATAGAGTCAGGGGCTAACGCTACTAACATAAGCGGAACCTTAAATGGTTATGGTAATTTGTTTAGTTTTATTGGATTTAATTCTACCCAGCAACCTATATCAGAACTTAGGTCAATGCTTAAATCTATGATGAGATTATCTAAGATAAAAATTAGAAAAGGAGCGAAAAATGCAATAAGCTTTGACGTATCTATACCAGAGATGAAAATAATAAACTCAGTCACTCCTATGCCTTGGGAGTCTGGTAGAAGCTGGGTCAGGGGTATAGAGAGAGGTATATCTGGTTTTGGCTACTACATGAGTACTCAGAATAGAAGGTTTAGTAGGTCAGGGACAGCTATACAATCAGATTCAAGAATAAGAGCTGGTTCATATATACCTAGAAAATATATGAGTGAAATGATTAGGAATCTAGACAAAAACTTAAGAAGATTAATAAAATGAAGGCGCAATTTGAAAATGAAGTAATGTCTAGTTTAATGCTTTATGTAGATCACTACATACTGGATAAAGGAGACGCGTATACTAATACTGATAGCATTTTTTACAAAATAGAAGAAGACTTTCCGGACTATCAAGTTTGGTCAGCCCCATATAAGCAGTTAGTTTGTGATCATTCGATTACTGGAGCAACTGTGATAAGCGGCGCTCATATTAATGGTTCAGCAAGCTACACAACCCCTTCTTCGGGACCAAGTCATCAAGACATGGACTTTGTAAACCAATACCAAGGTCAAATTTACTTCAAAGCTAATCCATCAATAACTCCTATCAATTCAGTAAGTGGGAGTTATTCAGTAAAAGATTTTAATGTATATTTAACTAACGAAAACGAAGAGGAGCTGTTATTTGAGACGCAATTTGACCTTCGACCGAAGGTAACTCAGACACCCACTGGTTTAAGCTCTCAGTCTAGGACTTTTCCTGCAATATTTATAAAAAACAACGGAGGGACAAATGAGCCTTGGGCTTTTGGCGGGATGGATAATACGATAGTAAATGCAAGAATGATAGTCATGGCTGATTCGGCTTATAATCTAGATGCAGCATGCAGCATCCTAAAGGATAGAGCTCATGATCAGGTTCCAGTGCTTTCCGCAGGAGTTATGCCTTTTAATGCTTTAGGTGGTTTAAAAACTGATTGTTTTAATTATACAGAACTGGCAGAGACAGGAACAAACTCAAACATGTATATAGCAAATGCTTATGTTTCAAAAATAGCCCCAAATAGACAGTTCTATAAAAACATTAATAAAGATATCTTTTCAGCTTTTGTGGATTTTGAAATGGAGATGCCCCGATATCCAAGATAAATAAAAAAATGCATTTCCCTTTAATAAAAAAAATATGTAATAAAAAACACAGCAAGGAGATTAAATCATGGCAAGAAACAGAGTAATCTATCAAAGTGAAGGCTTGTATGTCGGTCCAACATCTGGACAAGACCATAACGAGACCCTCAATCAAAAAAATATAGCATCGTTAACTAGAACTGGCGCGACACCAGCTCAGTTACATCGTATTCAGTCTATTAACTACGGATTTGATATCCCTAGGCAGGACGTGAACCAGTTTGGCCAATTAGCTAGAATTGACCAAGTAATTCTGGAGCAACCAACTGTTGACCTAGACTTTACCTACTATACAGAAACTGGTTTTAACGATCGCCAAATGGGCTTCCATGTTGGTGGAGTTAACGCCTTAGCTCACTTTATATCTGGTAATATTGGTAAAATAAATGCCGGAGATTCTCTACCCGGCAGCAACTATTATATTAGAACAACTGCAGAAGGTGATGATTTGAATAAAGGTACCGAGAAAACTGACGATAAGGTTATTGGCATCGGTAACGCATTTGTTACTAACTATACAGTCGAAGCTTCTGTTGGCTCTTTCCCAACCACATCTATAACTGCAGAAGGTCTTAATATGAGATTCTATGATGGCGGGGGCGGTACCAATGGGGGCACTGCTACTCATGTTCCTGCTGTTGCCCCTAGTGACGGAACTAGCATTCAATCAAACTTCCAATTACCAGACGCAGCAGAAAATGCAGACAATACTATGCCCACCGCTTTGCGTCCCGGTTCGGTCGTATTCGAAGGAGACGCCACAGATGACAAAGAGCTTTGGAGAGGTTTGGACGCTGACCAGTTACATATTCAAAGCTTCTCTATTTCGGCCGATATGAGCCGCGAAAACTTGGAGAAATTGGGTAATAGATTTGCTTACTCTAAAGAGCTTGAGTTCCCATTGACAGTTACTCTCTCTCTTGAAGCTATAGTAAGTGATCAAGTAGCTGACAACTTGGCGACGATCGTTGGAGGCTCTGACGGAACTTACAATACTACAATTGCCATTAAGGGCACTACCGCAGACACTTGGAGCAATAGCAATGGCACGCAAGCGATCGCATACAAAGTCAGAGGCCTTAAAACAGACTCGTTAAGCTTCTCGTCTTCAATCGGTGACAACAAAACTGCCTCTTTGACTGCTACGGCTCAAATTGGTGCAGGTGATGATACCGAAAACGGATTGTTTATTTATGCTACTGGAGTGCAGGTAGGAGCACCTAGTGCCGCCGGCGGTGAAGTAGTGTAATCAATTAAATAACATCTCTTTGTAATAGCAAGCCCCGTCATTTGGCGGGGCTTCTATTTTTTTATATACCAGTGTATATTAATCTAAGGAACAAGGAGCTATGTCGAAGATCGATAAAGCAAAAGTAAAGGAATATATTGTATTTCAACTTCGAAGAAATATAATCAACTTCTATAAAAATCAACTCAATATCATCGAAGACCTCAAAGAGGACCATAAGCAATTTGTGCATAAGGTCTGTACGATCGCGCCTAAAGAGCATATAAAAAATATGGATTATTTTGGCGCTGATAAATATAATTATATTAGAAAAAAGGTACTAGATGGCGGGAACGAAATAGTTCGCGAGCTTGAGAAAGCTTTTGATCATTTAGATATAGATATAAAGGAACAAGGAAAAAATGAGTAAATGGTTGCATACTTTTAGCATTACTAAAAAAGAAGAAGTCGTAACAAAAGAAGACTCTGAAAACGAAAAGGGAGAAAAAACTACTACAGAAAAAAAGGAGTTAGTAGAGAAAGAGATCACCCTAAAAATCAAAAAGCCTAATAGAAGACTATTCGACGAGGCTGATCTATTTTATGGCGTAAAACTGTCTGAGGGAATTAAAGCTGGGCTTCTTACCAAGACTCTCCTTGCTAAAAGATACTCTAATGATGGAGGCTCAATGAGCGAACCCCAAAAAGAAGAATACGCCAATCTTTACATGGAGTTGTATGACCAAGAAAATCTAGTTCAAAAAATACAACTCAATCTAGAAAAGATGCCAGAAGATGAGCGCCGAGAAAAACTCAAGGAGGCTATTATTCAAATGAGTATCTTAAAGGAAAGGCTCCATAACTTTGAGGTCTCTCAACAAAGTTTATTTGATCAAACAGCAGAAGTAAGAGCTAGAAATCAAACTATAATGTGGTGGGTGCTTCAGTTATCTACAATAGAAGAAGAAGGCTCTCTCAGAGAATTCTTTCAAGGCGCTACTTACGAAGACAAACTAGAGGATTACGACCGAATGGAAGAGCAAGATAATCCTTTTTGGGGAGAGGCAATTAAGAAGTTTATTTATTTTGTTAGCTTCTGGGAATCAGGGCAACTAAGCGGAGAAGAAGACTTTAAGAGAGCTGAAGAGGTCTTTAACAAAAGCGTAGAAGATGAGGACCTTACTGAAGAGGAGCAAGAGGGTATGGAAGATAAAGAAGCTGAAGAAATAGCCCAAGAAATTCTTTCCAATAAAGAAGAAAAGCCCAAACCAAAAGCTAAAAGAAAAACAAAAAAGAAAGAGCCTGTAGCTGAAAATGCATAGTGTCATTTATAAAAGACCACCAGCGATATAAGAAAGTATTCCATGAACTAGTCAATGGATACTCAGAGATACTCTGTGAGGACGAAAAAGCTTTTGTAAAACACATATCGGAACATGACCTAGGAGCCCTAGAGTTATACGGAGAAAAACACTACGAAGACGCTAAGAAAAAAGGTCTACCTAGCGAAGAAGAGCAGTTAAATATATTAATAAAAGGCGACCTTTGGAGCTACGAACAAGAAGAAAAAATAGAATCCTTAAAATCTAATTTAGCTACCCTCCACGAGACTCACAAAAAACTATTTCTAAAAAGACAACTAAAAGAGAGTCAGAAAAAAATAGACTCCGTTACTTTGGAGCTTAATAGTATCCTACAAGAAAAGGAAGAGCTAGTTGGTTTAACTTGTGAGAAATTTTCAGAAAGAAAGTCTAATGAAGAAATAGTATTTCATTGTTTTTATAAAGATAGAGAACTTACGGAAAAGTTTTTTACCAGAGATAGCTTCGAGGAGCTTCACCACGTAAAACTTTACGACTATATAAAACAATACAACTCTGTATCAGTGAGGTTTTCTTATGAAGAAATGAAGAAATTAGCGGCTTTTCCCTTCTTTACTAATTTATTTTTTACAGCAGAAGCTGATATATTTAAGTTTTATGGCAAAAACATATTAGATTTGACCGCGTGCCAAATAGAAGTGTTTAACATATCTAAAATGTATAAAGCTATCATGGAACAGGGTACGTCTCCCCCTGAGGAATTATACGAAGATATCAGCAGGGTAGTTTCTTTCTTTGATTCTTATTCAGGAAGCGGTTCAAAAGCCTTGAAAGAAGCAGGGAATAAAGATTCTCAGAGTATAGTAGGGGCATCTATAAAAGAAATGCAACAAATGACCAAAGGAGCAGAAGGTAACGAAACTGTATTAACGTTAGATAAAGCCCTAGAAAACGCAACTAAAGGTAAAAAAGATATATCTGAACTTTCCATGATAGAAATAGCTAAAATGCATGGTTATTAATCCATAAAATATAATTTTTAAAGTGTAATCATTCTTGCAGGAACAAGGTTCACTATGGCAAGAAGCGTTACAATACCAGTAGATTTAGACTTCTCGGATGCAGAGAGGAAGCTAAAACGTTTTAGGGACAAGACAGTCAGAATAAAACTTGACCCTAAGGACTTCAATCAACCGTTAGGAAGGATAACAGGGCAGCTAGGGGAATTTGATAAATCACTAGCCGCTTCTAACGCTCGTGTTATAGCATTTGGTGCATCCGCAAGTGCTATATACGCAATCCAAAAAGCCCTAACATCTACTGTAAAAGCTGCTATAGACGTAGAGAAAACCTTAGCTGACATAAATGTTATATTGAACTCCAGTAGTGGTGGTCTCAAAAAGTTCGGGGACGAGCTATTTAAAATAGCAGGAAATACTGGCCAGTCATTCAACGAAGTAGCAAAAGCCGCAACAGAGCTCGCTCGTCAAGGTCTCTCGGTCGAGCAGACATTAAAAAGAACAAGTAATGCTCTTATACTAACTAGGCTTTCTGGATTAGACGCCGCCAGCAGTGTGGAATCCTTAACTGCCGCTATAAACAGTTTTAACAAGTCAGCGCTGACCTCTACTGAGATTGTAAATAAATTAGCTAATGTTGATGCCGCTTTCGCTGTAAGCTCCAAAGACTTGGCTGAGGCTATAAGACGTGTCGGTAGTACCGCTGCAGATGCAAACGTGTCTTTCGATGAATTAGTAGCTGCTGTAACTGCCGCTCAACAGGTTACTGCTAGAGGCGGTTCTGTTATAGGTAACAGCTTTAAAACTATATTCACTAGGTTGCAAAGACCAAGGGTGTTAAATCAGTTAAGAGAAATAGGGGTAGAAACTAAAAATGCCGAAGGGGCAACTAGGCCGCTAATAGGTATCTTAAGAGATTTAGCTAAACAATACGATAGTCTTGCGCCATCTGTAAAAGCTACTACTTCAGAATTAATTGGTGGCGTGTTCCAGATCAACATTGTCAAAGCTGCCTTGTCTGATTTGGGTAAAGAATTTTCTATCTTTGATTCAGCTTTAAAGACCTCTATCGCTTCGACCGATGAGGCTAATAAGAGAAACGAGGCCTTGAATCAAACTTTGTCTGCAATGGTAAATAAGACCTTTGCTAATTTACAGAAAGTTGCAGCAGACGCAGGGACAGATATGTTCAGTCCTATGCTTAAAAATCTTGTTGGAGGATTGAACTCCGCCCTAGAAGGCTTGAGTGAAGATGCAGATACTAAAAGTGCAGGAGCCAAAATTGCTTCTGGCATATTTAAAGGTATAGGCGACTTTTTACAAGGACCCGGTATATTGTTGGGCGCTGTTGCTTTATTCAGAATAGTTGGAAGAATATACACAACCTCTGCAGACGCTTTAAAGTCCATCGTGCTAACAAGTGGAGAACAAGAAAAACTTCGCCAAACAAAAATGGCGACCTTCAACATATTACAAAAAGAGCCTGATATACTTCAGAAGGTATTAAATAATACTATGTCAATAGAAGAAGCTCATAATAAAATTTTAGAGAGCATAAATGACGAAACTGAGGCTTTGAGGGCGCAGATGGCTTTAGCTACTGACATATCCAAGGCTTTAGTTAAGGGTGGAGTCTCAGTGCCTGAAAGTGGGCCTTTTGCAGGAAGACTAACTTCAAGCAAAAAAGCAGGGGGGTACAAACCAGATTGGATGGGTGAAACTATGGCGATGAGCCAGCATGGTTATAGCCGCTCTGATATGCGTGACCCCGGAGTAAGAGCAGAAAGAATACATGACGGTAGGGGAGGGAGCTTTATGGCTTCCGTTAACAAACATGAACAAGTCTCAACCGTAAAAGGCCCCGGAGGCAAGAAAGGTACTTTTGTTATACCGCCAAAAGATTCAGATGCATTTAGGAATTTGAAGGCTTCTGGGTTTGTTCCTAATTTCTCTAATACGTTAATAAAAAAGACTAAGCAAGGTTATGATTTTTCGGGAACCATAGGAGGGCTAATAAAAGACTTAGGGAAGGGTTCTGGAGGAACGCTGCAGAATATTGTCGATAGACTAAGAGAAAGGGGATTTGGAGAAGTAGAAGAAAACGATAAATTTACAAGCTCTACCCACGTAAAGCGCTATAACGTAGCCAAAGGCAAAAATAGAGCTGAGACTGGATCTATATTAGAGAGACGCATGGCTAATGAAATGGCTAAATACGGAGGTATGCGAGCCGGAACCTCAGCTTCTACTCCAGCTAGGCTGGCAGCGATAAGCAAATCAGCAGGTATAAAAGGGATATCAGTAGAGGAACTAAAAGCTCAGCAAAATTTAGCAAGGGAAGTAAGGAGTCCGAATTCAAAAAAAGGACAAATGTCTAGGGGGGACTTTAGAAGCAGTCAGTCTTCTGCAGATTTTTTATTTGCTGGAGGGGGTAAATATACCTCAGGAGAATCCAAAAATGTAGACTCCTTAAAAGATCCTCTAGTTTTTTTAAAGGCTACAGTTAGAAAGCACATGATGGATCTGTTGTCTAGAGGGGCAATATTAAGTCAGTTTGAAGAAGGCGTAAAAAGAAAACGAGATACAGCAAATTTAGGAACTCAAATATTAGGTACTAATGCCTCTACTGAGTTATTCGCTAAAGGTTTCGTTCCTAATTTTGCAACTGGTATTTATGACAGTGATTACATACCCGGAGCAAGAAGTGGCAAACAAGCTATATTAGATGCCATAACGGGAAGCGGCAAACCTATCAAAACCGTCATGGGTCCTGCGGGCTCTGGAAAGTCTACCTTTACTTCTGGCATGGGTAAGCGAATTACTTCCATGGGTCAGGTAGGTAAGTTTGACGACTTCGTTATTATATATGGTGGAGGTCAATCTAGGAAAGGTGGACTAACCGCTATGGGCAAACAAGTTTTCGGTGCCACAACCGGAGGCGTAACTGCCGTTGCTCCATCTAATCAACAAATATTCGAACGAAGAATAGGCCGACTGAATAAAGCAAGACATAAAGGTTTCCCAGACGAAAGAGATTATTCTGGGTTAAAGGGTACATTAAAAGCTCCTTATAACCAGTATGGCTTTATGGCTCAAGTCAAAAAGATGATGCAGTCTAGGGGTCAGTCATTTAATGTTGTTAGAGCGGGAGGTTTCATCCCTAATTTTGCATCAGAGTCTCTCGATATAAAAAATACAAAAGGAGTTTCAGTAAAAGCTGGCAGAGTCGCTTACGACTGGAACAACATGTCAGAAAGAGATTTTAGAAGCGAGTACGGTTCAGACCATTTTAACGAAAGAGTCTCAGCTTCAAAGGCCGGTCTACCTTGGTCAAAGTGGAAGCAAGGACAAAACAGAAAAAGCAGACAGGGGGAAACTCAATTTATAAAAAGCCCCCATGTTATGTTGACGGCAGATACAGATTTTCCAGCGGGAAGATCGACCGTGAAAAAAATCGTAGATGGTAAAAACTATAGCGTACAATTCCCTCATGGTGGATTAAGAAAAAGCCCAGCAGGAGCAGGCTCATTTAAAAACCTTATAAACCAAGAGATGTCAGGCGGCTTAAGTAATGTATATGACAGGCTTGGCTTTAGTAGGTTAGAAACGGGATTAGGAGCTAAACAAAGCCCTGACTTTGATAAAGTAATGAGGCAGAGTAACATAGATCAAACTATGGGCAACTTGTTTGATGGCCTTGTTAAGAATATGATTAGGTCCTCCTCTAAGACTATAGACGATGACTCCTCTAATACTGACTGGGACATAAAAAGCACTACAGGAGTTATAGCCAAAGCGTTTAATACCAAAGAAGGCCTTAAGGGAGATTTAAAATTATCTGGCTATGGTGACGGCCCTCTTGATTTCGCGGAAAAAGTGTTAAGAGAAAAAGGCATAACAAGAACAAAGAAAAGAAATTTAGCTTCTGGTTTTATGCCTAATTTTGCGAAGGGCGTGCAAAAGGCCATTATGGCTGAAAAAATGTTCGGCGGTAAAGGTGCTTCCCCAGTACTAGACTATTCAGAAGAACTAAGGTCTAGAGGCTTGTCTGGATTATACGTTAGAGACAAAAAACAAGCAGGTATGCAGGGGGTAAAAAGAGACCATGGAGGAATCTCGAGCGCCTTAAAAGACTCTAAAAGGATGCAAGGCAATATGGCAAAAGGGTACATACCTAATTTTGCGAAAGATGATGAGTTGACAGGAATGGGAGGTAGTTCTTCCACAAATGCCTTAATGCTTGCGTTCGCGGCTCCTATGGCCGCTCAGATACTAGCAGAATTAGCTCCCTCAACTAAAAACTTTGCTACTTCTGTAGGTGAGGCTGCCGCAATATTCGGAACCGTAGAAAGTTTAGCAGAGAGTTTGCCTAAACCTTTGCAAGGGTTAGCTAAGGCTGCAGGAAGATTAACTGCTGCGTATACTTTTGCAAATGGCTGGTACGTGAAATCCGCTTCTAAAGTAGAGGAGTTCACAAAAGCCTCAGAAGCCGCTAATCAAAGCCTTACTGGCTTTGGCAATGGCATACAAGCTTACTTGCAAAATTTTGAGGCTTATAATAATACTATATTGGACTCCAACAAGTCTGCAGAGCAGGTAGCCAGAGTTCAAATTAAGATGGTCGAAGCCTTAAATCAAATAGATTCAAGATATAGGGCTCAGATAGCTTCCGCGAAATCTGTCGAGGACGCTCAAGAAATACAAGCTGTAGCTATGCGTAAATTAGCAGCAGAGACTAAGCAAGTTACTTTTGCTACTGATTTACAAAAGCTGTTTGATAAAAATAGGTCTCTTAGCTCGCTGTTATTTGGCACAGAAATACTAGACGGAGGCAATTTAAGAAAAATAGGAGACGATTTCTTCAAGTCTATAGGTTCAGATGCCCTGCTTAAGGCTAATAATATAGATTCAATATTAACTGGCTCGCAGGAACAGATAATAGAAAAACTACAAGGGGCATTTAATATAGACTCTCAGCTAGTAGAAAGCCTTAGCGACTTTGAAGCTACAGAATTTGTTCAAGTAATAGAGCAATTAAGAATTCAAATCAAGGAACTTAAAGAGAGCGAAAAGTTCATGAAAGAACTCACAGAGCTCAGGAAGATAGAAAACGAAAGACTTAAAGAATTTAGAGATGCCGCAAAAGACGCTCAGACTAAATACACTGATTTTGTAAATGCTCTCAGAGCAAGTGGAGGAACTTTCTTAGAGTTAATGTCTGGAACTATGGATTCCAGAAACTTCGGGAAAAATGCAGAGAGGCAGTTAGCGCTTACAAGAGGTAAAGGTATTGTGGAAACTACAGTTGGATTAAGCGATCGAGCTAAGCTGGGAATGAATGCAAGTTTAGAAAACGCAAAAGCTGGAAGCGATTTACTCAAGAACGTAGGCAAGCAAAATACCACCGCTATGAAAGAAGCATTTAGTCTAGTGCAGAGCTCCTTTGAAGGTAGGTTAAGTGATTCTGCTGATCCTACAAAAGTAGGAGAAATAAGTAAAACTGACGTAGATTTAAGAAAAACTTTAAATGAAGAAAGAGCCGATGCACAGAGAAGGTTATCTAATCTAGATCCTCAGAATAGCACTTTTAGTGACGACATGTTTAGAATTATAACTGAATTAGGTACTAAGATAGGTGATCCAGAAAAACAGTCAGAACTAGCTCAAAAGCTAAATAAATTACAAGCAGAATCTAACAACAAGTTAGCAGAACTAGGAAGAAAAGAAGACGCCGCCAAAGGACAAAGAACAGAGCAATTAAGAATAGAAAAGAAGAAGCTAGAAAACGAAAGAAAAATTGGTTTAGCAGGAGGCGTAAAAGGATTTACAGACCCAAGTTCTCAAACGGAAACGATAAAACAATTCACCCAAGGCCAAAGGCTAAGTAGATTAGGAGCAAGAGTTAGAGGGAAAACTGGAGCCAATGCTAGAGGCAGAGGGGCACTTCTCAGTACTCAAGCTTTACAGGCCCAAGGTTTTATAACCAGAGATCAAGCTATGGGAGTCGCAGATATAGCTGCTGGGCCAAATGAAGATAGAATTAGAAGTATGATGAAAGCTCAGCAAAGAGCTCTTGCAGTAACAGGAAGAGCACAGGGTGAAGCCGGAGACATGAAGGGCCTTGCGGTTACTAGAAATCAAATAGGCCTACTACAAAAAAACTTGGACGATCCAAACTTCATAAAAGACGCAGCAAGAAAACAAATAGAAGACTCGATCGGAGTAGATCCCGCAGAAGCACAAAAAAGACTAGCAGAAGAGCTTTCAAAAGCAGCAGAAGGATCAAAAAGTTTAGCAGAGGTACTTAATGGCTTAAACAATAACCTAAAAGATGGTTCCGCTTTGGATACAGGCATAAAAGGTCAAATAGAAGCAGTAAATAATGCCACTACCTCTCAAATGAAATTAGATGAAGTTAGAAAAAAGTTATCCGAGGAAGAAAATATAAGCAGAGATAAACTTAGAGAAGCTTTAGACGAGTTAAGAATACAAAGCGCTAAAACTCTAGCTCAAGAGAGTATAACTGAGGCAACAACAGAAGGTACTAATGCAAACATAGCTTTAAACGAATTTTTAAGCAAAAATACAGGGCAAGGGATCACTAATCTTTCCATGGACGCTAACGAAATGTTCGCCTTAATGGGAAGGCTGGCTCCTGAGTTAGATACTGCTGCGTCCAGTTTTTCTGATTTTTACGGCAAGATAAAAGCTTTGAATGATTCAGGTGCAATAGAGGTAGCTGCAAATGACATGAAAGATCTTGCTAGTGCAAATAGAGCAGGAGCGCCTGCTATTCTAAACACGGCAGCAAGAGGCCTTACAGCTGGAAATAGACCCCCAGCCCCAATGATGGGTCCAGATGCATTTAGAGCATCTGGTTACGTCCCTAATCTAGAGAGGGCTAAAGCTAGAGAAGGCGGTTATACCGCAGGCGCTATAAAAAGTATGATGATAGGTGGCAACAAGGTCACTTATAATGCCAATGAAACAGTCAAGCGTTTTTCTGGTATGAGTGAACCAGCTATTATGCCTCCTTCTAATAGTAGGGCAGGTTCAGGCTATCGGTCGAGTTTTATGGCGGCTCATGGGTTTGATCCTTATGCTGCAAGTGGA
>MDSZ01264924.1_pt1 | contig 12765 bp, 10 predicted proteins | sample 811201 | NCBI WGS metagenome assembly MDSZ01 (sample SAMN05326647, study PRJNA326480) | marine metagenome | isolation source: seawater | place: Indian Ocean: North | collected 2010
AGATTAAGCGCAAAAGACTTTTCTAGAAGAAAAGTCCAGGGAATTACAATAAGAAAAAAAGATAAGAAAAATACCATATTTTTTGATAGTAATAAAGAAAAAATTTATAATATTGGAAATAAAACGAAGCTTATATTAAGAACATCAGATAAAAGAGGAATCTGGGTAGGTGGGAAAAGATATCAAGGTTTAGTGAAAGTTTATTTTTCTAATGATGGTATTTTCATTATTAATGAGCTTGGGATAGAGAAATACTTAAATAGTGTAGTTGGCGGTGAGATGCCCTACAAATGGCCTATGGAAGCCTTGAGAGCCCAGGCCATAGCATCTAGGACATATGCTATAAAAAAGATGAATAATAGTTTATATGATATTGACTCAACACAGAATGACCAGGTTTATAATGGATTAGAGTCCAATACATATGAAACGAGTAGAGCTGTAAAAAGCACTAGATCATTAGTATTAGTACACAATGATAAATTAATTAATGCTGTTTTCCATAGTAGTTCTGGGGGAATAACGGAAAATAGCCACGATGTCTGGGAAAATAAATTGCCTTATTTGAAAAGTGTTAGAGACTTTGATCAAAACAATCCTAAATTAAGATGGGAGAGAGGATATACAGAAAACAAACTAGAGGATTTATTTCCAACAATTGGAGGTATTAAGAAGATTGATATTCTGAATATTTCTCAAACTGGAAGAATTAAACAAATGAAGATTTCAGGTAAATATGATTCTAAAGAAATATCTGGGAAAGAATTTAGGAGTAAATTGAAATTAAAAAGCACACTTTTCCGATTTAAGTATCTATACAATATTGATAATGAAATCAATGATAATATTCAAAGTAATATTTCATCAGGAGATTATATTTTATTCTCAGGTTTAGGTGCTGGACATGGTGTAGGGATGAGTCAGTGGGGAGCAAAATATATGGCTGAAAGAGGATTTAAAGCAAATCAGATTCTTAAACACTTTTATAGTGGAGTTCAAATAAAGCCTTTTAAAAAATATTATAAATAAATTTATTTTGCATTTAGTACAAGTTTAGGTTGAATGAACCCCTCTAATTCTGAATTGTAGAATCCAATACCTAAAAGTTCTCCATTGTTATTTATGATCTTTATTGGTTGTTGTTCTTCTGTGATAAGTTCTGAAAGATAGTTTTCTGGATTGAATTTTATTTTTCTGCCAGTTTTCCAGCTTAAGAGCTCTTCATCGGTGTGTAAAATTAGCTGTGGCAGATGAACTAAAGCATTTTTCGTAGGCTCAAGGAATGTATTGAGATTTTTCGTGGTTTGCTTTAATTCTGCAATTGTGAAAGATTGGTCAATCAAGAATCCAGATGATTCTGTCCTATTTAATTTGTATAAGCAGCCCTCGGAATTTAATGCTTTCCCAAGATCTCTTGCGATGGATCGAATATATGTACCAGATGAACAGTTAATTAAGAAATCTATTTTGCCGTTTTCTTTATCCCATTTTTTTAGGATTAATTTATTAACTGATACCTCTCTAGCTTTCAAAACAAATTCTTCTTTTCTGAAGGCTTTTTTGTAAGCCCTCACACCTTCAATATGCACGCTAGAAACCTTAGGTGGTACTTGCTGTATATTGCCTCTAAACAAACTTAAGTATTTTTCTAGATCTTTAGTTGTTAATTTTGGCCAGTCTAATTTATTAAGAATTTCACCATGGATATCATCAGTTGAGGTTGTGAGACCTAATTTTATAGTACCAATATAAGTTTTTTCTTTTGACAAATATTGAATAAATCTAGTTGCATGCCCCAAAGCAATAACTAATACTCCAGTTACTTGAGGATCTAGTGTCCCAGTATGACCTACTTTTTTGATATTAAATAGTTTCCGAACTTCTCTAACACAATCGTGAGATGTGCAATCTTTAACTTTATTTATAATTAAAAATCCATTTTTATCTAACATGATGATTCCTAAGACTTATTATTGAGATTTAATTACTCATTATCTTATTATTGATATTAAATTAACGAGATTAAAACATTGACTAATAATGAATTAATAATTAAAAGATTTCTTAATGATGGATTTGATTTGAAAACTCATTTAGTAGACTTTCTCTCAATTGATGCAATTAATTTAGAGAGTTTTCTAAAGGAAGCAAAGACAGAATTAGCAAGTCTACACCCAGGCGATGGTTCACTTTCTCATACAGATTTCTATGAAAATATAGTAAAAGAAAAACATCTAGCAGATCTTGCGGCATGGCATATTACGAGCAAAGAGTATATTGCTGATACATTGAGATTACAACAAAAATTTGCGAAGAATTTAGTTTTAGATTTTGGCGGCGGAATTGGTACACATGCTTTGGCTAATGCTATGTCTTCTAATATTGAGAGTGTATTCTTTGTGGATATAAATAAAACTAATAGAGAATTTGTTGAGTATAGGGCAGCAAAGCTGGGTGTCAGTGAGAAAATATCTTTTCATAATTCTATTTCAGATACGAAAGTATCTATTTTTGATTCGATTATTTGTCTTGATGTGCTAGAGCATTTGTCAAACCCATCAACCCAATTAGATGTTTTTCATCAATTAATGGATGAAAAAAGTATTGCATTATTTAATTGGTATTTTTATAAAGGAGATAAAGGTGAATATCCATTTCATGTGGATGATAAAGAAATTGTAAATAAATTCTTTTATTCTTTACAAGATAAATATATTGAAATTTTCCATCCAATACTCATCACTACGAGAGCTTATAGAAAAAAATAATTAATTAAGCAACAATATGAACTTTTTTCCTATTCTTAAGATTTCTTTTGATGCTTTCAAAATTAACTACCCCATCTTTGAGAGCAAAAAGGGTATCATCCTTGCCCTTACCAACATTGCTTCCAGGTAAAAAAGATGTACCTCTTTGACGGATTATGATAGATCCAGCAGAAACTTTTTCACCTCCAAAAGCTTTAACACCAAGCCTTTTTGAATTTGAATCTCTGCCATTGCGAGTTGAACCTGTACCTTTCTTGTGAGCCATTATTTAAATTGAGTTTTAGGAATTGTCCTCTTTAGGACTTGTTTTCTTCTTAGGTTTATCCGTCTTTGAAGCGGACTTAGCAGAAGTTTTAGTTATTTGTATTGATTTTACCATAACTCTGGTTAGTTCCTGTCTGTGACCCATTTTTCTTCTAGTTTTTTTCTTGGGACGCATTTTATATACAATAATTTTTTTATCTCTTTTATGGGATATAACCTCAAGTTCTATTTTGGCGTTCTTTACATAGGGTTTACCGATGGTAATGCTACCTTTGTCTTTTATGAATAATATGTTTTCAAGAGTAATCTTCTCTTTTTCTTTAGCATTGATGCGATCTAAATCGTAATATCGATTAACTTCAAAGAAAAATTGCTTACCTGAAGCTTCTGCTATTGCAAATGATGATTCAGCATCATCATTCTTAGGAGATTTTTTTGTAGTAGTCATATTTTTGGGACGCACTCAGGCTCTTATCGATTGCCAATAAGATTATGCCTGGAAGTGCAATCATAATTTCAATTCTATTTTCTTACTATAGGGTGTTTTTAGTCAAGACTTATCTTAAATTGAGGTTAGAGAAATTGAGGTTTTAAAATGGTTGCAAGGAAAACGTATATTTTGAAGCTATATGTAGCAGGTAATACGCCTAACTCTATGAGGGCTTTAAATACTTTAAAGGGAATCCTCGAAACTGAATTTAAAGGTGTATATGCCTTAAAAGTTATAGATGTTTTGAAAAGTCCTCAATTAGCTGAAGAGGATAAAATTCTTGCCACTCCAACTTTGGCAAAGATTTTGCCTCCGCCAGTGAGGAAAATAATTGGCGATTTATCAGATAGAGAAAAGGTTTTAATTGGTCTGGATTTGCTATTTGATGAATTAAATGAAACAGAAATTAAATCTAAAAAAGAATAAAACTGATTATTTTATTTATAATTAAAATATACAAACTGATTGAGTTTATTGAGTTGAGTTATTTTTTTTAAATTTTATGGAAGAGCAAAATCAAAATAAAGCAAATAAAATGCAAGTTCAGAAATTGCCTACAGGCATTGATGGGTTTGATGATGTTTGCAGAGGTGGATTACCCACTTCAAGAAGTACTTTGGTGAGCGGTACTTCAGGTACAGGTAAAACTGTGTTTTCTTTGCAATATCTTCATCATGGAATTAATAACTTTGATGAACCAGGTATATTTGTAACCTTTGAAGAATCTCCTTTGGATATTATTAGAAATGCAGCTAGCTTTGGTTGGGATTTACAGGCGTTAATAGATCAAAATAAATTATTTATTTTAGATGCTTCTCCTGATCCTGATGGTCAGGATGTTGCGGGTAATTTCGATTTGTCTGGACTGATAGAACGCATTAGTTATGCGATAAGAAAGTATAAAGCCAAAAGAGTAGCTATAGATTCAATTACGGCTGTATTTCAGCAATATGACGCTATATATGTGGTAAGAAGAGAGATTTTTAGATTGATCGCAAGATTAAAAGAGATTGGTGTAACAACTGTTATGACAACTGAAAGAATTGACGATTACGGTCCAATAGCGCGTTATGGGGTTGAAGAATTTGTATCAGATAATGTGGTTTTATTGAGAAATGTACTTGAGTCAGAGAAAAGGAGAAGAACTTTAGAAGTCTTGAAGCTGAGAGGTACGATTCATATGAAAGGGGAATTCCCTTTTACTATGGGTGATAATGGAATTAGTGTTTTTCCTCTTGGGGCTATGAGGCTAACACAGAGATCGTCAAATGTTCGTATAAGTTCGGGAGTAAAAGATCTTGATGAAATGTGCGGAGGTGGATATTTTCAAGATTCTATTATTTTGGCAACTGGAGCAACTGGTACGGGGAAAACAATGCTGGTATCTAAGTTTATTGAAGATGCTTATCAAAATAGAGAGCGAGCAATCCTTTTTGCGTATGAGGAATCACGCGCACAGTTATTAAGGAATGCAACAAGCTGGGGGATTGACTTCGAGAAGATGGAAGGCGATGGATTACTAAAGATAATTTGCGCTTATCCAGAGTCCACTGGCCTTGAGGATCACTTGCAGATCATAAAAACACAAATTAATCAATTTAAACCAAGCAGAATGGCAATCGATTCACTCTCCGCATTGGCAAGAGGTGTAAGTTTAAATGCTTTTCGTCAATTTGTAATAGGTGTTACAGGTTATGCAAAACAAGAGGAAATAGCTGGATTCTTTACAAATACAGCTGAGGAATTTATGGGCAGTCACTCAATTACTGACTCACATATTTCTACCATTACTGATACTATACTCCTTCTACAATATGTTGAAATAAGAGGCGAAATGGCAAGGGCCCTTAATGTGTTTAAAATGCGAGGCTCCTGGCACGATAAACGTATTAGGGAATTTATTATTACCAGTAATGGACCAGAAATTAAGGATTCATTCTCAAACTTTGAACAAATATTTAGTGGCGCACCACATAGAATTATTCCAGATGATAATTTGCCAAATGTTTTTAAAGGTGTAGATAAAGCTTAAAATTCAAATTAATTCACTGTTAGAGAAATTTTTCTCACTATTAATTGAATTTAGCAATATTTCATCTTGATCTGATTGCTCTAGCGGTAAATCAAACCAAAAAGTTGTACCAACCCCAGCTTCACTAGCCATTCTTATGTCTCCACCATGCTTTTGAATGATTCCTCTTACGATTGATAATCCTAAACCAGTTCCTTGTTCCGTATGCACAGAGTTCTCAACTCTGAAAAATCTATCGAATATTTTCTCTTGATCTGCTTCAGAAATTCCACAACCAGTATCAGCTATTTCGATTCTTACCTTAGGTAATGGAGAAACAAGTTCACATATAGGAGCATTGTTAGTATCAATCGGAGGTAATGCTGGGCATGAATCTGGCCATGTGTAAGCAGTAATTTTTAGAGTGCTAGATTTGGGGCTAAATTTCAGACCATTGCCTAATAAATTGTCGAATACTTGTAGGAGTAGATCCCAATTTCCAAGGATGGAGGGAAGATTTTCTTCAATATCTTTGGCCAGAAAAACATCTTTTTCAGAAGCATTAAGCCTATAATTTCTAAGAGTTTGTTCTATTGCTGGTCTAATGTCAATTGGTTCCAGTTGAATAATCTTACCTGATTCAAGTCTTGATAAGTCCAATACATCATTTACAAGCCTTGTAAGTCTATCTGTCTCAGAATTGGCAATACTTAAAAAATCAAGCTGTTCTTCATTTGATAATTGATCTTTTAAATCATATAGAGTTTCAACATAGCTTTTTATATTAAATAAAGGAGTCCTAAGTTCATGAGATACATTACTAATAAATCTATTTTGTGCAGCATTTAGCTCAACTTCTCTGGTTAGATCTTGTACAGTTACTGCTATGCCTTTCAATTCAAGTTTGTTTGTGTCTAAAACAGATTGCAATACAATTCTTAAAGTTCTTGGAGGTTCGCCTACACTACATCGTATATCATCACTTTCTTTTTCTTTTTTAAGGATTGTTTCTACAGTTTCGTGAAGATCATTGGATAGTATTTCAGGAATTTCATTTAGGAAATCTTTACCCTCTAACAATCTACCTTCCCAACGGAAAAGTCTTTTTGCAGTTGGATTTGCTAAAACAATTTTACCTTGGGAGTTGAGTAAAATTGCACCATCAGCCATAGTCGCAATAAGAGATTCTTGTTTAATTTGTGCAGCTTTCAATTCTTCAATATTTGCTTCATCGTAATTCTCTAATTGTGAAGCCATTTTGTTAAAACAAGTAAGCAATTCTCCAAGTTCTCCAGACATTGGTAGGGTGATTCTTGACTTAAAGTTTCCTTGAGAAATATCTCTAACACCTCTCACTAATTCTCTTACTGGTCTTGTGATCGTTAATGCATTAAAAACTGCTCCAAGAATTACTAGTACCCATATTGATATAAAAACAGCTATGGTGACTTCTTTTGTGAGAGCAGCACTAGCTAAAGCTTTTTTATTAGGGGTAACACCCAAAGCTAGTGTTCCAAGATATTTCCCTTTCCAAAGCATTGGCACAAATACATCTGTAACTTCTCCTTGAGGAGTTGTATGCTGCCTAACTAGGGGGAATTGTGGCCTTTTTTTTAGCTCTCCTGGTAATTTTAATTTTCTTGTGAGCTGTAATTGACTATTGGAATTTGTAGGGGTAGCACTGATTGGAATTCCGAGTTGAACAATATCTTCAGCATCTGTAAAAAAAATATATCTAAGATTTCTGCTTGATCTCCAAAATTTTTCAGCAACATTAGAGATTTCTGTCTTTTGATTATTTGCTACTAACTCAGTTACATTTCCTGAAAGCAATAATCCAAGATCCCTAGCATATCTTGTGTCATTCATACCAGCATCTCTCTGAATACTATTGAGAGCAAAAAATGTTATGCCAGTCATTAATAGGCTAACTACAAGAGTTGCTATAGCTAATAATTTTGTTCTAAGACTAAAACCATTCCACCATTTTGTGGCATTATCCCACCAATATTTTTCTTGATTAATATTTGCAACTTCTTTATTTAAAAGTTTTTTTATTTTGTTCTTACTTGCCATTATTTCTTGAATCCTCTTCCCAAGAATTTCTGACTTGATGACCTATATCTCTACGATAAAACATTCCTTCAAAGTTGATTTCTTTTAAATGATTGTACGCATTTTGAAAAACTAGATCAAAATCATCTCCTTGGCAAACTATGCTTAAAACTCTACCCCCATTGGTAACAAGTTGTTTAGAATCATTGATCTTAGTACCAGAGTGGAAGATTTGGAAATTTTCATCTTCGGTTGTAGATATTTTTATTGGAAAATCTATTTCATAATCCAATGGGTATCCTCCTGAGGTTGCAATAACACAGCCACTTACTTTATCTTTAAAATTGATTGTTTCATTGCCGTTGAGTTTACCCATTGAACATTTAGAAAGTAGATTTACAAAATCATTATCCATTAAAGGCATAATTGTTTGACATTCTGGATCACCAAATCTGCAATTGTATTCTATAACTTTCGGTCCAGAATCTGTGATCATTAATCCAAAATATAGAACTCCTCTATAGTCGATTCCTCTTTCTCTAAGCTCTTTTACTGTCGGATTAATAATATTATTCTGAATCTCCAACATTGCATTATCAGATATCAAAGGTGTTGGGGCATAGGCTCCCATACCTCCAGTATTTAATCCCAAATCTTTTTCCTGAAGTCTTTTATGGTCTTGGGCAGTAGGCAATAAGACGTACCTTTCTCCATCACAAATGGCAAATACTGATACTTCAGGGCCTTCAATTCTCTCCTCAAGAACCACTGTTTTACCAGAATCGCCAAATTTACCATTTAAAATTTCTTTTGTGATTTCATATGTTTCTTCTTTAGATTCTGGTAAAATCACACCTTTCCCAGAAGCTAAGCCATCAGCCTTTACCACGAGTTGTTTGGAAGAGCTATATATTACTTCTTTAGCTTTTTCTAATGTTTCAATTGTCCAAAAAGCAGCAGTTGGGATCTTTGCCTTTTGCATAAATTTTTTTGCCCAAGATTTACTCGACTCAAGTTTTGCTCCATCCTTACCAGGCCCGAAAACTAAATATCCATATTCTCTAAGTTTGTCTCCTAGTCCATTAGCAAGCGGGATTTCAGGTCCTATTACAATCAAGTCAATTTTTAACTCATCAAATTTATTTACTAAAGATTTTATATCCGAGATATTGATATCTAGATTCTCACATTTATTGATTTCCTTGGAACCTCCATTCCCTGGAATAATGAAAATACTTTTTACTGAGTTGTTTCTCTGAATTGCCCATGCTAAAGAATTTTCTCTCCCACCACTTCCAATTATCGCAACATTTTTTACTTTCTCATTGATTGATTTTATTCCAGGTGGGATATTCATAGAGTTTTTGGGGTGATGGTTATTTTTTCTAGATAACAGTAATTTGTTGAATTAAGATGTAAAATTTATTTTTACTATTATCCTAATTATATTCAAAGTTTTCAATTGCAAGATAATTTATCATGACAACTAAATCCAAATTACTGTACGAAGGTAAAGCAAAAAAAATCTTGTCACATGAAGATGTCGAGAAAGTTATCATAGAATTTAAAGATGATGCAACAGCATTTAACGCTCATAAAAAAGCAAAATTTACTGGCAAAGGAGAATTAAATTGCTCAATCACTTCTAACATATTCGAAATACTCAAAAAAAATCAAATCCCAACTCATTTCCTAGAAAGATTGGGTTTGCAATCTATAGTTGCGCAAAAAATAGATATTATTCCAATTGAGATTGTTCTGAGAAATATTGCTTATGGCTCTTTGTGTAAACAAACAAATATCAAATCTGGGACGGTTTTGAAGGAGCCACTAATAGATTACTACTTAAAAAATGATTCACTTAATGATCCTCTGCTGACTTTAGAGAGAATAAAGATATTAAACATCATTTCAGAAAAAGAAATAAATTTAGTCAATAATTTGACATTATCCATTAATAAGATTTTAAAAGAATTTTTCTTTAAAATTGAATTGGAATTGGTGGATTTCAAGCTAGAATTTGGAAGAAATCTAAAAGGAGAAATTATATTGGGTGATGAATTTAGCCCCGATAATTGCAGATTATGGGATCTCAAATCAAACAATGTTAAAATAAAAAGCCTGGACAAAGATCTTTTCAGAAATGATTTAGGGGACTTAATTGAAGCTTACAGTGAAATTAACAATAGAATTAATAATTTCATGAGATTCAATCAAGAACTTTAATGTTAATTTTTGCTTAATCTATTATGAAAAATCAACAAATAAAATTAAAAAATGTTTTTGCAAGTTTTGGTTGCTTATCCCTTATTCTGATTTCAAATAATGGCGAATTAAGAGCAAAATATAATATTAATAATTATTCTGGTCTCAATAAGAAAAATGCTAGTGATTTCACTAATAATGCTAATCAATTCGAAATTGAAAATATTTTAAGAGATAAGGTTCAGAATATATCTTTAGTTGGTAATGAGATTGCCCAAAAACAGGATAATACTACTTCCAATGTATTAATTTCTGAAATCATAATAAAAGGTTGGGAGGATCATCCTGAAGGAAGAAAGTTAGAGTTGGCTGCATACGATTCTATGACCATCAAGCCAGGCAGTATTGTCAATAATCAAATGTTAAAAAAAGATTTGAACTCTATTTATGCAAGTGGATGGTTCTCAGGCGTTAAAATCAAATCTGAGGAAGGCCCCTTAGGGGTGAAGCTAATTGTTGAGATTGTGCCAAATCCAATATTGAAAAAAATATTAATTAGCCCAGAAAATAAAATTGTTTCTGATTCTTATGTCAATAAAACTTTTGATAAATCTTTTGGGACAACCTTAAATTTAAACGATTTACAAAAAAAAATAAATATCATTAAAAAATGGTACGAAGATAAAGGTTACTCTTTGGCTAGGATAAGTGGCCCCGAAAGGATCTCATCTAATGGAATTGTTTCTTTGAAAATTGATGAGGGTGTGGTTTCCAACATTAATTTAAGGTTCATTGGCACTGATGAAAAGGTTAGGAAAGGGAAAACAAAAGAGTGGGTTATTAGAAGAGAATTAAAGACATCCTCAGGGACTATTTTTAATAGGAAAACCTTAGAAAGTGATATAAAAAGACTTTATGCGACATCTCTATTTAACGATATAAAAGTTTCCTTAGGACCAGACAATGAAAATCCTGGTAGAGTGATAATTACTCTTGATATTAGTGAACAAAGAACTGGTTCTCTTACAGGGGGACTAGGATTTAGTAATGCAGCAGGATTATTTGCTCAAATGGGTTTACAGGAAACCAATGCTTTTGGAAGAGCTTGGTCTACCAGTTTAAATCTAAATTTTGGAGAATATTCAACAACATATAATTTTTCATTATTTGATCCCTGGATAAAAGGAGACAAGCATAGGACAGCTTTTAAAACAAATGTTTTTCTAAGCAGAGATTATCCGCAAGAATTCAGAAGTGAAGATCATGGAAGATTTTATGTAGTCAATGATCGTACAAGTACTGCAAGTGATGGTTTCAATTCTGTAGTGCTTGAAAACATTGGTGGAGGATTTTCTTTTATACGTCCTTTAAATGGTGGAGATCCATTCAAAGATGCAACTTGGAAAGTTCAAACTGGTATGAATTTTAGGAAAGTTTCAATTATTGACAGTGGTGGTGAGTTAAAACCTTATGCCACATTAAATCCAACTACTGCTAAATCGGGAGATATTATTTGTGTTGGCTATGTAGGAAGTAAGGACGAATGTTATGCTGAAAACACATTAGTAAGTGTTTTAGCTAGTACATCTCGTAACAAACTTGATAATTCTGCAAACCCAACTTCTGGAAGTATTTTAAGACTTGGTAGTGAACAGTTTTTGCCTTTAGGAGAAACTTCTCCTACTTTCAACCGGATGAGAGCATCATATGCCTTTTTTATTCCGACAAGATTGATCAAACTCACCAAAGGGTGTAAATCAGATAATTCTGATGCAATTAGTTGTCCACAAACAATAGGATTTTCGGTAAAAACAGGCACAATGATAGGAGATATTCCTCCATATGAAGCATTTTGTATGGGTGGATCTTCCTCTGTTAGGGGATGGGGAAATTGTGACCTTTCAGTAAGTAAAAGTTTTGTTGAGGGCTCTACGGAGTATAGATTCCCAGTTTGGAGAATGCTCTCTGGATCACTATTTGCAGATTTAGGATGGGATATAGGTTCTCAGGAATCTGTCCCAGGGAAACCAGGCCCACTTTTAAAGAAAAAAGGTCATGGATTCTCTTTAGGAGGAGGTATTGGAGTTAAAACACCTGTTGGGCCACTAAGAATAGATGCTGCCACCCAAGACTTATCTGGTAATATGAGATATACACTAGGGGTTGGATGGAAATTTTAAGTGGTTCTTTGGCCTTCTAATTATGATTCTTGTTTTACCTTATCTGGTTCTATAACCAAAGAGGGTATAGGTTTGCATAGTGGTGAACCAACAAAAGTTAAGATCTCCTCTTACTCAGAAGAGGGTTTTTTTGTTTCTTTCGCTGATCGTCCAGATGAAATTTTTAAGTTAGATCAAAGTTTGATTGGCAGTACTATGCTTTGTACGGCTGTCAAATTGGGCAAAAGAAATTTATATACTATTGAACATTTATTATCTGCGCTTGCTGGGTGTGGATTGAGTTACATACATATAGAAGTCGAAGGTAAGGAAATTCCTCTTCTTGATGGCTCAGCTATTGAATGGGTAAGAGCTTTTGAACAAATTGGAATTAACAAAGTTTCAAAACCAACGAATTTTATGAAAAATGTAAATGAAGCAAAGATTTTCAATAAAGATGATTCAGTAATAACTATTACACCCTCAAATAAATTAAGAATAATTTCAACCATTGATTTTATATATGAAGCTATAGGTCAGCAGACTTTTATTATTGATCTGAATCCGAAAAGTTTTGTAGAAAAAATAGCATCTGCCAGAACGTTTGGATTTCAAGATCAATTTCAAGAACTTAGTGAACTTGGTCTAATACGTGGGGGTAATTTAGATAATGCACTTGTCTGTGATGGAGATAAATGGGTGAATCCACCATTAAGATTTGCAAACGAACCTATAAGACATAAAATATTAGACTTAATTGGGGACCTGGCTTTGGTAGGGTTACCTAAGGCTCAAATAATGGTTTATAAGGGA
>MDSZ01028132.1_pt1 | contig 12764 bp, 1 predicted proteins | sample 811201 | NCBI WGS metagenome assembly MDSZ01 (sample SAMN05326647, study PRJNA326480) | marine metagenome | isolation source: seawater | place: Indian Ocean: North | collected 2010
GTTTTTATCTAGAAAATACTTCGCCCCGAGGAAGTGACCAGCATGAGGGGGCTTGAAGCCACCGGGAACGACTGCAATACGTCGAGGTCCAGATTGTTCATTCATCATTTCTTTCTGAATAGCAGGCATCTTACCTCGCCCATACTTAAACATTCCAAGGATTTGATTTGCAGGAGCAAAGTTTCCTGTAAACTTGTATGTCACACCATCCCAATCAAACACGAAGCCTTCGGTGGCTGTGGTGATATCGCTAAGTTTCTGTAGATGCTTAGCCATAACGAGCATTACGTCATCACGACCTGAGTTTTCGATAGCGTTCTTTGCGGTCTTCACTTCATCAGCAAGCCTCTGCACTTCTTTATTATTGTCCAGAATATAAGCACTCTCCAACCCACGCAACATCTCAACAGAAAAGTCGTGTACGATAGATTCTAGTGGGGCAATAATGTTGCCCATAATTTCTTTTCCCTGCTTGACAAAGGTTTTAATCTCTGTTACAATCTGCTTATCTCGGATACCCTTTGTAATGTCTGTGACCTTAACGCCCTTCACTCCCATAATACGCTTTTGTAAAATCTTCTTTCTGTCGTTGGGTAGGGTAGGAAATTTTTCCTCAATCATAGGCTTGAGTTTAGCAACCAAGTACTCACCAATTGTATTTTTATCAGACAATCCCACTGAACTAATCAGCTTGTCAAGGCGTGCGTTTGCCTCATTCAGTGCCACGTCTCCGTCGAGCTTCTGAAGGGTCTTGAGGGCGTTCATCTGAACTGTAAAGTCCTCAGCCGCCTCTGACTGTTGAACGCTCTCTAAGGCATCTGAGAGGGCTTGTACACTCTTAGACACATCAGCGTCAGTAACATTGCCTGTTTCTCGGTCAAACTCAGAATGACCTTGTTGGTGAATTACCAAAGACTTGGTATCATAGTTAATAACATTTGGGTTACCGGGGTCCATCACCTCAGCATTATAAAAAATATTGGCGTCCTCGCCAAAGATTTGTACCTGTTGTTCTGGAGTGAACTGATTGACCGCTTGCTCAAAAGCTGCAAAGGACTCGGTGAAGGCTTTTTCTAATGCCCCACGACCACCGAACTTTGCAGCTAGACCAGCAGCATCCATCCCGCCTTGTTTAATGTTTCCTTTGTTTCGTGCCGCTTTTGCTTTGCCGTCTCGTACAGAATAAGAAATATAAAGGTTCTGACCGTCGGTCTTTTCAGTACCAATCAGTTCGCCACTCGAAGCGGTAGAAAAAATCTTTTTCATCACTTTGAATGGCATATCTGGGTTGTCGTAAAGATGATTAAGGTGACCGTACAAGCCACCTTCTAATAAAAGCTCCACAGACATTTATTTCTTCCCCTTTTTCTCTTCCAGCACCTGCAACTTTTCTTCAAGAGTCGTAACACGCTCATCCATTCTTTTCAGATGGCGTCGAATTTCAACCAAGTTATGACGTGCCAACTCAACCTTGCGAGCATCACGCTGGGTTCTAATCTTGACGGAAGAAAGAGCTTCGTCAATTGACTGAAGATAGGAGCGCCACTGTGGGGTGTCACCTTCATTTAACCTTTCAACAAATTCTTTGGTCATCTTTTGAATATCAAACATCTTGGTTCTCCTGAGTGTGGAATATAATTCTTCACTCTATAAATAGTTCGCTATATGCGATAAGTCTCTAATCTTCAGAGTTTCCATCAGCACCCAAGGTCGCAACATACACGGTACCATTTCTTCTCAAAGTCTGACCGCCCTTGCGACTCAAAGAGAATGGAACTTGCTCAAGACCCAACGCCTTTGTAAAGTCTGCCTGAATATAATTCATGTCGCAGATTGTGTAATCTTTCTCGTCGTCAGGACAAGGACAACCGCAGTCTTCTAGAATTAATGTGAAGGTTGTTGTACCAGTCTTGCCGCATGAAGCAACAGTCACATTCCAAGTGTAGGTGCCCGCTGCAATCCCGCTTGTATCAATTGAATAAGCGCCCGTGGCGGTATTCAAGGTTGTCTTAGAACTAATTGTATTTGTCCAGTGGTTATTTCCATTGTCTGCAAAGCCGTATACAACAGAAGGTGCTGGCTCGCCAGTAGGCATACATGCCGAGTCGATGTTTCCTGTTACAGTATCATCAATACACTCTGTTCTGTTAATAGGCAGTGGGCACGGAGTGGGCGGGCAACATACAATACCAGCGGTCACAGTTTCGCCACCGGGCGAACAAGGGTCGCCCTTACCCTCACGAGCAGCGCCATTTGCTTGCAAGTTAGAAGCAGTGTAAGCACTACTGTTGAAAGGAATCGAGAAACTATTATTATCAACGACTGTAATAATATGCGTTGTGTTATTTAAATTCACCCATCCCGTCCCAGAAACCGCTAGCGTCACATAGTCGCCCGTTGAGAATCCATGGTCTGCCGTGGTGTTAAACGTGGTTGTGGCTCCAACGGTCACCCCCGCTGCGCCTGTGGCAATCGTCTTAGAGGTGTTTGCCCAAGTATCCCACGTTGCATCATTCGGATTACCACTCACACCTCGTTTTGAAGTAGCGGTAACAGCATAATCTACACTGTAGCGAGCACCGCAATCATAACAAGGCTTGAGTGTATCTTCATAGAAGTACTCTGCACCATTCCAGCGAATAGCATTAGTGTCAGCCTTAATCTTTTTATATCTCTTAAATGTTGGGAGAGCTTGGCGTTTTCTCCAAATTGTGAACCCTCTAACCGGAGATGTACTCCAAGCCTTGGCAGTATTCACTGTATAAGTTCCATATGTAGAAGAATTAACATTAAGAGTAATATTATTTTGGTCTACTACAGCAGCAACTTGGAACTCTGCGGGATGGTTCATCGCAGACCAGCCGCCAGTAAACCCAGTAAAGGAAACTGTGTCGCCGACTCTTAGACCATGCTTAATAACCCTCATATTCGTCGTCGCAGCAGGAAGAACCTGTGAGACAGTGCCAACCGATGCCAAGACAGGACGCCATTTAATCAACACCTTTGGATGGTCACCTGCATCATAGCCACACTGGAATGATGTTGGTGATTGTAAGAAAGCTAGATTATTTGTAATGGCTCTGTTACCAGCCGCCCCAGCGTTTGCTTGCGTAATCGTCACATAACCTTGAGCTTCCGCTGTGTCCGCAGTAGCAGGCAGAAGAGTGGCAGCGAAGGAGTGATTATCAATAGCATCTTTCAGAGCTAACCACAGTGCTCGTGCGGCGTGCCCAGCAGTCGTCATGGATTGCGTTCCAATCGTTCCCGCTGTTGCTGAAGCAGAAGTAGAACTTGTGTATGCCGTCGAATTACTGGTCGTCAAGACTAGTGCTTGGGGTGTACCCGCATTGGACGTAATCGTTATTGTTGTATTGTTTTCTGCCACGCTTGGTGGAACCTTACCGTAGATGTTGACCTTGGCAGGCGTCCCATCACAATCAGACCAGCAAATATCTGGCTGTGGGTTCCTTGGCAATGGGCAGCAAGGAATAACAACAGTGCATTCCCAACTGTATACCATTGGCTTCTGCAAGGATGTGTAGCTAGCTGCTACAGTCATTATGCCTTGATTGCCACTATTTGCCGCCCATGAAGTCGGAGCAGAAATGCCCCAAACAGCAACCCTGTAGGTGTAGCTAATGTCGGCTTCACTTCCAGTACAACACTCATCTGGCTTAGGTGGCTTATCTCGCCATGACATGACGGGGCTATCACCGCCGACATTACCAGCGATGGTTCCCACTAATGTGTAGGTACCGTCAGCAGCCCCAGTCACCTTTCGGTAGACCTCATATTTCAAGACTCGTGCATTAACCCTGTTCCACTGCAAGAAGACAACGCCATGTTCTCTTGTGTTACATGGTGCAGTGCGACACACAATTCTAATCTTCGGAGGCTTGATTCTAATTGTAACGGTGCTCCTGTCTCTGCACCCATGAGAATCCGTAACCATATAAGTGATAACAATCGAGCCGGTATAGTTGGGTGGTGGCACATAAATAAATTGCCCATCGTTATTGCTTGGCAAGCCAGACGAACCAACAAAATAACCACCCGGTACGGAAACAGAGGTGATGACAATGTTCAGCATATCGCAGTCTTCAACAGATGGGTCACAAGGCTTGTTACCACCTGTGAAGTTTGTATAAGAGATTGCAGCGGAAACTTGTACCACACCAACCTTGGTGTTTCCACACTCAGCTAGGTTATTTTTCTGTGCGATGGTTACAACATTAGAAACAGCCGAAGCCGTGAAACGCCCCAGACCATTAACAGCAGAGACAAGCTTGGCTGCAACCAATGCCCCAGAGCCCCCGCCAGCAGAAATTCCTTGAATCCCAACCTTAACAGCACCATCGGTATCCGTAGAACCATCTGCCGTTGTAGTTGTGGTCATAAATTTAAATCTATAGTTTATTCCGGTGTCGCTCCGCAGAGAAATTATATCACCATTCGAAGGAACACCAGCAGAAGCAATTGTGATTGTTGCCGTGGCATTCAATTGTGTTCCACCACCAAATGGTGCTGGAGCATCAGGGTCATAAACAGGAGTAACAAAGTGAACCGGCTGATTAATATTGGATTCCAATACCAGTGGGTTCGCCTTGGGTGCCCTGTTACAACACTTAGGAGTAAGTCGAATCTTCTGAACTGTTTCACCACACTCATTAAATGCGATTATAACGTATTCTGAAGAAGGCATCTTATCGTCTGGGCAGCATCGTCTTGGCTTGAGCGGATTCCGGTCGTACCAAGTTGTTTCACCGGGCTTAGCGATATGCACTGTCTCCCATTCTCGATTAGAATCAGACTTGTGGGTGTAGTGTGTTTTTGCTCTATCTTTTGAACCGTCGAGCTTAATAGCAGAATTAACATTGGAAGATGATTTCCAACCTCTTCTCAGAATTTTATATCCCTTGGCTCCAGTAGATTCAGTCCAATTCAACCTAATTGTTCCGGCAAAATTCTTATCGTATCCTTGTTCCCAACAGAAGCAGGGGTATACAAACCCAGTCAACGTAAAGTTGGCTGGGGTATCGCAGGGACAACAATCTTGAGGAACAATCAGAGAAGATGGGGAAGAAGTTGCACCAGCAAAACTGTTCGATGCATCACCAAATCCATGCATTGTCAAGTGATTTGCAACAGTCAAAACATCGACAACATCAAGGTGTTTGTTATCACTTTCGGCGTCGAATTTATCGACCTCCGCATTCATCAGCGTTCCAACTGGAGGGTCTTCAACTGGACTTAAGCCTGCCCAAGTATAAAAAATAGACTTAACAAAATCTTGGAATCCAACTGTAGAGTTGGCGTCGTTTGTGCTATCTCCGGTCCAAGTGTAGCTGGCATAAGAGCTTGGTGCCTTTCTGTCGTCGTTGGAAACAAGCCTGAACGATTCAATGGAAGGGACTCCATTAAATGAATCCAAATTAACAATAACTCTTGTTAGAATTCTAGCCTTTTTGTCTGTAGTGGCTGGCAAACACCATGCACCAAGTCTATCTGGATTCCAAAGAGCAGTTGCGTTGAGATTGGTTTGAAGGCTCGCATATGATTTACCACCACCGCCTGAGCCGCCACCTATGTCAGTAACAAGTTTTTTCAAAAGCTTACCGCCCGAGAAACCCCACGCAACAGGGAATTGCAAACCCTCTTCTTGTAAGAGCCCTGTTGATGCTTTTGCTTCAGTGGCGTTTCCTGCACCACCTCCACTCATCAAAGTAAAAATACTGTAAGGTACGAGTGGGTTGCCGTCAGGGTCCAAGCCATTAAACTCCCACCACTTTCTCACTCCAGTCTCACCACCCATCAATGGGTTTGTGGAATTACTTGGAACGAAACCCAACACCCCTCCAATTCCAAAGTAAGGATTGGTTGAGCGGTCTTTCATGTTACCGAATTTAATCCAATAACCATCAATACAACATGAGGAGCGATACATAATTGTTAATACCGCATAGTTTCCTGTCTGGCTTACGCTGGGCATCTGCGCCGAGGCATTTAGAGCACCGGGGCTGTTTCCTTTTTGCACATCTTTATTATTTCCAATAAGCTGAGGCATTCCCTCAATCCAAAGTTCAGACAAACAATCTTCCAAGGTTGGAATGTCACATGGACAAGGATTGCAATCTGTCTTTGCCAGCCTTTCTGTACAAACAGGCAAAGCAAGGATGTTGCTTCTATTAATATACTCCTTAACTTGCGCTCGCCCGTTTAGCGGCGTTTGTGTGGCTGATGAAGTACCATTATAAAGAATGTGTAAGAGAATTGTTACAATATCACTTACATCGTGGTAACCCTTTCTAAGAGCGTCCATAGGCTCAAAGTACTGGAATGCATAGGAAGCATTGCTTGGGTCGCCCTTATAGCGGTATGAATCGGCTCGAAGCGGAACAACGTGTTTGGCTAGTTCTCTTGCGTCGTGAATAGTGGCAAACTTATCTGTTAGGTCTGCGTTACCGGAATCATCCACCATGCTCCCAGACCAGTGCCCAGTGGGTGCTTGTTGAGCCGCAACATCATCAGGATATGTTACCAAAATAGGGTGCCCGCCAGCAGGACCGTCCAGTTCGGCGATGTTTTGTATCAAACTAATGTTGGAAACAGATGGAGCAGTAATTGTTGATGACTTTGTTACAGTAACAGACAGCAGGTCTTGCAAGGTGCCATCCGCAGGAGCAAACTTTTCAATTATATTTGCTTTTCCTGAATCGAAGAAAAATCCAACAATTGTTATGTTATAATATTGGTCTACAATAGCATAGTTTTCAAAGCCTTGACCAAGAGGGTCTGAGAATGAAAATGTCCATGCTCCATTTGCAACTCCATTTGAATAAAAGCCCGGTGTAATTTGATAGCTTGTGATTCCGGTTCCACTAAGCGTGAATTGGTACCCGTATACATTTTCAGTTGAGCGATAAACAAGGGGAACAGTGAATGAGTTGGATGTGTGTGTTACATCAGCAACACCATCACTATCAGCATCTTTAAACCAAATTTGCGACTCGCAAGTATCTGTGGAGCACACTTCCCCGTCCACACAATCGGGACCAGTTTGATAATAAGGGTGCGCCGCCAACATTAGTTGCTCGCCCCATTTGTGCATTAGATATCCTTCTAACTCTTGCAAATTTGAATATTCAAGAGCTTGGTCATAAACAATTAAGTCACCCAAGCTCATATGAGCAACGTCCCTTCCAAGGAAGTTGCAACCAACATAAGGAGAGAAGTTACCAATGCCGCCCACGTCTGCACAGAAATTACTGGCATTCGTGTCCACTGTGGAATAATCTACTACCCCGAACCTACTATTAACTGTAATCTCATGCCCGCTCGCACCTGCCTTTACAACAATTAAACACCAATTGTCTTTCAAAGCAAAGCTTGATGTATTTGTAGTCAAGGTGAGAGTGTTTGTAGCAGCAGGAGTATCGTCGATAGAATAATAATCAATTTCTGTACCATTGCTGCCGCTACCCCATCGTGAAGTGGTTAATATCAAATCTGGGGTGGCAGTGTTCAAGTCTTTATATCTTAGTGTCATTCGACTTAATTTTGTAGAAGCTGTTTGTACAGCAGAATCAAGTATATTGACATTTCTAAAATCGAAGATGGTTCCTTCTTCACTATCGTTAGCAACTGTTAGTTTAACCCACATTGCGATGGTCATATCTGTGGCAGTTGCTTTCTTTGAAACAATCGGAGGAATACCATTTGTAGATGCTGAAGCGAAGAAGCTCTTGGTTCTTGCTCCCGAATATCTTGCCAGACCAAACCTATTTGGACCCCTTGGAGGAGCACTGAATTCTAGTGCAGGCTGATATTGTGGTGTGTATATAACTCCGCTATTGGCTGTGTGAGCATTAAAGCCAGTGGAATCCACTGCTATTGAAAATTGGGTTGGGTTATTTCCCACAGTAACAGCATATGTGCCGACATTGAGACTTGTCCATGCATTACCAGCAAAATCCTTAAACGCAATCACATCACCAGTTGACAGACCGTGAGCAGCTACGGTATTAATAATTGTTGGGTTTGCGTTGGAAACCTGACCGCTGACTGCGGCAACAACATTATTTGTTTTAGCATCGTATTCTGCGGCAGAAACCGCAGACGTGTAGCCCTCAAGCGCATATTTTGCACTACCATCATAACGACCGTCGTCATAATCTTCCAAGTCGCAAGAGGTCGGAGTAATATCTTCAATACCCCATCTAGATGGACTACCAATAATATTTTTTGTTGAATTTAGTTCTTTAATTGAACCGGGTGCTGTAGAAGACCACCAAGCAAATGGCTCGCCAACACACTCAAAGGGCTCTTTATATGGACCATCACCACCAGATGGGATAGGACCAGTTGGGTTACATGACCAATACCATCCAGCAGGGGCAAGCGTTCCACCTGCATAGTCTGTGTAAACCTTCAATGTACCGTCAGTGAGACTGCCGTGGAAATAAAGATTTTGTGCAGTTCCAGTCATGGCTGAGCAGGCAGCTTGCTCGCTTCCAAACACATTTCCTGCGCTGTCTATTTGCCATGTCCACAAGTCTTCATCATACCACTGGTTTTCCGCTCCTGTGTGAATTGTAATCGGAGTACTATCAGAACATCTTTCAATTGTTCCGCTCCAAGTACCATTAGCACCAATTTGCAGAGCGTGCTTTACACCATTGCTATCTGGAAAGCCTTCATCGCACAAAACATAGTCGCCACCGGGAAGAGGATAATAATTTCCATCGCTAGCCAATGCGTGAAACTTAAAGTGGTCGCCGTCGGTGTTTACGATAGCACTAAGTGTTGGGTGACTGCCCATGCTTGAGGTAAGAACATCTCGGTTCGCTTGAGCAGCAACCCCGCCGCCATCGTTCCAAGGGGTTGGACCAGTGTTTGCTTTACCAGAGTTGGCTCCGTAGTCGCCATCCGTGTAGGAGTTTGTATTTCCAACCATCACGAGAAGCGTATTCTTGCCGTTCATTGTGCCACTGCGCTTATCATAAAGGATGTTGCCTTGGCTATCTGAAAAGTTGTTTGCACCAGTTGCAGAAGAATCAAATGCCACTGTAAATTGGTTGAATCCAATCGCCGTGACAGTGTGCTGTCCGTTTGAAGTTGTTGTCCACGGGTTTGAATTATTGCCTCCGTTGCCTGTCATGCCAGACAATTCAACAATAGAACCAACCTGAAGCCAATGCGGCTGGTCGGTAGTGAACACTGTATTAGAACCACTTGAGGAAGCATCGACGATTTTTGCTTGTGGAAGCATAACTTGCTGCCACTGATTGTTTAAATTCGTCCAGTTTGTTCCTGTGATTCCTGATAAATAAACATGGTCCCTTGATTGAATGGTGTTATTAACAGCGGAAAGTAGCAGCGTTGTAGGCGTGGTATTATTATTTGCACTCTTAGCCACGCTTGAAATTGTGACCTGCTCTGTTAAGAATGCATCACCAGACAAAGAAGCAGATTTTACTTTTAGAGAAACAGATTGATTGCAATATTGTTTTGCTTCTGTTACTGCCGAGCCATCAAAAATATTATATGTTCTTACGTTGCCTGCACCGCCACCACCGCCACCACCAGTAAAGTGGCGACCTGTATTATTGATATTAATCCAACGACCCATCTTCTGGCTTGTTGGCTCATTTACTGAGCCAAGAGCACAAGATGGAGTTGAACCAGTGAAGTTAACCGCTGAAGAGCCCGGAATATAATACCAGCCTTCGTTGAGCCGTTCGCCGTTAGCTGCGGTTACTCTTAATCCAAGATTGGTGCTTCCAACCCCCGGAATATTGACGTTTCGAGGGTTCCCATTAAATGTCAATGCAACTTCTTGACCCAAACTAAGGTCATAAACTGTAAAGTCAGCGCCTCCAGCAATATAACCGTTGGCAGCAGTATCGGGCTTGTAGTGCGGACTACTACCAACAATTGACGGGGTGATACTCAAACTTTGAGCAGCGTCATATGTCGGAGGTGCCGTGACATAACCAGTACCGGCGTTGTGAGAGCCGAAGCCTGAGCCGTTTAGGTTGATTTCTCCGTTTCGAACCCGCAACAACTCAAACGTGGTTTGACCCGTAACATTTACTTTGTGAGAGGAGTTCCATCCAGCGTTACCGGAGCTAGTTGTACAACCACTGATTACGACGAATTGACCGTCAACAAGACCGTGCGGAGCCTTGGTTGTAATAACAGGTGGGTTAGCAGAAGTCGCAGTTTGAATTTCTGCGACTAAGTGTTGTACCGTCCCACCTCGTGGGTTTACTTCTGGATTGGAACTTGGAACAATACATGTAACTGTTTGATTAACAATATTCTTGGTAAATGTCCCGGCAGTTGTAAGGTCAACATCATTACCCAGACCATTGTAGGAAAATCCGTTTGTAAATTTCGATTCTGCGGCGGGAGCGGTAAGATATGTACCACTACCAGTAACATAATCAAGAAGAGTGTTCCCGCCAACTCCAGCAACAACTTGACGTATAGTAAGATTAATGCCTTGCCTCGCTACAGTGATTTTACCAGCGAGTGCATCATTGTGCTCAATAGCTTCCTTTATTAACTGGGCTCGTGCTGCCCGTGCGTTGTAACCTGTGCCTGCCGATTCATTTCTTTGAATTCGAATAACAGCAGAGTTTCCTGAACCAGAAATAACAGAGCCATTTGCGCCTTCAGAATCGTCGGCAAACTCAAACAATCTTGTGGTTCCATCTGTAGCTGTAATTCTAAATTGGTCGCCATCGGGAGGAACGACTGTCTGCCCCAGACTCATTATAATACCAGCATTATAGTCTGTCGTACAGCCGGAAGAATCCACATAAAAATATCTACCAGACGCCGCAGCCGACGTGCTATTAGGCATTGGACCACAAACAAGATAGAAGCCGTTAGGTAATTCATTACTGGGCGCTTGGTTTCCTCCGTGCGTCTGGTAAAGTCGCACGTTCTGACCATCATCTTGGATATAGACCTCTACCGGCTGGGTGGGATAACTGTTAGCCATCGACCAACAAACAGCAGTGTTATCTCCTGCTGCACGAACAGAAGTCCAAGTGCCACCTGACTTTGAAATTAATTGAAAGGGCTCATTAGCAGCAGATTTCGTTGGGTATTGATAAAAATCTCCTGTTGCTGGGTCAATATCAATTCGTCTTTTTAGACTGCCTGCGCCTTCTGATACTTGGCAGTTGTAAGCCATGCCGTCCCAAGTGCCGTTTCCACCAGTAACTTCAATAACCCAAGCATAACCTTCCCAACTTTCCGCACACCCACAAGCGTGACCGATATCCATATTATATTCTCTATATGGATGTGCCATAGATGCAACGTCCGACGGAGGTCCGGGCATGTTAGAATCAATAATATGTGTTGTAGAATCGCTGCCCGGAATAAACCCAGACCACTTGTGTTTCAGATAACCATCAAACTGACTAATCTTTGCATTTTGTGTCAGCATTGCAGTGGTTGTCGTTGGTCCAAGACTTACCCAACCATTACCGCTTGAGTCGTCCCATAACTGTTCAACTACATTAGCCTTTGCACCATCAGTGTTCGGTCCTCCAGTAAACCCACTGGTCGAATCAAGCGCAATTGTAAATTGGTTGCTGGCAGGGACTGCTTGAATTTTCCAAATAGAACCATTGAGCACTTGCCACCCACCTGATGAAAAAGAAGCTCCGAATGATTCAGAAGAAGTACCAAACTGAATAGTGTCGCCCGCCGAATACCCATGACCAGCAGTCGTTGTAAATGTGGTAGAACTGCCAGTGGTGATGATGGAGATTGATGCCTGAGCGATAGGTACTCCAGTTCGCCTACCAGTCATAAAGATAATCTCACCGATATTAAATGTTCCTCTGGCAACCAAGTGCTTTGAAGGAGGAATAAGGTAAGTTAAGTCTGTTGAGGAGGCACTATCCAAACTAATAACTTCGGTTGTGTCGTTTGCAACTGTATCTGTGACAAAATTACGCCACCAGTTCTTTGCGCCATCAGCTTTACCGCTGCTTGCAGTATATGTTCCGGTAAAGTTGCCGCCGTCAACTCCGACTAAAGAAAATTGAGTTGAGCCCGTAACAACAACTTGATAAACATTATTATTAAGGGTTGTTCCGTAGTTACCTCCCGCAGCATTTGTGATTTTTACATAGTCACCAGTTTCGTAGCCGTGAGCAGCAGAAGTTGTAACAACAGCAGGATTTGCCGTAGAGATGCCAGAAATTGTACGCTGAGTCGTGTGACTGTGTACCCAGTTCTGGGCAACATTTGATTTAATATCATACCAAAGACCGTAGCAGCCATCTAAAGTTGTTGCAGCGTTGTCGCTTGCGCCACCAGTTCCACCCACGTTTGTTCGCCACGCAGAAGGCGTTGTATTACTGTTGATTTGTGAAACTCGAAGAGTCTGCTGCGGGTATTTTGCATAAACCGTTCCGTCTGCTTCACGCAAAAACTCATTTGTTTGGTCTTGACCTGATGGTTCAAAAAACAGGTTTTGCGATGACAGCGCAACCATACGACCATTTATCAAAAGAGAGAACCAGTTGTCGGACCAGTGTACAGTAATTGATGCAGGCGTCGGCGTTGTATCATTGAAAGTAGTTGGAAGGTCGTCAGAAACAACTGTATTTGTATAAACTCTTGACCCACCGACAGTTGTATAACTAGAATTTGTATTTTTGTCAACTACAATTTGCGTAGCGTACACCTTTGGAACAGTGCGGTTGGCATCATATGTCAATCCAATTTGAATACCAAAA
>MDSZ01196428.1_pt1 | contig 12764 bp, 5 predicted proteins | sample 811201 | NCBI WGS metagenome assembly MDSZ01 (sample SAMN05326647, study PRJNA326480) | marine metagenome | isolation source: seawater | place: Indian Ocean: North | collected 2010
TAATTATTCTTGCCTTGAAGATTCTTACTCTTATAATCAATGTAAATTTGATTTGCCTGAAATAAAAAATGGTGAAACAAAGGTTATTTCTTCTGAAACAGGGTTGTTTGAAGGACGTTTATTGGTTCTTTGTAATAATGGTAAAAGAAGTATAATTAGCGAATCTTGCGAGTATGCACAAGGTGAAGAAGACTCTTGTAAAGGCATACCTTCTAATAGCTGGACTGGTTCTAATAATGCTATGTGTTCTCATACCTATGTCGCTACTTCTGTTCCTAATGGCGATGACTTTAAAGTTAGCTCAACTAATGGTAATGGTTTCGTTACTTATCAATGTGAAGACGCTAAATTGAAAGTAACAAGAATGGATTGTACTAATCCTGATGCTGAAAGACTTGTTACTGCACAAGCAACTGGTGTTCAATGTAGTCCTGAAACCTATAATGCAGAAGTTGTCTTTGACCATTTTAATAACGAATATGTTGCTGTTCCTCCTAATGATACTTTTTGTGTGAATGAAGGTTATGACTATCTTCAAACTTTTTCTTTAAACACGACTAATGCTCAAATTCAAGCTACTCAAAGTGCTACTTATAACGCTGTTTGTTGTTCTACTGATACTTTGAATAGCCCTCCGCAAGAAACTATTATTACACCTATTAATTCTGATTGTTCTAATGTTCAAATGATTATGGCTGGTGATTTTAATAGTATTACTGGTGAAGCTTCTAATCCTCCTTCTGATAATAAAATTCTTAATAATGCTTGTAAACCTAATGGGTTTGACGATTTAATGAATTATAGTGTTAATGAATATACTAATGGAAATATTACTTATATTGACGAATTTGAAGTTGAAGCGGTTTGTTGTGGTAATACTAATATTGGTGAAAATAATACTGAATGTAAAGGTCAATTTATTTCTTCTGGTGTGAATGCTGAAAAAGAAGCAAGAGCATTAGGCATTCCATTTATTTGTGATAGCTCAACAGGGACTACTGAATGCTATCAAAACTCTTGTACTGCTTTCGTTGCTCCTTCTGAGTTATGTGCTGATTGTGATTTAGGTAATTATACTTTTAACTTAAATTCAAATACTTGTACTACTAATATCCCTGTTATTCATTCTGGTCATAATACTACCGAAGAATTTTATAACAATACTCATAGTGGTTATGTTGAAATTAGTTGTATGAATGGTGGTGAATTAGTTGAAGATGGGCGTTGTTTTAGAAATTGTTTAGATAGAACTGTTTCTTGGCAAAATGAAGCGGGTACGGCTACTTGTTATCAAAACCTAACTGATAATAAATATCGTCATTATCTTACTCCTACTGATAATGATAGATCTAATCCTCATATGGAAATTGGTGATAAAACTGGTAGATTACAATCAATTGCTCATACTGGTGTTGCAGAATTCCATTGCGATGACGGTCAATGGGTTGAGAATTCTGAAGACTTAATAGAACAAATTTGTTTTGCTGATTGTTCTGCTACTCTTGGTTCTTGGGGTACTGGTACTTCAAAAGATGGTAGAGATAAAACTAATGCTTGTTCTGCTAACTTAGGTAATCAAAGACATTATGTTAGACCTAATTTTAGTGCTTCTAATCCTATGGCTAATCCAAGTTATGATAGTCCAACTCCTGTAACTTCTATTGATAATACTGGTGCGGCTTCTTTCCGTTGTAATGATGGTAATTGGGAAGTTTCAGGTGCTCAAACGTGTAATTTAGATTGTCAAGCACAAACGGTTTCTTGGACGGTTAATGGTAAAACAACCTCTGCAAGAGTAGGGGCTTCTACTCACGGTGATATTTTAAGAGATATTGTTGGTGAAGTTGTTAACACTGGTCAAGGTAACACTAATAGAAGTCTAAGTTCTGTTACCGATTTACGTTGTGATGACGGTTTATATGTTCCGATAGGTTCACCTACTGTTTGGGAAGATTGTGCCGCTGGTTCTACAACAACTGACAGTGCTAATTATAATAATGTTTGTGATTTTGCTTGGGGTGCAATGAGACACGGTGATTCACAAAATATCGGTGCAACAGGTAATGGTACTGGTCAAGCACTTGCGCGTTGTGTTGACGGCAATGTTGAATTAGATATTGTTACTGAATGTAATAAAACGTGTAGTACTTCAACGGTAACTTGGCCTCGTAGTAGCGGTAGTGGCTCTAATTGCCCAACTGGTTTCTCTCAAAATGGTAATTTATGTGAAAGAACTAACACAGTTGCACCTTCTTGTTCAAGTGGATTTAATTATAACACTTCAACAAATCAATGTGAAAGAACAACTGGTACAACTGATACCTATAGAGCAGTAGCGGCTTGTCAAGGTAACTATTCAGACTATGAAGAAGATGGATTTGATTGTGAAAAAGAATATATCACCGATCCTTCTTGTCCAAGCGGTTTTGTATTTAGAGGTAATACTTGTCAAGCAATAAATCCTACAAATACAGGAACTACTTGGACTTGTCCTTCAACATCTGTTAATCCTTCAACACCAAGTGGTGCAAGGGCAGGTTCTTGGTCATACAGAGCAACTTACGGTGAAACTACGACTACTGAAATAGATCCTACTTGTTCAAGTGGTACTTTTAATAGAACTACTGGTATGTGTGAAACTCCTTGTGCTGAAACTTGTGGTAGTAATATTGGTACTTATATATATAGTGAAAACACTGATTATGGTAGAGATGAATCTGAATATGAACTTTGGGAATTGAATAATGGAATAGTATTACATGAATATGATAGAGATGATAGAAGAGGTAGTACAGAAACATATACACATCCTGAAGCTCAAAGATCTTCTGGTGGTTATTTATTTAGAGGTAGTTTTTATTATCCAGATACTTCAAATACTTGGGATGGAAGAACTTTTGATTTATGTAGACAAGATGACAGTGCTGTAAGTGGTAGTTGTGGCTCTTCTGTAAGAGGTACTTGCCCAAGCGGTTATGATTTACAACCTAATGGTCGTTGTAGACAAGTCACTAATAGAACCAATGTTTGTATTAGAGATATTGTTGTAACCCCAACTTGTGATTCAGGTTATACTTGGAATGGTTCTCAGTGTCAAGGTACAGTAGCTTCTTCTTCACCTACTTTAAGTTGTGAAAGTAGCCCTCTTTCTGGTAGTGGTATTTATCACGGTATTTTTACAAGAAATTTTGTAAATAGCTTGCCATTAGTAAGTGATACTTGTAGATTTGATCAATGTTGTTTATACAGTGAATATAATTGTAGTACAAGTAATAATCCAGTTAGAGGTAGTGGCGATCCAAGAAATACAATATGTGATTGGCAAGCAACAGAAGCACAAGCAACTTGTCCTTCTGGCACTACTTTATCAGGTGATTCTTGTGTAACTCAAAGCTTTAAAGACGGTAATTGCCCAACTGGTTTTACCTTAGATGGTAATGTTTGTAAAGAAGTTGACGTTATTGATGCAAATCAAACTTGTGCTGATGGTTCAACTGCTCCTTGTACTTCTAATCCAACAGCTAATGCAACTTGTGATCCTATTAGATTAGATACTGGTGCTACTGCAATACCTTCTGTTCAAGGTTCTTTCTGTAGATTTAACCACGTTGTAACTAATGCAGCTACAAGAACTTGTCCAAGTGGTGGTAGCCCAACGGGTAATATTTGTTATGTTAGTGGTACAAATACTGAAACTGAAATTCCTGTTTGTTCTAATGGTGGTACATTAAACACTTCAACTGATCGTTGTGTAGCTATTGAATCTGTTCCTGCTATTATTAATGAATCTGTAACGTGTTCGGCTTCGGCTTCTTCTAGACTTCATAACGGTACTAGAAGCCTTACTGATAATACAACTAACGGTGCAACAGGTTCTGCCAATGTTGTTTGTGATGATGGTAACTGGATTGTTCAAAGTGGAGCAGTTTGTAATAAAGATTGTAGTTCTACTATTAGTGCTTCTTCTGTATCTACTGGTACATTAGAGTGGGGTACTGGTGATTCATTAGCGGCTGATCACCCTGCATTTGGTTTGAATTGCTATCATAATCCATTAAGTGTTTCAAGTTATGGTCATGACGCTGATAGAAATAATGTTTCGACCTTAGAAAGTAACAAGCTTGTAGGTCAAATTAGCTATACTTGTAATGACGGTTTTTGGGAAGTAACTTCTGATAGTTGTTCAAGAATGGCTTGTAATTCAGCAAGTGGTGGTTCGACTGTTTCTTGGTCAGATGCTTCAACGTGTAATGTTTCTTCACCTACTGGTTTAAAATGGGGTGATCAAACCACAATGAATCAACCATTTGGCTATTCAGGTGATATTGATGCAACAGTACGTTGTGTAAATGACGGTGGTTTCCAAGTTATGAATTCAAACGCTGAATGTTACAGAGATTGTAACGGTACAACAGGTTCTGGATTTGGTATAAACTGGTCAGAAAGTGTAAGTGGTTGTTCTGCAACATATAACAACTATATTACTCACGATACTGACGGTATTGCTGTTAGAGATACAACAGGCTCTGCGCGTGGTAGAACATATATTAAGTGTGAAAACGGTAGTGTTTTAATTGACGGAGCAGAAGATGAAGATTGTAAGAGACTTGTAACTTCTGGTAGAACTGTACGTTGGAATAACACAAATGGTTCTAATGGTTCGAGTGGTAATTGTGTAGGTACACTACCAGAAAACCTAATCAGTATCGGACCTACTTACGGTGCTGAATATTGTACAACAGTAACTAATACCGATGGTGATTATACAGGTGAAGCTACGGTTTGTGCTACTTCAACTGGTGGTGTAACTGTTACAAGTGCTACTTGTAGTTCTAATAGTTGTCCTTCAAGAACATTTAACTGGATATCTAATTATACAAGAAACTGTTCTGGTACAGTACCTGAAACAACAGCAGGTCAAATTGGTGTTGCGGTTGATAATACTGGTTCAACTCGTGGAACTAATGAATACCGTTGTAATTCAGATGGTACTTGGGGCGGTGAAATTCCTTTCAAAGATACTTGTGAATCAAGCTGTTCTTCTACTGTAACTTGGGGAGGCGGTAACTGTTCAGATACTGTTAGTGGTAGTTTGTTAAGTGGTGGTTCTGCTAAATCAATCACTAATGCAAATTCAGGATATACAGGTTCTGGTACTGCAACTTGTGATGATGGTTCTTGGGATGTAAATGCTACTTGTGAACAAGATGCTCCTGCTGTTGATTGCGCAGCTACAACTATGACATATTGTAGTGGTAGAGCCTCTGTTAATTTACCTGACGCTCAAAATGGTGATTCACAAAATGTTAATAGAGTAATACCTCATAGTTCTTGTACTCAGAATAGTCAAGTACAAGGATGGTTAGAAGCTCATGGTGTTGCTAATTGTGAAAATGGAACTTGGAAAATAACAGAAAATAGATGTGATTGTACTATTTAATTAATAAAAATAAAAAACCTTTAAATTTAAAAGCCGTTTCAATATGAAACGGCTTTTTTATATTTTTAATTTATATGAATTTATTAAATCTATAATTTTATAATAAAATTAAACTCTATCTTCATTTTCTCTATCCATATCTAAGATAACACCAAATTTAAGTGGTCTATGTAAGAAGAATCCTTGTATATAATCACAACCATAAGATTTAAGTAAATCATATTCTTCTTTCGTTTCTACACCTTCTGCAACTGTTTTTAAACCAAGACCTTTTGCAAGTGTGATGATAGTTTTAATAATTGCCCTACTTTCTTTTGAATCTACTGATTTACTAACAAAAGCTCTGTCTATTTTTAAAATATCCAATGGTAAACTTTGAAGGTATATCAATGAAGAATAACCAGTACCAAAATCGTCAAGTGAGATAGATATACCTAATCTTCTTATGTTTTCTAAATCTAAAAGAGCTTGCTCTAAATCTTTAACAATAGCGTATTCAGTAATTTCCATTTCTAAATGTTTAGGATTTATTCCAAATTTATGTATTGCTGATTGTAATTTTTCAATAAATCTTTCTTCTTGCATTTGTTTATAAGAAACATTAAAGGAAACATTAAAATCAGTCCATCCCATTTCTTCAAGTGTTTTAACATGTTCACAAACCTTCTTGATAACCCAATCACCTATTTTGACAATTAAATTGCTTTTTTCAGCAAATGGTATAAAAACCCCAGGGCTTATAAAACCTTTATCTTTGTGAGTCCATCTAATTAAAGCTTCAAAGCTATTATATTTTCTTTTATTTATATCAAATTTAGGTTGAAAATGTAGTTCAAAATCATCGTTAGCTAATGCTTCTTTAATTTCTTTACCTAAAATATCTTGCTCTTTTCTATCTTCAAGAATTTGAGGATTTATATAACTATACTGATTCTTGCCTTTGTTTTTAGCGTCATACATCGCCATATCAGCAAATTGAAATAATTGAGTTTCATTATCTGCATGATTGGGGTAATGAGAAATTCCTATTGAAGTACTTGGATAAATAAATTTTTCTTCAATAACAATTTTATCTGAAATGTTATTAATTATTTCTTCTGCCACTATTTTTGTTAATGTCATTAAATTTTTACCCTTTAATAATATAACAAAATCATCTCCACCAAATCTACTAATTTCAACATTAACATCTTTACTATATTGAAAAAGAGAAGCTTTAATAATACCAACCAGTTTTTCAGATATTTTCTTTAAAAAATCATCTCCAATAGAATGACCATATGCATCATTGATTTCTTTAAAATCATCTAAATCAATAAACATAATTGATATTTCTTTTTGAGTGAATTTCGCATCCTCAAAACTTTCAGATAAAGACAACTGAAAAGACTTTTTATTAGGTAGTCCTGTTAAATGATCAAAATAAGCAATCTGATGTACATTTTCCCTTTCATTAATTAAACTTTCTGTCATATTATGAATTGTTTTAGATAATTCACCTATTTCGTCTTTACTATTATAAGGGTCAGTATTTTCATAATTACCTTCTTTAACAGAATTAGAAACTTCTTTTATTTTATTAATTGGTTTAATTATTTTTTTATTAATAGAGTAAAATATTAATAAAGAAATTAAAATAGTAAATAGAAAGCATAATAATGATATAATTAATAATAAAAAATTTTGTTTATCTGATATTAAAGATTTCGGATAAAGTAAAAGTAGATTTGAATTATATTTTGTATTAATTAAATAAGCTAAATAATTTTTATTATCAATAATAACTTCTTTTCTTAAAAACTTTTCATTATAATCATTTTTATTAAATAAACTATTAAAATTAAAATCTTTATTAATAAAATTGTTATTATAGGATTCTAATAACATACCATTATTTAAAACATACATAGAGTAATCAAAGTTATTTTTATTATTAAATTTTAATAAATCAAAAAAAGATATTTCTTCGGTCATTATTAAAAAACCATCTTCTTTTATTTTATGAATATAAACAAACCTATTACCAGAAGAAATATCAGTATTAAAAACAACACTTTCATTTTGTTTTAAAGTATAACTTTTAAGCATTTTTTTAAAAATATTAATATCTTCAAGACTATTATAAAAAATATCATTAGAGTAATCAAAAATAATGTTACCTTTTGAATTTAACAAAATATATTCTCTAACATTTTCATCTTTAATATAAATACTTTTAAATAAAGAAATAAGGTCTATTTGATTCTGAGCATAATTACTATATCCAGAACCTTTAATAAATTTATTAATTTTATCAATTGAAGATAAAAATACTAAATCTTTAATTCTTTGTTCTTTATAAGAATCAATATTTATTATATATTTATTAATATCATTTTGATTAACATTATTGATTTGTTCTTTAATATCATTATTGATATAATTAAAAATAAAAATCCCCGATAAAGTCATAAACAATGCCATTACAGGAACAATAATAGATAAAACTTTAGTCTGTAATTTCATTTCTTTCTCCATTTAATCCACTTATTCTATAATAAAAATAATGCTTTTTATTTCTTATATATCTATCTTCAATCTCATCGGTAATTAATTTTAAATTATTACTATCAGGATATATATATTGATTACTTTTAAGATCATCAGGAATATATTTAAATGCTTCATTATTTAAAGGTTTATATAAGTTGTGCTTAAAATTGAGTGCTGAATTTTTTGGGTTCATTAGATGATTTAAAAATTTTAATGCTATTTGTTTATTTCTACTATCAGAATTTATAGCTACATTATCTCTCCATATTTTAGTATTCTTAGGATAAATAAATCCCAAATTTTTATTTTTTTTAATCATTTCATTAAATTGAAAACCATAAACAGGTGCTAACCAGACTTCTCCTGTCATTAATGGATCATTTTCAAATTCAGTATTATATCCAAATTCATTAACAAAATCTTTGAAATAATGTAATAATTGAGCCGCATGAAATAATTCTTCAATATTATAAAACCTTAAATCATTACCAGCACCCATTAGAAAAATATCAATTGCATCATCAGGATCTGCTATAAGATCAACCTTTCCTTTTAAATAAGGATCAGGATTAATAAACTCACTCCAATTATTAGGAGGTGAAATAACTTTATCTTTTCTATATGCAATTCCCAAAACACCATAAGAGATAGCAACAGAATGTGCTCTAACGATTCTATTTGAAGTAAAGGATGTATCAATATATTTGTAATTATCTAAGTCATTGAATTCAATTGGAAATAAAAAACCATTATTAATATAATCAACTATTCCAGATTGTGTTGATAAAATAACATCAATATTTTTACTGACATCATTTTTAAATAATGTATCTCTCATTAATTCAGAATAATAAGGAATTATCTCTATTCTTACATTATGTTTTGTTTCAAAACTTGAAATAACTTCAGGATGAAAAAAGTTTTCCCAAGATAGAATTCTTAAAGTTTTTGTTTCTTGTGCATTTAAACTAAACGAGAATAGTAGCATTATAATTGTTATTATAAATATATTTTTCATATATAAGTTTTACCTATAATAAATATTTAGGCAATACTACCATATTGATAAAAAAAAATCAAGAATTATTATTAATATAAAGTTATTTTCTTTAATATGTCTTTATATTTAAAAGATTTAGGGATTAATTTTTCATTTTTATTTTTTTCTAAAAAATCTTTAAAATCTTCTTTTTCGAAAAAAATAATTTCCTTTTTATTTAAATAAAAAAATCCAGAACATACAGTTAAATTTTCAATATAAGATTTTTCTTTTATAATAAAGCTGAAACTTTTATTATAAAAAAATAAATAAATTAAATGATCAAGAAGATTGGATTTAAAATTAATATCATTTGTATCAAAAAAAACATCACCAATATTTACATTTAATTTTTTTACAGATAGTTTTTCAACAAAGTTTTCTAAAATTTTATTATTTTCAAAGTAGTTTTTTATATATTTTTTTTGATTTATAGCTCTATTTTTAAAAAAATCTATATATTTTTTATTTTCTTCAAAATTAAATAATTTCAATAACACCTCAATATCATAATTGAAAATATTATCAAAATAAGGTTTAGATAACTTGTTTATAAATATATTAAGTATTTTTTTTCCTTCAATATTATCAAAAAAATTAATTTTTTCTAATTTTAAATAATTTATTTTTGAAATATATTTTAATAAAATATTCTTAATTTCATCTTCAACAAAAAAGGAAATAAATTGCTCAAATGATTCAATGTATCCTTGTTTTAAACAATAAACTGTTAATTTAGAAGTATCATGATTAAAAGGTCTTAATTGATTCTCATAATTAACCTCAAGAAAGCTATTTACATTTTTATAGTCTTCGAAATCAAAATACATATGAGTATTTAAAGGAATAGCACTACAAAGAGAGTTATTTTCATATTTAATATCATATAATGGATTATCCATATCATATATTAAATTTGGAATAATAGAATATGCTACAAATTCATTTACTTTTAACTCTACTTTATTAAATATATTATTAATAATTTCACTATAAATTATATTGTATTGTTTTTTATCAATAGAAGAAAAATTATTAATTATAAAATTATAAAAAATATTTTCATTTTCTAAAATTTCAACTTTAATGTCTTTGATATTTTGAAGTGATATTTTTATTAAATTCTCTTTATTAATAGTATAATACTTAAAAAGAGCTTTTCTTTCTTCTCTGTCTATTTTCTTATGATTGTTAAAAACTTCCAAAATCTTTTCCCTCAATAGTACATTTTGATATAATAAGCGATTAATTAAAAAAATCAATATGTCAAAATTTGGTTTAAATTTTGAAGAATGTTATAATAGAATTATATACTTTTAAAAGGAGATATAATATGGAATTTAAAATATACAATAACTTATTTAATAATAGAGTATCTATACCAGAAAACTTAGTAAAAGAAATACACAAAACAGTATGCAATTCCATATTATCTGATAAAGAAATATACACCAAAGAAGAAAAAAAGAAAATGATAAAAGCAAGAGAAATAAATTCATTTGAAAAAATGTTAAATAAAATGTGGATAATTTGTGCTTTTGAAAAAGATAAATTGTTAGGATTCTGTGGAATTAAAAAAACTGGAAGCATGTACGAATATAAAGTATTACAAGTATTACCAGAAGCAAGAGGTTTAGGTTTAGCTAAAACATTAACAAATATTAGGGATGAAGAAGCAAAGAAAATGAATTTAACAGAAGTGTGGTTGACTTCATTATGTTTTCCAAAAACAATAGAATTTCACTTCAAACGTGGATTTCAAATAGCAGGTAATCAACAAGGTCTTAATTTTAGTGTAAGAATGAAAAAAGAGCTAAAAAAAGACTTGCCAATTGATTTTGAATTAGTTAAAATATATTCAAGTATAACTTGGATTAAAAATAACAATGATAAAATTAGACAGTACGATAATAAACAATACGGAAACTAAAAAAAATAATGATTTATCAATATTTTTTTACGAATATAAAAATAAATTTTGTTTATCTAGTGAAAATTTAAATAAAAAAGAAGAAATAATAAAATCATACAAGATTAAAGATAAAAAACCTTTTTATATTATAAGAATAAATCAAAAATATTTTTATATAAAAAAAGAAGATTTAATTAGTACAAAAGAGTATATTTATTCAAATTTTACCTTTGATGACATTTATATAAGTGAGAGAATTGATCCAGTAAGCATTCATATAAAAAATAATTTATTCACACTTCATAAAGGATTTACAGTAAAAAAAGATGAATTTAAAGATATAAAAAAACTTAATTCACTTGATGATTTTTTTATATTTGAATATTTAGAAAATCAAGAAAAACCACAAGAAAAAAATAATGAAATTATAAAAAAAATAGAAAGCGAAAATGATTTTTTAGAGAATAAATTATCTTTAAAAAAATATTTTTTATATTTAGATTCATTTAATAAAGTTAATAATGCTGATTCACTTGATTTATTAAATAAACTTTTTTTAACATTTGAGGAATTTAAATATTCAGAAATTTATGATTATTATGATTGTGATCATAGCTATGATGAACAAGAAGAATATAAAGTTCCTTCATTAAAAGAAGATTTTTTTTTAGAACTGACAACTCCACTTAACAATCATAAAAGATACTTAAATTTAAAAAATATAGATTCAATAAACATTATAGAAAATAATTATAAAATAAAAGTTGATGATCCTTTTGATAAAAAATATAAATTTATAATAAGTATATTTAAAGTGCAAATAATTATTGAAAATAAAGAGTTTGGATTTTTTTGCTTTAAAAATGATTATTTAGAAAATAATATATTAAAATTTAGTAAAAATAACATGATAAAAAGTCTTTGATATAAAACTTGCAAATTATCATTAAATTAGTTAAAATGGCTTAAAATTAATTAGGTAGAAAAAGTGTATGTTCAAAATATATCCAGAAAATATCAAAGAATTAAAAAAAGAAAAATATGATTATCCTTCAAGTAATAAAAAAAGCTTTAAAAATAATGAAACTTTTATTATATTTGATGACTCAAATATGATTAATCTATCAAACATAATATCAAATAATATAAGTCAAAATACAAAATATTTTAAAATATTAGATAAAAAACCTTTTTATATTTTAAAAATAGAAAATGAAGTTTATTTAATAAAAAAAGATAAAATAAAAGAAGTAAAAAAATATATTTATAAAAATAAGATAAATAAAAAAATTTATTTAAGTGATGTAATAGATCCTAATATGGATAAAAGACAATATAATATGTTGCAAGAAGGTTTAAAAATAGAACAACTAGAATTGATTAATGTAAAAGATATAAAATCATTAGAAGAATTTAAAATATCAACACTAAACTATAAAAAAGAAATAAATAAAGAAAATAAAAATAATAATAAAATTATATATTTAAGAAATGAAAAATCTTTCTTAAATATAAAAGAAGATTTAGAATTTTCTATAAAAAATTTAGATTATTTAGACCTTAATTATAATATTGATGAATTATTAAAATCATTATTTACAATAGAAAAAAGAGAAAATAAGAATTATTTAAATAAAGAATATTCAAAAATTAATATCATAGGAAATTATATAAAAATAGAAAATCATAAAGAAGAAAAATACATAAATATAAATCATATATCAAAAATAAAATTAATAAATGAAGAAGAAGAATTAAAATTTCAAGATCCATTAGGAAAAGAATTTTTTTATAAATTTTATATAGTGGTAATTTATATTTATATTAATACAAATCAAGAA
>MDSZ01013999.1_pt1 | contig 12763 bp, 18 predicted proteins | sample 811201 | NCBI WGS metagenome assembly MDSZ01 (sample SAMN05326647, study PRJNA326480) | marine metagenome | isolation source: seawater | place: Indian Ocean: North | collected 2010
GCTAGCTCTTTTGACCCTGCTGTTGTATCATCTTTTTCGTATTTTGTCAAGTCATTCCAATCAATTTGTGGCATTTTATCTAAAAGTGCTTTATAGTACTTACCTTCTACTTCTTGATAGGGTGCTTGTGCATATGTGTGTTCACTATGAGGTAGAAAACTTATACCTGAAACGTCATCAAAGTTTTTATATACCCAAGCTCCTACATCTAACCATTCATTATCTCTTACAGTTATTGTAACAGATGGTTTATGCTCACACCAATGCTCTTGATACATCTTCCATATTTCTAAATGTTCTATGGCTGATAGTTCATTCCTTGTAATTGCACCTTTTGGTGCTTTCATTGGAAAGCTAAAGACAGTTGTACTGTCAGGCTTTGTAATGTCAGGTTCGTTTGGAATACCTTCGTCTTTCATCAATTGTGTTAATGGGTCTTTGTTATCAGCACGAACAGTACGTATGTAGTATTTACTATGTCGAGGATGAATACCACTTGCACTATCCACAAGCTGCGAAACTGTTCCACTAGGTTTAACACAAGTAATAGCTGTTGATTGGTTAATGCCAAATTTCTTTGCCCATATCTTATTTGTTTTTATTGCTGTTTGTTTTAACTCTTCTAAGAGCTTTGGTGCAGTTTCAAGATTGAACATATTAACATTATCCATTATACCTGTAAGTGACACACCTAACAAACGCTCTTCTACTGTATTGTGTTGCCATATCTTACGTAGATATTTGAAATCTGTTAGTGTAGATTGATACGTACCTAGTACTGTAGCTATTTCTATTTTATCTTTTATCATTTCAATTGTGTCATCGCTACGAATGACTACCTCAGTAAGATTACAAAATTGATTAGGTCTTAGTATAATTTCAGAACAAGGATTGCATCCAAACTCATGGGCTGTATCTCTTCTACCTGATTTACCAGCTTGTTTCATTGCTGAACCTCTATTGAAGATACCTCGTTCTCCTGATTTACTTTCAACCAAAGACAACCATTCACGCATAAATGTTTCCATCTCTGGTTTACTTTTATAGGCTACACTATTATTGGACAATGCTCTATGTCCATCTGTCTCCCACCACTGACCAGCTTTTGCATGTCTCATTTGGTCATCATTTAAATTTGAAAGACTGATGAGGGCAGAACGTCTTACCCCACCAACGACTACTACCTCACCAATCTTACACATTATGTCATGGCATTCAATAGGATAAAGTCTTCTTCCCCTTGCATTCTTAAATACCCTAACACAAAACTTATATAAATCTATTAATGGTGCAGGTCCAGATGCCCTACCACCAAACGTTTTTAATCTTGCACCTGCAGGTCTAACAGCTTCTACATCTAACGTAGGTATCTGACCTACAGATAACATAGCAAGTAACTCTCGTAATGCTCTTGCCCAACCTGAACGTGAGTCTGCAACTTTAATTACTGTATTACTCTTTTCAAAATGCTCATTAATTGCAGGTATCTTATCTATATTATAACGTTCAACACTAAAGCCTACACCAGTTCCACACATAAGAATGTACATTGCTTCGTCAAAAGCACGTAGGTCATCTACAACTAAGTATGAACAGTTGTAACCTGCTACATTACACTTATCTAATGCTTTACCTGAAGTCATTAAGGCTCTCATACTTGGCATAACTTTTAGTGTCTTAATATAATTAGCAATCTTAGGAGTGATATAGCTAAGACTATTGCTTGTACGAAATAGTTTAGGATATTTATTAATCATATTGTCAACATATCTATTGACAGTTTCATCCCAAGTCTCTCTTCTATTTTCTTCCTCAAGCCACCTTGTGTAGCGTGATGTAGCTATAAAATTTTGATAATTATCCATCGTCATACTCTCCCTTTTGTTGTGTTATTCTTAATGTTTTAACCTGCATTCCATTAATATCGTGTATATATTCTCGTAATGCATCTTCAATTTCCTCTCTTACATCGCCATCAGATGGTACAGCATACTCATCTGGGTCAACTGCAATATCCATCCAAACTTTAACTTGTACTATCATTTTGTTTCTCTACTTCTTTTTCCAATCTAGCTAAGTACCATTTAGCTTTACCTAAATCCTGTAACTTCTTTCCTTTGTAGTCATACCTCCATACATACTTTTGTACATTTCCTTTTAAGTAACCACAAAACTCTAGGTCTGACATGGATGCTTGTATTGCATCTATGCATTCAATGCCATGTTTATTATAATGTGGTGGGTTATTAACCATGTCTTCATCTTTTGGTGAAAAGAAATCAACACCTTTTGTTTTTGTAAACAAGCCGTCTGCTTTTTTAGCTTTCTCCATTATCTTTTTGTACGACATATTATGCACTCCCTTCTGTCTCTGTTTTAAAATCAATCTTTATTAGATTACCTTCTTTACCAACAACTGTCAACTCTTTTTTTGTATTATTCTTTTTTGTTTTACCTACTATATTTCCGTAGTCATGGGCTAAATCATGTACCTCTGCGGCTAACTCTGGATATATCTCTAAGAAAGGTATCATACTTGCCATCATACAACAGAGATTATACACTTGTTTATTATCTGTTGCTCTTAGTGGGTTGCTATTAGATGAAAGTATATTAATATTTACTCCACCAGTCCAGCGGTCTTTGTTCATAATATCAGGGCGAACTTGTATAAGAAAGTCCTGTGGTTTAATGTGTTTTATATACTCCATGCTAACTCCTTTTTATTTTTTTACCTTTAAATACAATAAAGGTATCTGTTATGGGCTTACCCTTTTTTTTAATCCAAGATTGTGGTATAACTCTATCGGCATAAGGAATGCCATATTTAATACACCACTCACCATAAGTAGACTTTGCATTCTTGCGTAACTTTCTGTTACTATTTGTAAACACAAATCTTATGTCCAACTTTGGATGTTGTTTCTTTATACACATATGCTTACGTCTATCCATTACTGTAAACAAACCTTTGGTTTCTATAATGATTCCATTATGTAGTATAAAGTCTGGGGTATAGGTGCGATAAGACAAATCTTCCCACTCAATTTTAAGAGATTCATAGCTATACGAAATCTTTAAATCATTTAAGTTGGCTGCAACTTGGTCTTCTAATCCACTCCTATACCCATTCTTACGTGCTAAATAACGAGCACTGTATCTAGACATTTAAAAATAAAATCGTCTTGAAAAGACATCATCACTAAAGTTAATCTTCTCTGTAACTCCTAGATTCTTCATCTCTTCACGAACTAGTCTATCGGCTTCTCGTCTTTGCTCCATAGCATTTCGTAAGCCTTGTGTTCTAAGTTCTCTGTACTCTTTTTTAAGGTCAAATAGTTCTTTTTCTTTTTCCTTAATCATACTTTCCATGTCTTCAATAGAATTACTTTTCATTTTTATACTCCTCTTTTAAATACACATATGACACAATTCTTGGTTCTTTCGCTTGTGACATAACAGAAGGTCTTTCTTCTATACCTTCCCAACATGCATGACGAAAATCGCAGAATGTACAACTCTTACCTAATACTTTATTTCCAGTAAGTTTACCTCTGAATGTTTCATCTACAGCATCAAAACATCTCTCGAATTTATTCTTCTCAAGACGTTCAAACTTATCTTTTAATATAGTATATTCTTTTTTAATGTCAAGTCCTTTTGCAGAAACATATTTAAACTCTGCATTATTTTTATTGATGACCCACCAACCACCAACATTTTTCTTGGATGCTTTAGCATACCCAGCTAATTGTCCTACGTAACCAAAGCTGTCTCCATCCTTTACTGTTTCAAAGTCTGTGAATTTATTTGTGTAAGACCACGTAGATGCAGATTTAATATCATCTACATGGTCATCTATTACAAGGTCATACGTTCCTTTTATCTTATTACCTTTGACATTAAGAGATACTTCCTTACTGTCCGTGTATGATACACCAGCTTCAGTAAGTATTCCCTTAAAAACAGCTTCAACAATATCACCCATCATCATAAGCATTACACGATTAGCTGATGGATGTATTGCAGTCTCTGGTTTATTCTTTTGAAACCATAGTTGACAGTAAGGTCTGCCGATATTTGACATACGAACACGAAACTTTTCCTCTCTAGGAGAGAACTGTTTCTTTAATGCATCACGTATGTGAGACACAACCTGTTCGATTGTGTCATCACTCATACCGACAAGACCCCTTGTCGCTTTATCAAGGTAACTGTATACCTGTAATTCAGCTTTAGATGAAGCCATTAGAATGGAATTTCGTCATCTAATGTCTTGTCTACTTTTACAAAGTCTTCAACTAACTCTGCATCTTCCTTAGACAATTCAGCAGGTTTGGCTTTATCTTTCCATGCACCGAAAACATATACATTATAGTTCTCAATCCATTGCATGAAGTCACCAAATCTTTCTTGCACTTCATCTGTTACCTCATGTACATCTTTACCCAATGTACCTGATGGTAAGTAGAACGTACCAATATTTCCTTTGCGTTCAGTAGAACCTAACGCAATTTCATATTGTACAGGAAGGTGCTTTAAACTTCCTATCTTACTAATAGGCTCACCCATAATCTTAAAGGCATCTCTATTATCAATCTCCCAAATAAATGGAAGGTCAACTACATCCTCAAGTTCTGAACCATCTTGAGCTAAAACATTTTTAGCAGAAAGAGTACCAATAAAAACACGTACACGTTTAATACTCTTTAATAGTTTCTTAGTATTTTCAGGTAAGGCATTATAATCTTTAATCCAACCTGCAGGTTTACCACAATTGAATCCACCTGCATTATCTTTAAGGTCAGTATTTAAATTGTCAGCCATTACAGTCTTAACATAGAAAGCTCTACCACTTGAGTTATCAAACTTCTTGTACATAAATCTTTGTACATAAGGTCTAATCGTCACATCCTCTGAATAGAATGTAGCATCATTGGCAACATCCTCTATTTTATAAGAGCCACCATTTACTATGGCTGCTTGGGTTTTCTTACCCTTTACTTCTACTTCACCCATAATTGGTGAGTGTTGTAGTTTAAGTCTAGCTAGTTGTAGTGTAGCTTTCTTAGTAGTTAAGTCGGCATTCATACCCATAGCTTGAGCCATGCCATTAAAGTTATTTATATCAATTGTATTTACATTATTCATAAATTATACTCCTTTCGTGAGTTGTTATATATTAAGCAACGTCTTTGGTGTCAAGCCAATTGTCACCAATCTTTGCTTCAAGTAATAATGGTACATTAAAACACACTTTAAAATGTTTGTCAACAAGTTTTTTTAATTTTCCATTAATATTTTTAATGACATCCAACACCTCATTAATTTCAGTTGGGTGTACATCAATAACAATACTATCATGTACTGTATTCACTATACATGATTGATATTGTTGTAAATCCCTATCCAATTCTAGTAAAGTAATTGGTACAATATCTGCTGTAGCAAAACTTTGAACAGGGAAATTCTTTATCTGCGTAAAATAACTAACTGTGCCATTAGACCTACGTTCTACATTTGGGAATGCAAACTGTCTACCTGATGGTGTTGTAATCTTACGTTCTTCTATAGCTTCTTTAGCCAATCGGGAGTGCCATAGTGCGATTCCTTCATACTTGTTGGTAAATTCCTTGTAGTATTTGGCTTCTGCTTTACTTCTCCCAAAGCCTGTTGCTCCGTAGAGTGGAGCAAACGTATGTGCTTTTGCTTCTTGCCTACTAATATATTGACCACCTTCAGTAATAACTTTGGCAGTATAACTATGTACGTCAAACCCATTGTCTATCTCCTCTATAGCTACTTTATCTTGTGATAAATATGCGGCAGTTCTAAATTCTAATTGTGCAAAGTCTGCTTCTAATATCTTGCCACCTTCCCAACGTGAAATAAATACACGTTTTACAGGAAACGTACCACCTCTTGGCATATTCTGCATGTTAGGGTCTGCTCCACTAAATCTACCTGTAGCTGTTCGATGTTGTAGTAATCTTACATGTAATTTATTATCTGATTTTATATTGGTCTTTATGCCATCAACAAAAGATGATAGGTAACTATCAAGTGCTGACAAACGAATGACCTTAGATAAAAACTCATGTGCCTTATCCATACCTTTTTGTTTAGCCACACTAGATAGAAAAGCAAGGTTGCTTTTGCTTGTGCTCCATCCATGTGCTGAAATCCACTTAGACGTAGGTGCAGTAAACTTCATACCTGCAATCTCCTTCGTAGGAATAAACAAATATCCTTGAGCATTACAGCTAAGACATCTTGACTCTTTAGCGAAAGGAGAACCATCCTTTTTAATCTTTCGTATCTTACCACTACCATAACAAGACTTACATTGTACAGCATTTGTTTTATATAAAACTGTAGAGTGTTCTCTAATGCTACGTTTGTATTCTGTATCCCCCATGTAAGGGCTAAATACAATGGGCCATTCTTGTTTATTTATAGGCTTACGACTATAGATTAACCATGATAGTTGTTCAGGACTATTTAAATTAATAGGAGTATCACCCATAAAATCTTTAACTTCTTTTTGTAAAAACTTTTCTATGTCCATCTTCTCTTGAGTAAATTCTTTTCTTACTGTTTCAAGTGCATCACTGTCCACTGCAAAACCACGTTGATATATCTGTGCTAAACAGATAGCAACACGATTGGTTAGTAATACACTACTGACAAGACCTGCAAATTCTCTCTTATGTAATCGCTGGCATATCTTTGTGGCAAGTTCTTCTGTAGCACGTAGGTCACTCTTTAAATACGAAACTAATTCATCATGTGGTATTTCATCTACACCTATTCCTTTCTTTAGATACTCTTTCATTGTGTCTTGCTTTTTAGTATTTAATTCATATCGTTCAGCACATGCTTCCAATGAAAGTGGTTCTTTCTGTCCACGTTGTAGTATATATTCACCTAACATTGTATCAAATACATTGCCATCATATTTAAAACCACACTCCCATAACCACAATAAATCGTGAACAATATTGTGCCCAATCATACATGTAGTTTTATCAAGTATGGGTTGCAATGCATTCCAATTATCATATTTATCTGACATAATCATTGTGTTACCTTGCTCGTCAATACAACCAACCATAACAAGTTTGTTTGTAGGTTCAAATGGGTCTAAGTGTAACTTGTCATTGCGTTTAGTAACAGTATTCTCTACATCTAATACCAATCTCATACAGTATACCTCGCTAGTCTATAGTCAAGTTCACAATGTACACTACCATGCCAACCTGATAATTTATTTTTAACTATGTTAAGATGTCTCTGTGCATCCTCTTCGTCTTGTCCTTCAACTTGTGGGTTCTTTGCAATAAGAATCATAAGGTCTGCTTCAGCAGCCTTACCAGTTCTACTACCTTCCATCATACTTTGATTAAGTACAACTTTACCCTCTGCTTCAGCACTTAGCTGTGACATATATAATACTGCACACTCATACTGCTTTGCAATCTGTCTAGCATGTATTGCACAGGCTTTAAGAGCTTCGTCTGGTCTAGTAAACCCTTTGAACGTAGCAAACTTATCACCCATATCTAATACAACAACATCAGGCTTAACAGATTTAACTGCTGACTCAACCCAATTCATATCACACATTGTAACATCTTTAATTTTTATTTTATCTTTCACCTTTTGGTACATTGAATGTGCTTTGGTAGGGTCTTGTTTTACTTGAGGTAAGGTAAGACCTGTTGCAGCTGTAAGATAACGAGCAGCTACTCTGTGATAGCTTTCTTCATTACACAATACAATACAGTTTGCACCTTGCTCTGCAAATCCACCCGGACCTGCTATCAGCGATGCATGAAAAGATGTTTTACCTGTGTTAGGTCTAGCACCTATCTCTATTAGATGTCCTGCATTAATACCTTCCACTCGTCTACACAATGAGGGTATGTTAAATGTCCACCTTGCTTCTAAATCATTCTTAGCAAGAAGAGTTTCAATTGTAATATCATCCCATTCAATATTCATATTGGGAGTAAAGTCATCAGCATATTGTTCCAAGAGATTACGTAAGGGTTCAAGTGAACTCTTCGCACCATTAACATAATCAAACCCTAAGTTTGCTATGTCTTCTCCAATGACTTGTTGAAATAACTTTGATAACACTTCTTGTGCTACGTCACTACCCATAGGTTTCTCTTTCTTTATTTGCATAAAGAGAGAACCATATGCATTCTTTTGTGCCGTACTCATTGAGGGGTTACTTGCTATGAACAATGCTTCAACCTCATCAGGCGATACAGTACGGCTGTATCTTTCCATCGCCTTATCTAGTGTTTGTTTTATCTTCTGTACATCTTTACTAAATAATCTGTTAGGACATCTTGAACCTCTATGTTCATCATAGAATGATTTGTCCATAAGACTTCTTACTAATGATAGTTCCATACCATCTCCTTTAAGTTGTTAATATCGGTTTCGTTTCTATACTTTAAATCATCAGTTATACGCAAAACTTTTACTTTGTCAACCCACCCTCTTAATTCTTTTGCAATTTGCAAATTCTTTTTAAGAGCATCAGGGTCAAGTGCCACGATAACTTTTTTATAGCGACTTAAAAATTCTTTATGTTCGTGTAGTAGGCTTGTACCAAGTAAGGCTACACCTGCCATACCATACTCCGAAACAACACATGCACTTATACAATCTTCTACTACAACACATGTATCATTACGTTCATTCGTTAGGGAATTGTAAACTCCTGACACAAAAGGCACTTTACTTTTACCATAACGTTTCCATTTAGGAAGTCTGTTTCCTATGCTTCTGCCAACGGCATCTATTACTGTGCCCTCGTCATTAAATATTTTAAAGACTGCTCGGTTTTCCCGGACATCATGCACACAATAGTTTTCATATATATATTTATATTCATTATCATGTAACACATCATGTTTAAAATCCACAATGTATTCAGGAAAATTAAATGTCGTTCCTTCGACTTGCCTTTTATTAAATGCAGAACGTATCTGTTCTATTGACATGTTCACTTTAACTGAACCACCTACAGAACAACCAGCTTTGTAACAGTTGTATAATACTTGTCCCATATTTGTGGACACAGTAAATGTATGCTTACCACCACATGATGGACAGTCCATACGTTTTGTGCTGTCATAAGATAGCTCGTCTGCAATTTCGTTTACATATTTCTGTATATCCATGTTTCACACCTTATCATATTTTTAGGAATAAAGCAAGTACCTTACTTTTAAAGTACTCCTAATTCCAGTGCATTCATTTATAATTTTACGGCAAACTTTAGAAAATCTATACTTAGAATATGGAATGTACTTGCCTTTATGTGGTCTTATTTGTGGTGCAACATACTCTTGGAATCCAAAGTCTTCCTTCTGTTTATCTAATAGAATCAGTATGTTATTGTCCCAAGTTAAGTCAACATCACACCACTTCAATAAAAAGATTTCTTTATATTGTTGCCGCAATTCATAGGCAAGTTGAATTATTATTCCTATGTTCCTATATTCAAATTTACTATATGCGTGTGACAAAAATGCAACAATTTCTTTTTTGTTCCACTTCATCTTCTTCTCCTTTTTATTGGTTTAAAGTTACCCTCTTGCCAATCAACTCTCATACTCTGCCACTTCTCGTCAGTCCAATGAGGTAGTAGATTAAAGTTCGCAATAGACATTTTATGTACATCTCTATACACATTACCTGCTTCACGTATCCAAACCCACTTGCGTTTAGTTAGTACCCAAGTCTTTCTGAATCCACTGCGTGGCAGTTTGCCTTGCCAATACACCTCGTATAGCTTGGCATCTTGCCACCTCTTTGCCTTTGGTTTAGCCCACATTAAAAATGTCCTTTGGCATTTTTCCAAGCAAGTTCGTCTGACTCTAGTACATAATCATCATACCACTTAGACCCATGCCCATCATCACTCTTTTGTGGTACAAACTTTAGTGAGTTATGTAGATGGCATAGTAGTTCATCTAACATAGACACTTCTGACAGTCGTATGTCATGGCATTCTGACATGTACTCCAGTGCTTCTTTCAATTTGTTGTGTAGTGTGAGGAACTTTAATCTTTGTTCCCCTGTAATTAATATATCGTTATTCACTTCTGGCATAATCGTACTCCTTTATGTAGTCAAATGTTATGTTTGCATTAGGATATTGTGACTGTGTATAATCCATTGCGTAGTTAATAGGGTGAACTGAAACACCATATTTTTTCAGATGCTCATTTAAAAATCGCATCCTTGTAGGCTGCCCATCTACGGACATACCTACTTCATACTCAAACATTGTGTTGTCAATTACTTCAATAGACTTTACTCTTGGTTCATTCTTACCTTTAGTAGTCCATGTTTCATAAAATTCATCTCTCATTATGCACTCTCCATTTCTATAAATTCTGTTAAAGGTTTTGTGTAGTCTCTTTCAAAGCCTACACCTGCGACTTTCCACTTACTGTGGTAAGATGGTAATACATTTTTTGTATTAAATGTAAACAGTTCTACTACATCATTAACAGATGTAGACCTATGCTTACCCACCTTAATACCTACAATCTTTTTAGGGTCATAATTACTCCCCCAATATTGGCTTATCGTGTTTGTAGTTTTATAAACATCTTCAAGTATCTCATCCACTACAAACTGCCCATATGCTGTAACACCAGTGGTATTAACTGTTGGATACCTAAGTGCTCGTGGCACTCTAATGGTTGCTACCCAATAGTATCGTAGGTTATCAGCTTCAGCGAACATATCAACTGCGTGATATACTCTTGCTTCATAAAAAATAGTTGTCATATTGCTACTCCTTTCATCCAAGTAGGTTGTTGTGTATCTTCTATAATAATTTCATATAAACAATCTTCTGCATCTAGCTTATTATCAAAGTCATAGGATACTGTACGTTCTCCTACATCTCCATCTGATACTTGATACTCTGTTGTACCATTGCCTAAATCATTTTTAATTATTCTCCATTTACTCATAACTAATATCCCACCTGTAAAATATATGGTCATCTATTCGTGTGATGTATGTCTTGGTACTTGCCCAAGCAGGTGTTACATAGTATGCATGGTAGTGTGTCGCACCCTCTACTAGGTCATACACTTGACCATGATACACACCACTTGCTACCATCATGGCTGTTTCCCATGCATCTGTATCTTTGGGTGTGTCACTTTTACCATCACAATACCAACTAAACTGACAGCGATTTCTTATAGGATAGTCAGGCTTCCAACTGTAAGTTGGTCCTTGCTCTACTACTTCGCATATAGTGTTAGGGTATCTGTCATCATGCACTCTGTTCATCACTACTTGTGCTACTGCTATCTGTCCAATCAAAGATTGGTTCTTAGCTTCGTGATATACATTAAGTGCTAAACATAATAATGCTTCAGCTATCATCATCTTCTTCTCCTTTCTATATGTAAACTCTTGGATGTTGTTCGGATTGTTCCATAACAATATTACCCATCCAATATGGTTGTAAGTCTATCCATCTGTGAAATTCTGCTTTACCTACTTCAAATCTAGCTTGTACTTTAAAATAGTCATCTTCATATGGGTTATATTTAACCCTGTTCCAACCAAAGTTTTCTATGGGTGGATGTGAGATAAACGGAGATGCCAACATACCTACTGCAAATGCATGTACATTTTTCTTTCCTTGTTCTCGCACTCTCTTCTGTCCACCCTTTCGCACTACAAACTTTGCTTCAGACAGAACAACATGGTTGTCATGCCCAATAACCTTATTGGTTTTGGTGCTTTGAATACTCCAAAGTTTTTTGTGTAAGTTCCAATATACACGAACTCTAAGTGTAAGGTATTTCATATCCATAATTATTGTACTCCTTTGAATATGTGGGCAATTACATCTACTGTCCACCCATTGCCTAACATCTTATAACGTTGGGTGTTGGAGATAGTATCCCACTCTTGTTTTTTATCATTGTATTTTCCAAACTGTGTGTAATTATCAGGCACAGTTTGTAGTCTTTCACACTCCAATGGTGTTAGCTTTCTGTATAACTCTTTCTGTACTACAACATTGTCCTTGTGGACAGTTGTCAAACAGTTTGACTTATCGCTATCACTTACTTCTAACTGTCGTGTAAATGGTAGTTCAAGTTGGTTATCCTTTCGTACTCCATTCTTATCTAGTCTACGATTAACGAGCCTACCAATAGCCACCTTTGGTTCTCTATGCCCACCCTGCATAGTCGTGAGTGTGGGACTCTTCCCATTAGGTGAGTACACTCGCTTGATGATGTCGTACCCTTTGATGTTGGTAGCATTACCTACTTGTATAGGTTTCTTTACATAGGTAGGTATCTGTCCTTTCCACATAGATGCAGTAAGGCAGTTAGCTTTAGGGTCATCAACAGATTTTACCATATCACCCCTACGTTTACCACACCACTCGTTCTCAAGATAGTTTGGTATCTTGTGAAAGGGTAGGTTCTCAAGTATGTCACTAATGACAATGCCCTTGTCCTCTATCTGTGGTATAGGTATCTGCTCATACCCATCAATGTATTCATTGAAGCATCCAAACCAATATAGCCTATGTCTATTCTGTGCTGATACATCAGCAGAGTTAATCATCTGTGGTTCAAAGCCAATGAACTTTGATATCACATCTTGGGATTCCTTTTTCATACGAACATTCTCCAAGAGAATATACTTAGGTTGTAGCATATCTCGTATGCGTATGAACTCAAAGAATAGTTTA
>MDSZ01149304.1_pt1 | contig 12763 bp, 14 predicted proteins | sample 811201 | NCBI WGS metagenome assembly MDSZ01 (sample SAMN05326647, study PRJNA326480) | marine metagenome | isolation source: seawater | place: Indian Ocean: North | collected 2010
CAGCGCTGATCCGCTATGGCAATTGCCTTTATTCGATGATTATGACCGTCACCTTGATGCTGGCTATGCCGCTTTATCAAGTACCGGCTTATCGGGGTATGGCGGTGCGATTACCGCGGCTTTATTTTTGCGGAGGTTTGCTGGACGGGCCACCAACTGGGCGCATATCGATGTGATGGCATGGAATTTAGCAACGCGCCCCGGGCGGCCCAAAGGCGGCGAGGCCATGGGCTTGCGTGCGGTTTTTGAATATATCAGAACACTGGCGGCAGATCGCTAATAGCCACGCTTCCAGTCGACCTGATTGGCTGGTGCCTTGCCCGCCATAATCGCATCAATGGCTGCTGCCACTTGCTTGGCTGCGGTTTCTGGATTGGTTTGCGCCGCGACATGTGGCCAGACAGTAACTTGATCATGTGACCAAAACGGGTGAGACTCTGGCAACGGTTCGGTTTCAAAGACATCAAGAACCGCCGCCCCGATTTGTCCAGACTCAAGTGCCGCTAATAAATCATCATCCACAACTTGTGGGCCACGGCCCCCATTAATCACACAGGCCCCAGGTGCTAATTTGGCAAAAAGATCTGCACTCATAATGCCGTGTGTTTCCGGCGTTAATGGCAGTACCGACACCAGAATCTGAACATCTTGGAGAAAATTATCCAGCTCATCCATGCCAGCATAGACCGCCACCTGATTAAGCTGGCGCGGGGTTCGAGCCCAGCCTTTGACCCGAAAGCCAAGCCCAGCAAACCGCGTTGCAATCACCGAGCCAATAGCGCCGACCCCCATGACCCCAACAATGCCGCCTTGGGCTGGGCGCTGAGGTTTTGGTGCCCATATTTTTTCCCGCTGTTGTGCACGGTAATAAGAGCCGTCTCGCCAAAAATCGAGCGCCGCTAGAATCGCCCAATGACTGAGCGCTGCCGACATATCCGGATCAACCAAACGCACCAGCGGAATATCGCGTGGCATCGAGATGTCCGCCATCATATGGTCAACACCCTGACCCTGCATGATGACTCCGCGCAAATATGGCAATGCAGCCAGTCGACCTGGTGGTGGCGCCCAAACCAACGCAACATCCGCCTTCATAGCATCATCAGACATCAAATCCACAAACTGAATTGATGGCAAATACTGTGCCAAGCGGTGTGCCCAGTCATCCCAGCTTCCGGCAGCGCTGTAAAACGCAATTGTGATCATGGTGACCTCCACAGCAACAAAATGCCTTTTAACCTCGCCAGCTATGCCAAAGCGGCAAGCGCCGCGGCATGCAGCCTTTTTGTTGCCGCCGCCAGAATGCTTGTTGACTGACCATATATAATAGGCCGCCCTGCCGTATCGGTGACAGTCGCACCAGCTGCCTGCATCACCGCCACAACCGCCATGATATCGTGTTGGGCTAGACTGTCCTCCATTACAAGATCGATATGGCCAGCAGCCAACAACGCATAATTATGACAATCCCCGCCATAATTTGTCACCGCCGTCTGTACGGCCAAATGATTGAATCCAGACAGCCCCGACTCAGACAACGCGAAAGGAGATGTGGTGGCAATACGGGCAGCTTTTAGATCCGTGCAATCTGATGGACGCACCCTTCGCCCGTTCAGCTCACAAAAAGGCTGCTTTCGGTTCATGATACAGCCAATATAGGTTTCTTCAAGAATTGGCATATCAATCATCCCCGCAATTGGGACGCCGCGATCGGTAACACCAACCAACGTGCCAAAGACTGGCTTGCCGCTGATAAATGCTTTGGTGCCGTCAATCGGGTCAATGACCCAGCAAAAGCGGGACGAGTTACCATTGCCAGTTATGCCAAATTCCTCTCCTTGGATAGCATCATCAGGAAATGTGGCGGCGATGACATTACGGATTGCGGGTTCGGTTTCATGATCTGCGATCGTTACTGGGGATTGATCGGCTTTTTGCGTCGTTTCCGGATTTTTGCGAAACCAATTGGCGATTAAAGGCCGGCTTACCTGCGGCAACCCGGCCAAAAATTTCACGGTATCCGCAGGTGCCAGCTGGGCAACTGAGGTCACGCCTTGTGGCAACGTCAGGGCCGAATTAGCTGCCGCTTTCTGCTGCAATATCTTCTGCCGTTGGCAACGGGACCTCGCTGTCAGCCAAGGTCCGCATCCACGCTATCATATTGGCTCGATCTTCGGGTTTTTTCAGACCGGCAAAATTCATTTTCGTGCCGCTGATATAAGCTTTTGGCTTTGCTAAAAATGCATTCAAAGACTGATAGTCCCATTTACCACCAAATTCTGCCAACGCTGCTGAATAGGCATATCCGTCAGCGCTCGCTTTTGCTTTGTTCACAATGCTCCACAAAGCCGGGCCGACTTTATTCGCCCCACCAGCTTCAAACACATGGCAAGCTGTACATTTTTTTGCCAGCTTTTCACCAGCCGAGACATCGGCCGAGGCTAATAGTGCCAGAATAGGTTCAGGACCTTTATCCTGAGGTGCAGCGTCAGCAACCTCGGTTGCTTCTGGCACCTCGATGACGTAAGAATTTTTTGCTAATTGCTGGTTTGGCACAAGAACATGAGCGATCTGCACGCCCGCCATAATCAACAAGCCAGCACATAAAAAGGCTGCAAAAACCTTGTTAAGGCGCAATTCATCCATGCGTCATCCCCGTTACCGGGCTCCTGAAATAATCCGAATGAGTCCGGCTGGCTCATTCATGTTTATATTTGAGCGACACTAACCAACTGGTCGCAGTGCGGTGCTTTGATTCATTACCTAAATTTGCATTGTGTCTCAACCCCTGAACGGTGGGTTATGACGGATTTTCGTTGTTTTGTTTTGCGCTAACGTAAAATTTGTGATGAATTGCGATTATCATGGCAAATTTTCACGAAAAAATCATCATAATTCCAGCCCGAATGGCAGCCAGCCGACTACCGAATAAGCCGCTCGCAGATATCGCCGGAAAGCCAATGATTCAGCACGTTTGGGAAAAGGCTATGTCAGCCGATTTAGCACCAGTCTACGTTGCGACAGATGATCGCAGTATTGCAGATGTGATCAAGCAGGCTGGCGGCAAAGCGGTGTTGACGCAGGCTGATCACCCATCTGGATCAGACCGCGTTTTCGAGGCTGTTGAAAAAATTGACCCACAAAAAAAGTTTCAGCATATTTTGAATCTGCAAGGTGATTTGCCCGACATGCCAAGTGAAATACCGCGCCAACTTGCTGCTGTGCTTGACCAAAATGATTGCGATCTGGCTACGCTTGTCACTAGGGTAAGTGCTGAAGAGGCTCAAAAACCACAAGTTGTGAAGGCCGTTGTCAGTTGGAGAAACCGCGGTTTTGGTGAAGCGCTCTATTTCAGCCGTACCAGCATACCGACCGGTACCGGCGACAAATATCACCACATCGGTGTTTATGGGTGGCACCGGGCTGCATTATCACAATTTGTTACATTGCCGCCCTCTTCACTTGAGCTAGCAGAAAAATTGGAACAATTGCGTGCCTTAGAAGCCGGTATGCGTATTGCCGTTGCCGAAATTGATGGCGCACCGAGCGGAGTAGATACAATCGAAGATTTACAAGCCGTTAGACAGCGCCTTTCAGCTGTATGTCCCGACTAGGCTGCACGGACTAAACAGGCCACTACAGCAAAATCACAGCTTGACGGTGGCGCTCTAGATTAGGATAACCACACCACTTCAATGAAAGGGGAATACCGTGTCCGACGCTTCACAGAAAATTGCCTTTCAGGGTTTTCCGGGAGCCTATTCGCATATGGCTTGTCAGGCCGTGAAACCTGATATGAAAGCAGTTGCCAGCGCTTCGTTTGAAGATATGCTCAGTCAGGTTCAAGAAGGACTGGCTGAGTTAGCCATGGTGCCAGTAGAAAATTCAACAGCCGGACGGGTGGCTGATATTCATCATCTTTTGCCTGAGTCAGGCCTGCACATTATTGGCGAGCATTTTCAGCGGGTAAATCACCATCTTCTAGCCCCGCGAGGCAGTCAAATGGACAAGCTGAAAACTGTGCATAGTCATGCACAAGGGCTGGCACAGTGTCGCCAGCATATTCGTAATTTGGGATTAACCCCGATTATGCACGCTGATACCGCCGGTGCTGCCAAAGATGTGGCCGCACTAAGCGACCCAACGGTGGCGGCTGTTGCCTCGCGACTGGCAGCGGAAATTTATGATCTAGACATTATCATCGACTCTCTTGAAGACGACAAAAGAAACACCACACGGTTTTTAATTATGGCGGCGGATCCAATAATACCAAAAATTACCAAAACGGCGATGATCACCACTCTGGTGTTCCAGCTTCGCAGTGTGCCAGCTGCATTATACAAGGCGCTTGGAGGGTTTGCGACAAATGGTATCAATCTGACCAAGCTTGAGTCCTATTTGCGCCCTGGTGTCAGCGAGCGTGCCCAGTTTTATATGGATGTCGAAGGCCATATAGATGAACCAGCTATGCTGCAGGCGATGGAGGAATTGCAGTTTTATTGCGTGAAAGACGAAGTACGAGTGCTTGGCACATATGCCGCCAGCCCGTATCGCCATCAGCAGAGCTAACGTCCCGGTTGCCGCCGGCCCGGTTTTTTTGAAAACTGATAAAATACTTGTCGTAAAGGCCGGTTTGTTTCATACAAGATATAGGAAGGCTAGGCAGACATACTCCCTGCCAACCCGGTCAGGTCCGAGAGGAAGCAGCCGCAGTAGGATGTTTATGGGTTGCCTGGTCTTCCGCTCTATTCCGCCTGCTAGCTTGACCAGTGGTCGGCGAACAATTGTTTGTTTTGGTGATCTTGCAATAAGGTGTTTATTGTCACATGAATGACACCACTCAACAAACCTATCGTGTGCTGGCGCGTAAATACCGTCCCGAAACTTTTTCTGAATTAATCGGGCAGGATACGCTTGTCCGTACGCTTGGCAATGCGTTGACATTGGGCCGATTGGCACACGCCTTTGCTTTGAGTGGGGTGCGGGGCATTGGCAAAACCTCAACAGCGCGTCTTCTAGCAAAAGGCTTAAACTGTGTTGGTGTGGACGGCCATGGTGGGCCGACACTCGAGCCTTGTGGCCGCTGCGAACCTTGTCAGGCCATTGCCAGCGGGCGTCATGTCGATGTTTTGGAAATGGACGCTGCCAGCCATACAGGCGTTGATGATGCCCGCGAGATCATCGAGGGTGTTGGTTATCGTCCGGTCTCAGCCCGATACAAAATTTACATAATTGACGAAGTTCATATGATGTCAAAAAATGCCTTCAACGCGCTGTTAAAAACATTGGAAGAACCACCCGATGCGGTAAAATTTATTTTTGCCACAACAGAAATCCGGAAAGTACCGGTCACTATTTTGTCGCGGTGCCAGCGCTATGACTTGCGCCGCGTGCCAGCATTGATGCTGGCTGATCACCTTGCCACAATTTGCGCAAAAGAGTCGATCAATGCACGGACTGAAGCGCTGGCCATGATCGCACGCGCCGCCGAAGGTTCGGTACGCGATGCCCTATCTCTGCTGGATCAAGCTGCCGCCATGACAGCCGATACTCTTACCCCAGAAATGGTTGCCGATATGCTAGGACGTCCGAGCCGCAATGACACGCAAACGTTATTAACAGCCGCTTTAGCAGGAGATGCAACCACTGCGTTAACCGCGTTTACCAATGCCTATGCACGCGGTGCCGAACCTACGATGCTAGTGGCCGATTTGCTTGATCTGATCCATCTTGCTAGCATGCACGCCGCGGGAGCGCCAACGGATGACCAGCTTGATACCGATAAGCAGACCATTAGTATTCTTGCCGATTTTGGCATTGCAAGGCTTGGACGGGCATGGCAATTGTTACTGAAAGGACATGGTGAGGTGGCGCACGCACCAGACTCGGCGGCAAGTTGTGAAATGCTGATTATCCGTTTGGCGCACGCCGCATTAATGCCAACACCTGCAGATATATTACAAAAACTACCCATAGCCCCCACCACCCCGAGCACACCGCCGCAATCCGCACCTGCAGAAACCAGCGTCGATGGCAACAGCCAGAGCACGCCAGACGTGACCGAAACATCATCCACGAACCACACAGCAAGCCATGCCGTAGATCAGCCAGCGATGCCGAAAAGCCTGATTGACATTGTCACTTTGGCCGAAGTGAATGATGAGATGCTACTGGCCGCGCGTATCCGCAATCATGTGCGACTTGTCGAATTGCGACAAGGACGTTTGGAAATTGCTCTTACAGGCAATGTCCCGGCTACATTGGCTGGCGATCTTGCCAAACAATTAAGCCAGTGGACCCATCAAAAATGGCTAGTCCTACTATCCGATAAAAACGGGGCCAAAACACTGGCAGAAGAATCTGCTGAAGAAGCCGCTAAGGTTCATGACGCCATCGCCATGGACCCGCTTATCACAAAAATTATGGAGGTGTTTCCCGGCGCCACGATTGACGCCATCACAACTGCCTCCAACGCAAAAAAGGACCCGCAAAACGATAATGACGGTGCTAGCGTCGATGATGAGGAGATGTCAGGATGATGCGAAACATGGCCAGCATGATGAAAAAGGTGCAAGATATGCAAGCTCGGCTGGCAACCTTGCAAGCCGAGCTTGAGTCACAGTATTTTTCTGCCAGCGCTGGCAATGATTATGTCACTGCAACAGTGACGGGAAGTGGGGCCTTGCACGCCATTAAAATTGACCCAAACGTCATTAACCCTGATGATGCAGAAATGCTTGAAGATTTGATTTGCTTAGCGACCCGCAACGCGCAGGCCGCTGCCAGTGCAGAAAAAGCCCGATCTCTGAAAGAACTCACTGGCGGACTGCCTTTACCGCCAGGTATGAATTTACAATTCTGATATGCATGCATCGCTTGATCAACTTGTCCGCAAACTCGCGCGCCTGCCGGGACTTGGCCCGCGGTCAGCCCGCCGTGCTTTATTATATTTATTGAAAAACCGGGACCGACTGATGGTGCCTTTAGCACAAAATTTACTTGACGTTGCCATCGAGGTACGGGCCTGTGTCGAATGTGGCAATCTGGACCATGGAAACAAATGCAGCATTTGCTGTGATGCACAACGTGACCACAGCTGTATTTGTGTGGTTGAAAATGTTGGCGATTTGTGGGCGATGGAACGTGCCGCAGTCTATCGGGGTGTCTATCATATTTTAGGCGGTACCCTAAGCGCACTTGACGGGCGTGGGCCGGATGATTTGTATATTGCTAAATTGGTAACCCGGGCCAATACATTAGCCGCAACCGAGGTGATTTTGGCTTTGTCAGCGACAGTTGATGGACAAACCACAGCGCATTATGTGGCGGAAAAATTAGCCGCAACCAGTGTTGAGGTGACTAGGTTGGCACATGGTGTGCCGGTTGGGGGAGAGCTTGATTATCTAGATGACGGGACGCTGGCCCAAGCGCTGAAAGCACGAGCCAAATTAGTATCCTAATTCCCTAGCCAAGCAAATCCTGCTGGTTCTTCGGCGTCATGATTGCTGATGAAGTCGCGGACAGCGGTGAGGGCGATTGCACCGACGCTACATCCATAACTTCAATTTCTGCTATTTTATCGCCACGTGCGGTAATTTTCCGTGTTGAGGTCTGAATGTCAGTAATATCACGCTCAGCTTGACTGAAATGAGTGGCCAATTTATTTACGCGTTCGTCGAGACGGCTCACATCTTGCATCATTAAATCGACTTGTGTTTGGACCAGCCCCGCCGCTTCATGCATCTGTGCGTCGCGCAAAATTGCTCTTACCGTGTGCAGTATTAGCATCAGATTGTCAGGTCCAGCCATATAGACATGCGCCCGGCGGCTGGCCTCAACCAACTTTGGCAGTTGAATATTGATCTCGGCGTAGACCGACTCCGATGGCAAAAACAAAATTGCGCTTTCAGCTGTTTCGCCCGGGATAATATATTTACTCGCAATATCAGAGATATGTTTCTTCACATCGACCTCTAGTCGTCGTCGCGCCGTATTTTTGCCGGCGTCATCACTTGCGGCAACAAGCTGGCGATAGGACTCAAGCGGAAATTTGGAGTCAATAGCAATCGGCCCCGGCGGGTTTGGTAATTTCAAAAAACAATCCACCCGGCGACCATTGCTCAATGTCAACTGAAAATCATAGGCGCTGTCCGGCAGCGCATCGCGCACAAGATTTTCCAACTGCACCTCACCAAAACTGCCGCGTGCCTGTTTATTTGAAAGTATATTTTGTAATTGTGACACCTGACCGGTTAACGTTGAAATATGAGCATTAGCCTCGGTTATAATCGCCAGTTTTTCCACCATGCTAGTCAGTGATTTTGTAGTGCGGTCATTCTGGTCTCGCAACGATTGTTCGAGGCGCGTGCCAAGCCTCCCCTCGCTTTTCGCCATCTGATCAGCAATGAGATTTTGCAAAACCCCAGATTGGCTTGATATCTGCGCCAGCTGACCACGTAATTCAGCCAAATCATCACTGCTACCTCGGTGCCGGTTAAGAAGCATAACCAACAGCAAACTAATCATCAAAATTAGCGCCGCCAGCAACCCAATTTCAAATGACGTCATCTCTGCAATCCTTTGCACTGTTCTGGCCTTCAGCTCAGTGTCCCCACACTAATGTTACACGCAATCGGCTTGACTGCAACGACACCATCTTTTAATGCAGGGAAATCGCTAATAGACAACTTATTTTTGCGAACAGGACCAACTGCCATGCCAACTACTGCCAAGGTTATACCGATTGTAAAAATTCCTAATCCGATCTTGCGCCAGATTGCTAAGCCTGTTGATGAGATCACCGATGGTGTGCGCCAGCTTCTAGATCACATGGTCGCGACCATGTATGACGCGCCAGGGATTGGCCTTGCCGCGCCGCAAATCAATATCAGCCAACGTCTGGTAGTGATTGATTGCGGCAAGGATAATGCTCCTGAGCTCTATAAAATGATCAACCCGGAAATCATCACACTATCCGAAGAGCAGGCTGTTCAGGAAGAAGGCTGTCTGTCAATCCCGGATCAAACTGCCGAAGTAAAACGTCCAGCCGAGGTGTCGATTAGATATCTAGATGAAACAGGCAATACGAAAACATTAACAGCCGATGGGCTATTGGCCACCTGCATCCAGCATGAAATTGACCATTTAAATGGTGTCTTGTTTATTGATCACATCTCTCGCCTGAAACGTGATATGATTAAACGCCGGATAATGAAAGACTTGCGCCAAACAAATGCTTCACCGGAAACACCGAAAAGGGGATAGCCATGTCGCGCTATCGGATTGTTTTTATGGGTAGTCCAGATTTTGCCATCCCAACGCTGCAAAAGCTGGCCAAAAACCATGATATCTGCGCAGTATATACCCAACCGGCCAAGCTTGCTGGCCGCGGCATGAAATCAACGCAGGTGCCAGTCGCCGCCTATGCCACTGACAATTCACTAGCTTTATTTTCACCAGAAACGCTAAAAGCCGATGATGCACAACAGCAGCTTTCCGCACACAAAGCCGACCTATTTATTGTCGTCGCCTATGGGCTGTTGTTGCCAAAGATTGTTTTAAACATGCCAAAGCTTGGCTGTATAAATGGTCATGCATCATTGTTGCCGCGCTGGCGTGGTGCGGCACCCATCCAGCGTGCCATTGCCGCCGGAGATGCTGTAACCGGCATTTCAGCCATGCTAATGGATGAAGGGCTTGATACTGGCAGAGTGCTATTGCAGCGTTCATGCGAGATTGACCCGGCCGAAACTGCCGGAAGCCTGCATGATAAATTGGCAATACTTAATTCCGAGACGCTTGATGAAGTTTTAGCTAACGTTGACAATTTGCTTAAAACAGCACAACCACAAGATGGCAGGCAGGCGCTATATGCCACGAAAATTGTACCGCAAGAGGCGAAAATTGATTGGTCCTGTGATACCGATAAGCTTGATTGTCTTATCCGGGCTTTTACACCTTTTCCCGGGGCATGGTGTCCGGGGCCAAAGGGCCGTCTTCGCATTTTAAAGGCTCGCCCAACAGATTTAGCCCGCCCGGCGAACGTCCCGGCTGGGAGCATTGTCAGTATCGGCAAAGCCACCCTGCATGTGGCTACGGGGAATGGAGTGCTGGCGATTGAAAAGCTACAGCTAGCAGGTAAAAAACCAATGCATGTGGCGGATTTCTTAATTGGACACAAGCTGGTAATCGGCCAGATTCTGGCCGCGCCAACCGCATGACTAAAATCATGACCAGACGAATTTTTATCACAATTGAATATGATGGCGCCCCCTTTGTTGGTTGGCAAAGACAAGATAATGGCGATTCGGTTCAAGCCGTGATAGAGACCGCCGCCGAGGCGTTTATAGGTGACCCAACGCCTATTGCTGGGGCTGGGCGCACCGACTCTGGTGTGCATGCCACTGGACAGGTTGCGCATTTGGATGTGCCTGACAGATTCGATGCCAATCAAGTGATGCAGGCATTAAACGCGCATCTTGTCGAAGTGCCGGTAACCATTCACCACGCCCACGAGGTGCCCCCTACAACCCATGCCAGATTTTCAGCAACAGGCCGACGATATCTATATAGAATCTTGCCGCAACGACAGCGGCCTGCACTTAACCGTGGACGAGTGTGGCATCATCATCAACCACTTGATAGCGACAGCATGCACAAAGCCGCACAGTGTCTTGTTGGCAAACATGACTTCACTAGCTTTCGGGCCGTCAAATGTCAGGCGGATTCACCGGTGCGGACACTCAATAAATTAGATGTTGAGCAAGTGGGTGACGAAATTCATATCCATGCCGAAGCTCGCTCATTTCTGCATCATCAAGTGCGCAATATTGCCGGCACATTGGCACTTGTTGGAGTCAAAAAATGGGATGTTTTTGATTTAAAAGAAGCACTTGCCGCCTGTGACCGTGCCGCTGCAGGACCAACTGCACCACCGTGGGGCCTTTATCTTGTAGGGGTCGATTATGCTGATCTAAAGCAAGGCACGGCTTTGCACGGCAAATAGCAAGGTGACATCCACCATCATTGACAATCCAACAAGCGCCGCTGCCAAAAACCCACCCTTGCCAATAATATCACGGCCAATGCGCCACATCCAGTAACAAGTCCACACTGCCAGCGGTAAGATCAATAGCAAAATCGTATGGTCAGATGTGAAAATGACCAGATTTTGGATCATCCCACCAAAAAGCTGTTGCACATTTTCAATCCATAAAAATGGTACGGCAAAGGGTAGAAATTTTTGCGGCCTGTCAACGGCGCGAAGTATCATATGCATCAATAAAAGCATCAGCACGACACCAATGAACTGCGCAATAAAAGTGGCTGCAAATAACGATAAGCTGGACCCTGCGCCAGGGTAAATTGTGACTAGTAAGGTGAAAAGCATCCCGGCACCAATGGCTTGCCATAGGGCAGGCGTATTCGCGCCAAAACTGCCAGCTAAAGGTTGCCTACCAGTCATGACTCTCAGGCTGACGGCAATTTGAACAAGCAAATTCTGTGGCGAGAGGCCAGATGATTCAGACATTAGCGTGGTACCTCAAAAAAACGTGACAACATTGCCAAATAAATCGTCTTTAATTGATCAATATCATCGATCAACACATGCTCATCGACCTTATGCATGGTCTGGCCCACCAGACCAAATTCAGCAACTGGACATAAATTCGCGATAAATCGGGCATCAGATGTACCACCACCAGTTGATAATTTAGGAACAATGCCAGTCACCTCGGTAATGGCCGCCTTCATCAAGTCAGTCAACGGTCCAGCCGGTGTCACAAATGGTTTTGCTGATACTCGCCAATCAGCGTGCCAGTGTCCACCAACTTGCTTAAAGTGGTTTTCCAGCCAACTAATTAAGTCTTCAACACTTTGTTCGGTGTTAAATCTGATATTGAAACTTGCTGAGGCAGACGCTGGGATCACATTGCCAACCTTATTACCCGTATCAATCGTAGTTACATGTGCGCTCGACGGGTCGAAATAATCATTGCCGTCGTCCAGCATAACACCGTTCACTGGCGCGAGCATCGCCAAAAGACGCACAATCGGATTGTCAGCCAAATGCGGATAGGCAACATGGCCTTGAACTCCATCAACCCGTAACTGGCATGATAAACTGCCACGCCGCCCATTTTTGATGATATCACCGAGCCGTTGTCGATTGGTTGGTTCACCTACAATGCACAGATCAGGAAAATGGTTATTTGCTCTCATCCATTCAACAATTTTTACAGTGCCATATTCTGCCTCGCCTTCCTCATCACCAGTGATAATTAGACTGATTGACCCTGATGGATTGAAGCCGACAAAGTGTCGCACAGCAGCGACAAAAGCGGCAATGCCACCTTTCATATCAGCAGCACCGCGGCCAAATAACTTGCCATCTTCTTTTGCACCGCTAAATGGCGCGTGGCTCCAGTCGCTGGTATCACCGACCGGCACGACATCCGTATGACCAGCAAAAGCAAAATGCGGTCCGTCCTTCCCACGTCTTGCAAACAAATTTTCAACTCGGCCAGGTCCCTCGCCAAATGGCAACCGGATACAGTCAAAGCCTAGAGGACCTAGCTCTTTTGCCAGTATCTTCATTGCGCCACCCTCGACTGGTGTCACTGACTGACAGCGAATAAGGCGGGTGGCTAAATCAACAGCATAAGACGAAATGGTCATCAATCTCGAAGTAAATCATTGACTGAGGTTTTAGCACGGGTCTTTTCGTCAACTTTTTTGATGATCACAGCGCAAGACAAAGATG
>MDSZ01271165.1_pt1 | contig 12763 bp, 11 predicted proteins | sample 811201 | NCBI WGS metagenome assembly MDSZ01 (sample SAMN05326647, study PRJNA326480) | marine metagenome | isolation source: seawater | place: Indian Ocean: North | collected 2010
AAGAAAGGTCTTGTGAAAACAGTTAAATTTAAGGAACCTAAATATGTAGGAGATCCTTTAAATGCAGTAAAAATTTTCAATGAGAAAGAAGTAGATGAATTAATGGTTCTAGATATAGATGCTTCTAACGAAGGAAAAGAGCCTAATTATGAGTTTATTAAGAACATAGCAAATGAATGCAGGATGCCATTGTGTTATGGAGGAGGCATTAAGACTATAGATCAAGCACACAATATTACTCAACTAGGCGCTGAGAAAGTTGCAATATCGTCAGTTTATTTTGAACAGGAAGGTTTCTTGGAGGAATTGTCTGAAATAATTGGTTCTCAGAGTATTGTTGTAGTTCTAGATATAAAAAAATCTTTTATGGGAAACTATGAAGTTTACATTAATAATGGCCAAACAAAGATCAAGAAACCTTTAAAGGAGATCTTAAAAGACTTAAATAATTCTCCTATAGGGGAATTGGTCATAAATTCAATTGATAAAGATGGATTAATGAATGGTTATGATATGAAATTGGCTAGCTTAGTTAGGAAATTAGTTAATTTTCCTCTTACAATACTAGGAGGAGCTGGGTCATACTCTGATATATTGGATATAGTAAAAGAGTTTAAGATCATAGGAGCTGCTGCAGGTAGTCTTTTTGTATTTAAAGGCGTATATAAAGCTGTTTTGATAAATTATATAGATAACAAAGATAGAGAGAGAATAAGAGATTTAGCTTATTCGAGTGAAGATAGATGAAACAATTACTTCAAAATATTTCAAGTGGAGAAACTTCTATTGAAGAAGTTCCTTCTCCTGGCCCAAAACCAGGCAATGTACTTATACAGACTACAAAATCACTTGTATCTTTAGGAACAGAAAAGATGTTAGTAGATTTTGGTAACTCAAATCTTCTAAAAAAAGCTATTTCACAACCTGCCAAAGTAAAGGAGGTTCTTCAAAAGACTAAAACAGATGGAATTATTCCTACTTATGAAGCTGTTAGGTCTAAATTAGATAAACCCATTCCAATGGGCTACTGTAATGTTGGTAAGGTTATTAACGGCGAAGAAACACATTTTGATGAAGGCATGAGAGTTGTTTCTAATGGGCATCATGCTGAAATAGTCAGAGTCCCAAAAAATCTAGTTTGTTCTATTCCTGATAATGTAGACGACGAAACAGCATCTTTTACAGTATTAGGAGCAATTTGCCTGCAAGGAATAAGATTAGCTAAGCCCACACTGGGTGAGAGTTTCGTAGTCATAGGTTTAGGAGTTTTGGGTCTTCTTTCTATACAAATTTTGAGAGCACATGGGTGCAGAGTTCTAGGAGTTGATATTGATGAAAAGAAATGTGCAATAGCTAGGTCATTAGGAATTGAAGCCCTTAATTCTTCGGAAGAAGATCTTACCTCTAAATGTGATCTATTCTCTCGGAGTAGAGGAGTAGATGGGGTATTAATTACTGCTAGCTCTTCAAGTAATGAAATAATTAAAAATTCTGCAGAAATATCCAAGAAAAAAGGAAGAATTGTTCTTATTGGAGTTGTTGGTCTAGAACTAAATAGAGAAGATTTCTATGAAAAAGAACTTACATTCCAAGTTTCATGCTCATATGGCCCTGGAAGATATGATTATGAATACGAAGAAAAGGGCCTAGACTATCCTTTCTCTTATGTAAGATGGACGGAACAGAGAAATTTTGAAGCAGTCTTAGATATGATGTCTACAGGAGCAATAAATGTTAAACCTTTAATATCTGATAGATTTAGATTAGAGGACGCAAATGAGGCTTATGAAAGATTACAAGATAATTCTTCCATAGGAATAATATTTGAGTATCAAAATGAAACTAATATTAAAGATACTTCTTTAGGTCTAAGAGATTATAAAAAACCTGAAAATGGAATATCTATTTCACTGGTAGGAGGAGGCAACTATGCTTCTAGAACTTTACTTCCTTGTTTTAGAGATAAAGATTTGAATATTAGTTTTAACGCTATAATCACTGATAAGGGAGTTTCTGCTAAAGAAGTAGGTAAAAAGTATAATTTTGCCCTTGCTTCGACCAATCTAAATGATGCCTTGGACGAGGAAACAGATATAGTTGTTATTTCTACTCGTCATGATTCGCATGCAGATATTATTACAAGAGCCCTAGAAAAAAATAAACATATTTTTGTTGAGAAGCCTCTAGCTTTAAGCCATTCTGAAGTAAAAAGAATTAAAGAGGCTTACAAGAAAAGTAATTCCATATTGATGGTAGGCTATAACAGAAGGTTTTCTCCTTTAATAACAAAGATGAAGTCTCTACTGGATAAGAAAACCCATCCTAAATACTTTATTATGACAATGAATGCAGGGTATATTCCTCAAGATCATTGGACTCAAGATTCAACAGTAGGAGGAGGACGGATAATTGGAGAGGCTTGCCATTATATTGACCTAATGAGTTTTTTAGCACAATCTAAAGTAAAGTCTTATAAAGCCTCAAAGATGTCAGCAAAAAATTCAAAGATCCTTAATGATGATAACTCAGCTATTGTCATTAAATTTCAAGATGGGTCTATTGGCACAATTCATTATTTTTCAAATGGAAACAAATCTTATCAAAAAGAAAGAATAGAGGTTTTTTGTGAAGGTCAATCTCTTAAATTAGATAATTTTAGGAAACTAAGCGGTTATGGATGGAAAGATTTCAATCAGCAGAAACTCTGGAAACAAAACAAAGGACAAAAAGAGTGTGTAGCAGAATTCTTAAGATCAGTACATGAAGGCACTAATAGTCCTATAAGAGCAGAAGAAATCTTTGATATAGCAGAGCTAACTATAGATATTGCTAATAATCTCAAGGTCTAATTTTTCAGGAAAGAAAATTAAGAGGTAATTTCTAATGAAAAAGTTAATGATAGTTTTTGGTACAAGACCAGAGGCAATAAAGATGGCTCCTCTGTGTAGGAGTATTAAGAATAACAAAGAGTTTGAATTGGTCATCTGTGTAACTGCACAACATAGAGAGATGCTTGACCAAGTTCTAGAAATTTTTAATCTAGAACCGGATATTGATCTTAATATTATGAAAGATTCTAAAGATCTTAATGAAGTTACTTCAAATATTATCTTAGCAATGCGGGATGTCCTTTTAGATGAAAAACCTGATCTGGTTCTTGTGCATGGAGATACGACAACTACTTTTTCTACATCTTTGGCATGCTTTTATCAGGGAATAAAGGTAGGACATGTAGAAGCTGGTTTGAGAACTTATGATCTTCTAGCTCCTTTTCCTGAGGAATTTAATAGACAGATAACTACCAAGCTTTCAGATTTGCATTTTGCCCCTACAAAAGAAAGTAAGAAGAACCTTATTTCAGAGGGAGTTAGTAAAGATAAAATTTATATAACAGGCAATACAGTTATAGATGCTTTATTTTTAACATTGGAACAGATAGAAATAAATGATGATCTATTGAATAAAGTTTCACAAGACCTCAATGAATTATTACCTTTCGATTGGAATAAGGATAAATTTATTTTAATTACTGGTCATAGAAGAGAAAACTTTGGAAAAGGTTTTGAAGAAATTACTCAAGCTTTAAAAGAGTTAGCAAAAAAACACCCAGAAATTCATTTCGTTTATCCAGTGCACCTAAATCCTAATGTCCAAAAACCTGTTAAGTCAGTCTTACAGGATCTAGATAATATCCACCTAATTGAACCACTATATTATGAAGCTTTCATTTTTTTGTTAAAGCATACATACCTTGTATTGACAGATTCTGGAGGAATACAAGAAGAAGCACCAAGTTTAGGAAAACCTGTTCTAGTTATGAGAGATAAAACAGAGAGACCAGAAGCAATAGAAGCTGGAACAGTGATTTTAGTTGGTACTTCTAAGGAAACAATTATTCAGAAAGTTGAAGAATTATTAACTAACAAGGATTTATATGAGAATATGTCTAAATCACATAACCCCTATGGCGATGGAAAAGCTTCTCAAAGAATAATTAAATCAATAAAAAATGGAGAGTCTGATGGATAAAAGGATTTCTATAATTGGGCTTGGTTATATAGGTTTGCCTACGGCTGCCTTATTGGCTTCTCGGGGATATAAGGTAAAAGGTATTGATATTAATCAAGATGTTGTTGAGGCTATAAATAACGGCCTTGTCTTAATCAAAGAGCCTGGATTGGATGCATTAGTAAAATCAACAATAAAGGATGGTTCACTTGAGGCCTTCAATAGTATTCAAGAAGGAGATATATATATTATTTGTGTTCCCACGCCTTTAAATGAAGATATAGATATAGCAACGCCTGATTTGAGTTTTGTAGAAGAGGCTACTAGAAGTTTGTCTTCTATACTTAAAAAAGGTGATATGGTTATTCTTGAATCAACATCACCAATTGGTACATCTTCAAGAGTAAAAAAGATTCTTGAAGAAAACGGAGTCAATACAGAAGACATTTCTATCGCTTACTGCCCTGAAAGAGTTATTCCTGGTAATGTCTTAGAGGAACTGGTTTCAAATGATCGTGTTGTGGGAGGAATAAATGAGAGTTCAACTATAAATGTAAGAGAATTTTATAAGACTTTTGTTAAAGGAAATATTTTAGAAACAAACTCAAAAACTGCAGAAATGTGTAAATTAGTTGAGAATAGCTATAGGGATGTCAATATTGCGTTTGCAAACGAACTATCAATGATTTGTGATGACAACGATATAAATGTTTGGGATCTCATTGACATTGCTAATCATCATCCTAGAGTTAATATTCTTAAACCTGGAACAGGAGTAGGAGGGCATTGTATAGCAGTTGATCCATGGTTTATTATCTCAGAGAATTTAGAAAAATCTGTTCTGATGAAAACCTCGAGAGAGGTTAACAAGAATAAGACCAAATGGGTGGTAAATCAGATAATTAATAAAGCCAGAGAACTCAATATTGATAATATAATTTGTTTGGGTCTTGCTTTTAAGCCTAATATAGATGATACAAGAGAATCACCAGCTATAGAAGTTGTAACTCAATTACGCGAGCAAGGCTTTGATGTAACATGTGTAGAGCCAAATCTAGAAAGTCATGAAGAATTTACTCTTATAGGACTCAAAGAAGCTATTAATAACTTTAATTTTTTTGTTTTACTAGTCGATCATAAAGAGTTTCAAGTTTTAGATTCATCTAATGAAATTATGAATAAGACGGTACTTGATTTTTGTGGGACATTGAATAGCAAATAAAAATGAAGATTCTAATTATGGGATTGCCCGGTAGTGGAAAAACTTATCTCACAAAGAGACTCCAGCCCCTCTTAAAAGCTGCTTGGTATAATGCGGATAAAATTAGAGAGATGGCTAATGATTGGGATTTTTCTAAAGAAGGCAGAAAAAGGCAGTCTCTAAGAATGAAAACTATAGCTGATTATGAAAAATCTCATAAGAGATTTGTATTATGTGATTTTATTTGTCCGACAAAAGAAACAAGGAAAATATTTGATGCAGACATAGTTATATGGATGGATACATTAGAAGAAAGTAGATTCGAAGACACAAACTCTATATTTGAAATTCCTGATAAAGTTGATTTTCATATAAAAGAGTGGAATGACACTAATCATACTTTTATATCGAAGGAGATCTTAAAAAATGTTTAATTGGAAGAAGCCCACAGTTCAAATGCTTGGTAGATGGCAACCTTGGCACGAAGGACATCAAGCTCTTTTTAATAGATGTATTAAGAAAACAGGACAAGTTGTCATAATGGTTAGGGATGTGCAAGGCTCTTCGGGTGGCGAAGGGCAAAATGATAATCCATTTGATTGGGAAATTATATGTTCTGAAATTGAAATCAACCTCAAAAAAGAAGGTTATTCTAGAGGTAAGCAGTATGAAATCCTATTAGTTCCAAATATAGTTAATATAAGCTTTGGAAGAAAGGTAGGGTACGTTTTTGAAGAAGAAGCTTTTGATGAATCAATAAGTAATATTAGTGCAACAGAAATTAGGAAGAAGATGAGACAAGAAGGTAAATTAGATTAATTCTTAAAATGAATCTCTTATATCTATACTTTTCTACAATAAGACACCTAAAGTTTTCTCAAATCTATCATAGAATATTTAGACACTTTTCAAGAAGGATTCCTGTTCCATCTTCTTCATTAGAAAAAAGAGAAAATTTTTCGCCAAGAGCTTTTTTTGAAAAGAAAAAATCAATTTTGAATAAAAATTCTTTTCTTTTCTTAAACCAAAAGGAAGAATTAAACCTTCCTAATGATTGGACCAGTCAGTCTCATAGTGCCTTATGGATATACAATTTACATTATTTTGATGGATTACTTAGTTCAAAAACCTCTTTAGATTTAAAGCTCAGTCTATTGGAAAGATGGATATCAGAAAATACTAATAAACTATCTGTTGGATGGGACCCTTATCCTCTTTCTTTAAGAATCATAAATTTAATTAAATTTGCATGGTTAAATAATATTGAAAAAGATTCCATAAATGTAAGTCTGGCTATCCAAGCCAGATATCTGAGCAAAAATCTTGAAAAACACCTTTTAGGTAATCATTTGTTAGAAAATGCGAAAGCTCTAATTTTTTCTGGGGTATATTTTTCTGGTAAAGAACCGAATATATGGCTACAAAAAGGCATAAGAATTCTAAAACAACAACTAGAAGAGCAAATTTTAGATGATGGTGGGCATTTTGAGCTATCGCCTATGTACCATTCAATTCTTATTGAGTTAATTCAAGATATTTTAGTACTTTGTTGCACAGAAGACTGTCCTAGAATCTTAAAAAAAGAAGAAATATCACTAAAAGAATATTTAGATAAGATGACTAAGTGGTTAATTTCTATGACCCATAAAGATCTTGAGATTTCTTATTTTAATGATTCTGTTCCTGGTATAGCTTCCAAACCATATGACTTAATTAAAAGGTCTGAGAGAATATTAAGAAAAAACTTTATAAAAGAAGAAAATGATTTCATTTATCTCAAAGATTCGGGTTATATAAGGGTTGAGAATAAAGATTCATTGCTTTTATTTGATGTAGCTCCAATAGGGCCTAAATATCTTAGTGGTCATAGCCATGCAGATACTTTATCTATAGAAGTTTCCTTATTTAGTAAACGAGTCATTGTAAATTCTGGAACTTCTGTTTATGAAGAAGGAAAAAGAAGGTCTTTTGAGAGAAGCACTGAAGCACACTCAACTTTAACTATTAACAAAAAAAGCTCTTCACAAGTTTGGGCTTCTTTCAGGACAGGTAGAAGGGCATATCCAAAGCTAATAACGAAAGAAATAAATAAAGATTCTATCTATATTGAAGCTGAACATGATGGATATAGTAGAATTTTTAGAAAATTAAAACACCTTCGGAAGATAATTCATTCAGAAAATAGTATATCTATTGAAGACAACATTATTGCATCTAAATCAACTCCTTTCGAGGTTAACTTTTTTTTTCATCCTGGAGTATCATGCAAAATTAATGAAGATAGAATGGGTGGTGAATTGTCACTATCTCAATCTACTATCTCTTGGTCAGTTAAAGAAGGATCATGTTTTTTATCAAAGTCAGAATATGCTGTAGGCTTTAATTTATTGGAAAGTAATGATTGTCTAACTGTGGTATCACCTTTAGGTAAGAAAACTATATTTGAACTAAGTTGGTAAGAAATTCTGAAGAAATGCTAAACAGAAATATACAAGAATTTTTATGGTCTTTTATTACCTTCAATATAAATGCTAAAGAAATTTTTTATAATCTCAATGAGGTTGAGATTATTCAATTACTTGAATATATAGAGAAATCTAGGCTAGAAGGAAGATTTATTTCTTTCTTGAACAGCTCAGATCTTATAAAAGATATAGATTCAAATAATTTAGTTTATGCAAAGATAAAAAGACAGGCACAAGAAAACTCAATAAGAGCATTGATCCTTTTAGATAAATCAATTCAAATATCAAGAGAATTAGCAAAAAGAAGAGTCAATCATGTATTCCTTAAGGGTTTAAACCCCCTATTTACTGGAAAGAAATTTTCAGAAAGGACAATTAGAGATATTGATTTATTAGTTTCTCCTACCGAAATCAATGAAGTAAGTGAATTATTGCAAGAAATAGGATTTAATTTCCTCAATAAATTCCAATCTAAAAAAGGCATAAGAATTTACCCAGAGAATTCTAAATACAATTTTAGAATGAAAAATTCTGATGGAATATTACTGGAACTACATTATAGAATCCTTATAAACTCCAAAGAAACTCAATGTAAATTATCCAGAGAAATTCTTAATCTTGGAAATAATTCACCACAAAAGATTCTCCCTAACATGAAAGATCTCTTTCTAATGCATTTAATCTATCATGGAACAACAAAGAATTATTTTGATGTCGGTCCATCATTTATATTTGATATTGCTTTTCTATTAGATGAGCATAGATATGATTTAAGAAAAATATCTGCTTTATCAGAGTCATTCGGACTTGAGAAAGAATTTAAAATTATTATCGACTTATTAAGGTCAAAAAATAAAGACCTATTTACCTGTAATAATGAATTCCAAACTCCTATTGATATTCTGAATTTATCTGAGGAAGTAATGCTTTTAGAGCCATTAAATAAGAAAATTATACAAGTGACTTTAAGCAAAGGGTTTATTTCTAAAATAACCCATTTCAGAGATTTATTATTTGTATCAAAATATGAGGTCATGCAAGAGTTTCAATTGGGTGAAAGAAATAAGTTTTTACCTTTCTTCTATTTTTTAAGATGGTTAAGGCAGTTTAAATCTTTCTTTTTCTTGTTTTTTGCTACTATTCTTAGGAGTTCGGCAAGGAATAGGTCTAAAAAATTAGAATACCTGCTTGACTATCTTTCTTAGATACCAGAAATAGCCTTGATTTCCTTGTAGATTTCATCTGAAAAATCTACCTGCTTTTCTTTATTTCTTACCAGCTTATAGCAATCTATTGAATCTATGAATTCTCCTATAAATTCTAATAGGAATTTTTCACAATCCATATTCTTGGGGGAAGAATGTGGCTTAAATAAGTTTGCAAGTAAGAGAGGAAAGATCTCATTTTTTGCTAGTTTCTTTATTTCATTTTTGGTTCCCCATTCCAAGAAGAAGCAACCTCTTAAGTTTAAAGGTTTTTTTGCTAATAACTCTTTATTGAGAAAAAAACCATTTCTCTGCAATCTATCTCTTTTAAATTTGATCTCTGGTAGTCTTGCAATTTCATTTATTTCTTTAAACTTCTTATCTAGCTTGATAAACGGAAAGGATATTATTGGCCTAATATTCTTTTGTCCTTTAAATATTGGGGTAGTATCTTCACTTACAAATTTAACATTTCTTTTCTTAATCATCTCGGAAGTTAAAGTTGATTTACCACTTCCAGAGAGACCTGTAAAAAGAAAACCTTGAGATTGAATAGAAATACATCCTGCATGGAAACAGATATACTTTTTTTGAAATAGTAAGCGCGCAAAGACTTGATGAAGTAATGTTCTAGAGAAATCTTCTACAGAACAGCCTTTACTTTTTTGAAAATAAATTATTTTTCCATTCTCTATAACAAAATATCCTACTCCTTTTCTGTAAAACTTAGATAGCGAAAAATCTAAGGTATTTTCAGTAAAGTCTATTTCATCAGACAGAAACTTATTTTCTTTAATTTCAATATATGATTTTTCTAAAGAACTTAATTCAGATTCTTTCAGAAGAGGAATCTCTATTTCAGAGAGAATATTTAGGTCGTAGGCCAAGTAGGAAAACATGCCTTTTATTTTATATAGATGAGAATGTATAGATAGTTATTTAGCTGACTGGATTGTTATCGGGATCGAATAGTCCATCAGCTCCGCCTACTTCTTTACCTGCAGCAAAGCCTCTAATAAGCTTTGATGCGTCACCAAGAACTTTTATTTTAGGTTTTTCCCACTGTTTTTTCATTTCGTTGAGAAGAGAAAGGTTATTAAGCTTTAGCTGACTGGATTGTTATCGGGATCGAATAGTCCATCAGCTCCGCCCACTTCTTTACCTCCAGCAAAGCCTCTAATAAGCTTTGATGCGTCACCAAGAACTTTTATTTCAGGTTTTTCCCACTGTTTTTTAACTTTTTTCATCTAAATAATTTTAATACGGCCGTTCATAATAAACTTTTCTGGTTTTTCTTCAACAGTTTTTACCAAGAAAAATCTTCTTTTTGCATCCACTTAGATAAAGATATAAACCGGAACAAGTTATAGGCTAAAAGAGATTGATCTTTTTTAGGGTCATTTAATCCCTCAATCATCTCTCTGATTTCTTGAGAATCAATTAAAGATCTTATAGGGGAGCTTTTAGAGAAGAAGAAATCATCTAAATCTTTCTTGGATAGGTCATTTATCTCTCTTATAGAAAAAGGACTCAAATCTGATTTACTTACTCTTAAGTAAATTGAATTTGGAAGAATCTCCTTCATGGACTCTCTAAAAGTGTATCTGCTTATACCATCTCTAAATTTTAATTCTGAAGGTATAGATAGACAATACTCCATTAATCTTCTATCAAAAAAAGGCATTCTATGTTCTATATGATTTATTGCTGATAAAGGCTCTAAGTTTTCTATAGCAGTTTCCCAATGTACACCAGACATGCTTAATTTATGATCCTTTCTTGCGTTTCCTGAAGGTCTAATCGGAAATTCATTGTAGTGCCTTTTATATCTTAAGTATGGATCAAATCTTTTTCTCTCTTCAGAGTTTAAGGCTCTATACATCTTATATTGTATTAATTTATTTTCCCCTGTATTTCTATAAATCCAATATAAGTACTTTGGTATTAGATTTAGAATTAGATTTTTCTTGATTAGCTTATATTTTGATGGTCTACCTAGTCCAAACTTCAAGTTATTTTTTTCAGCTAGATTAAAAAGCTCTTTAAATTTGAAGCTTAGGGCTAATTGGGGCAATATTTCATGTCCATGAGATACAACTGTATCTCCATCAAGACCATCCATCATTACTCTAACATTCTCCTCTTTTAAAGAAGAGAGTATGCCTTTATAAACATATGCATTTATTGTAGAAGCAGGTTCATCGAATACTTCTGTCATATACTTCAGATTTGATATTGGTCCAGTATCTTTTAGAGAAATATATTTATGATTTACATTAGGATAAAGTTCCAGGCAATCTTGCATATAACTTAGTTCATTAACTTTCTCATACTCATCTTTATTTAAACCTTCAAATAGAACTGACCTTGAATGGATATTAATCTTATTACTATCATTTTTCATAGACAAACAATTAATCGAGCTAGAATCTAGACCTCCAGATAAAGTTAACCCAACATCACCCAAAGTTCTTTCATTTAAACCTGAGATAATTGATGAAAAGAGTTCATAAAAGTGATCTGAATAATCTTCAATATCTTTATAAATAGTTAATTTATTCTCATCAAATTCAAAATACTTATGTGTTTCTATATTTTTATTCCTTACTAACAAAGAGTGTGACCTCGGCAGTTTATGAATACCTTTGAAGAAGGTTTCCCCTTCTTTAGGAGAAAAAAACATTAAAAAGTCTATAACCCTTTCTCGGTTAAGAGATTTAGAATAATGTCTTGATTGTAATATTGTTGTTATCTCAGAGGAAAAGATAAGTTTATTGTCAGAAAAGTAATAATAAAATGGCCTCATACCTATATGATCCCGAGAAGCAAAGATTAAATCTAATTTTGTATCGTAGATAATAAAGGAAAAGGCGCCTATTAATTTTTCAGGACATTTGGTTCCCCATTTTTTATAGGCTTCTATAATTATCGAGGAATCAGTTTGAGATGATTTTAGATTAAGATCTTTTGTTAGTTCATTAATATTATCAATTCTTGCATCACACACTATATAAATTTGGTATTGCTTATGGAAGAAAGGTAGATCCTCGATAAGACTTTCTCTTGTTACATTTAGTCTTGAGTGAAAAAGGGAGAAGTGATCAGAGGAAATAGAGTTTATCCCATCTATACCTCTGCGCTTAATAGAATCACCTATCTTAGAATTTACACTATCATTTATTTCATTCTTAGATAAATCAAAAAATCCCGCTATACCGCTCATTTTTAAGTCAATCTAAGGATTTTAAGGTACGAATCTATTTTTTCTTTTTCTTGAAATAGAATCTTATTTTCTAATGTAAGCCAAGAATGAGACGAGAATTCATGATTCTCTTTCTTTACTCCAATTATTATCTCGGGTTTTAGGCCAATTCTTTTTAAAAACTCAAATCCAGCTAAAGATTTAATTAAACAAGATTTTATACTAAGTAGCTTACAAATCATCTCTATTTTAATGATAGAAGAATTAGGATCAGAATTTGATTTAATTTTAAATTCTTTTTTTACTTTTACTCTTTTTAGAACATAATTAAACGATGTTAGCTTTACATAGATCAAGTATTTCATTATCAATAGAAAGATAAAAATATTTGTTAATCTATATTCTTTAGAAATAAATATTGCTCTTAGAACTTTACTTAGAATCTGAAATTTCAATGATTTTTTCATCAATTCCTTTAACTAAGAATTTCTTTAAAGAATCTTCAGCCTCATTATGGTTAACTTGGTATGTTGCACATAAACTTTTTATAAGTTCATTAAATGTTGGTCCTCTTTCAATCTCTTCCCATAGAAATTTACCTGTTTCATTGAGTTCTATATACACTCCGGTTTCTGTATTCAGAATAATCACCCCATTCTCATAACTTGTATCTACACAAGAA
>MDSZ01118439.1_pt1 | contig 12761 bp, 9 predicted proteins | sample 811201 | NCBI WGS metagenome assembly MDSZ01 (sample SAMN05326647, study PRJNA326480) | marine metagenome | isolation source: seawater | place: Indian Ocean: North | collected 2010
AAACCAATTTAATTTTTTTAAATCATAATTAAAATAAAATTGACTTTTTAGTCCTTTTGAAAATTCTTTGATTTCTTCAATCTGCATTATAGTAATTTTGGTAATTCCTTCATCCAAGTTGAAATGGTACCAGCTCCCATGCCAATAACTATTTTTTTTCCATGAATATTGTTTTTTATAAATTTAGCCAATTGATATTGATTATTAACCATAAATAGTTTTACTTTCGATTTTTTTATAATTTCCTTTGCAAAATTATAATAATTAAAACCTAATTTAATTTTTTCACCCGCTGCATAAACTGGGCACAAAATTACAGTATCTGCTTTTTTAAATGATTCACTAAATTCTTTTTTAAGGTCTTTTAATCTGGATATCCTGTGTGGTTGAAATACACAAACTACTTCATTATTTTTATAAGCTGCTTTTACTCCATTTAAAACTTCTTTAATTTCTGTTGGATGATGAGCGTAGTCATCATAAAAATTTGCTTTTTGATATGTAAAAATTTTGTTAAATCTTCTTTGAACACCTTTGAATTCTCTTAATCCTTTTTTAATAATTTCTTTTGATATCCCAATTGTGTAAGCTATAGCTAATGCCGCTGTTGAATTTCTTATATTATGAATACCCAGAAGTGGAATTCTGACTTTTTTTATTAAAATATTTTTTTTTCCATATAGTTTAATATTTAGATCATATTCTGAAAATTCTTTTTCTTGTTTTATATTCTTTATATAGAATTGAGCATTACTATTTGTTCCATAAGTATAATAATTTTTTATTTTAATTTTTTTTAATAATTCACAATTATTTTTATCATCTATACATATAAATGATTTTCCAAATGACGGGACTTTGTTTATAAATTTTTTAAATAAATTCTTTAGATCATCCATAGATTTATAGAAATCCATATGTTCTCTATCTATATTGGTAATTATTGAATATGTTGGTGGAACATGAATAAAACTTCCATCAGACTCATCCGCCTCTAAAATACACCAATCACTTTTTCCAAGTTTAGCTGAATTATTTAATGAATTTAAAACTCCACCATTAATGATTGTAGGATCTAACTTTGTTTTAGAAAATATAGAGGCTAATAGTGACGTAGTCGTTGTTTTTCCATGAGATCCCGTAACGACAATATTCTTAGTTAAAGATACAATATGAGCTAACATTTGTCCTCTTTTATAAATTGGCAAATGTCTCTTTTTAGCTTCTAGTAATTCCAAATTATTTTTTTTAATTGCTGAGGAAACAACTATTATAGTTGCTTTTTTTATATTTTTTTTTGAATGCTTAATGGATACTTTAATCTTATTTTTTTTAAGTCTTTCTATATTTTTATTATTACTTACATCACTACCCTGCACATTAAAACCCATACCTCTCATTATTAATGAAAGACCACTCATACCGATACCACCAATACCTATAAAGTGTATAATTTCAGTTTTTGCTAATTCAATTTTCATTAATAGTATTTATAATTTTTTGATTTATAATATTCCATGAATTTTGGTAATTAAAATTTTTCATATTTTGTTTTTTATTTAAATATTCACTTTTATTCTCAATTATATTTACCAGCGTATCTGTAAGGTTTTTATTATTAATTTCATTCTGATTAATAATCCAATTACATCCTTTACCTTGATAAAATAGCGCATTTTCAACTTGATGATTATCTTTTGCGCTTGGTAATGGAATAACTATATGAATTAAATTCAAAAAAACTAATTCTGCTAATGTGGATGCTCCAGCTCTAGTTATACATATATTTGACATACTCATGAATTTAGAGACATTATCACTAAAATCAAACAATTCATTTCTAATACTGTTCTTTAAATAAAAATTTTTTAAATTATCAAAATTTTTTGGACTGGTTTGATGAAAAACTTTTAACTTATATTTTTTGGATAATTCTAATATTGACTCTTGAATAATTGTATCAAATATCTTGGCTCCTTGACTGCCACCAATTATTAACAATTTAATTTCTTCTTTTAAATTATTATTAACTTTAGTTGAATAAAATTCTTTTCTTAATAATGGAGGTATGACAGATATAATTTTTTTTAATTTTTCTGGAAAATTCTTGACATTTTTAGAATAACAAAAAATTTTTTTACATGATCTAATAAATAACTTATTTGATCTACCTAAAACCATATTTGGTTCAAATAAAAATAGTTTAATATTCAAAATTCTAGATGCAATACATAATGGTAAAGACATATATCCCCCTGTTGAAACTATTATTTCAATTTTTTTTTTTTTTAAAAAAAATATAGATTGAATGATTAAAATAAATATTGAAAAAATTTGGAAAGGTAAGAAAAAAATATTTTTTGATATCTTGGGAACATTAATAATTTTAATTTTAAATTTATTCTTATCTAAAAATCGAACTCCTCTTTCATCTGAAGATATAGAAATATTAAAATCTTTTTTTAAATGCTCATAAAGTATTGTTGCAGGTATTACATGTCCCCCTGAACCACCAGTACTGATTAAAAGATTTACCATATTAACTCATTTTTCTTTTTGTCAAATTTAGAATTATACCCGAAAGAATAGATACTCCTATAATTGATGAGCCGCCGTAACTTAAGAAAGGTAATGTCATACCTGTAGTTGGAAATAATCTAATATTAACACCTACATGTATTAAAGCTTGAGCAGCAATTAAAGTAATTGATCCCACTAAAACTAATTTTACTTTTTCACTTTCTTCTAAATATACTTTCTTGAAGACACTATAAATGAAAAATAAAAACATCATTAATATCAAAACAATTATAACTACTCCAAATTCTTCCGATATTACTGAAATAATAAAATCAGTATGTGTTTCTGAGCCTCTATACTTTAACGTTCCTTCACCTATACCTTTGCCAAAAAAACCACCGCTTGAGATTCCATCAATTGATTTAGCTACTTGAGCACCATGTGTGCCGGTATCTGGGTTAAAAAATGAAAAAATTCTTTTCTTAATATACTCAAATTTTGAAATATAAAAAACCATATAAACTAATGATGATAATGAAATACTAAAAAAAGTTAAAAAAACAAAAAGACTTATTCCAGAAATAAAAACTAAAGTAATCCAAGATAAAAAAATCAACAATGTTTGCCCAATATCTGGCTGCACCATTAATAAAAAAGACACAGGGATAATAGTTAAAAAACTTAAAAAATATTTATAGTAAATATGCACCTTTTTTTCGCTACTTAAAATAGTAGCAAGAATTATTATTGTGAAAGGTTTTACAAGTTCAATTGGTTGAAATCTCGGAATAAAAAATAAATTAAGCCAACGTTTTGCTCCATTAACTTCTGTTCCAATTATCGGAACTAAAATTAAAAAAATTATAGATATAAAAAATAAAAATACTGAGAGTTTAAAAAGATTTTTTTCACTAAGAGAAGAAAAAAATATCAAAATTATAAACCCTAGAAATATATATGCTAAATGTTTGAAAAAGAAAAAATAAGTATTCGTTTCAAGCTTATCTGATGCAATTAAAGATGTTGATGCCAGAGAAAAGAATAGCCCCAAACTAAATAATAACAAAATAATAAAAAAAATTGTTTTATCTATATTTTTCCACCATCCATAATAAAATCTATAAATTAGATTATCGTTTAGCATAATTAAATGTTTTTATAAGATTATTAAAATATTTTCCTCTTTCCTCAAAATTCTTAAAATTATCAAAGGAGGCAGCTGCTGGGCTGAAAAGTATTACTTTAGCTCTTTTTTTTCTATCTTTATTTATATCAAAAAAAATTTTTTTAATTAGTTGTTTTAAATTTTCAAAAGTCTCTAGTTCAATTACTTTTTTTAATTCATCTTTAAAAAAACTTTTATTTTTTCCAAAAATATAAGCTTTAAAATTTTTACAATCATTTTTTGATAATAAGAATTTATCTCCTTTTTTTTTTAAACCACCAACAATCCAATAAACATTGGATAATGATTTGAGAATACTCGCAGATGAAGAGAAGCTTGTAGCTTTAGAGTCATTTATAATTGTTAAATCTTTAGACTTAAAGATTATTTGTTGTCTATATTTAAGACCACCAAAATTTTTTAAAACTTTGAATATATATTTTTTTTCAATCTTCAATATTTTTGCTATTTGAAGTACAAAAGATAAATTCTCTTTATTCCCATCTGTTTTAAAATATGGATTATTTATATTTTTTAAAATTTTAGGTGTTATTTTTCTATTTACTTTAATAATTTTAGGAAGAAATTTTTTTTTTTTTAATTGATCTTTAATATAGATATTGTTCGTATTTAAGAATGCGAAATCTTTTTTCGTTTGATTTTTAATTAATTTAAATTTAGAATTGATGTAATTTGCTAAAGTTTTATGTCGTTCCAAGTGATCAGGTGAAATATTTAATATTACTGAAATATTTGTTTTAAATAACTTGCTATAATGCAATTGATAAGATGATGCTTCTATTACAAAAATTGTCTTATCTGTTATATTTTTCTCAAGAAGAATAGGATTTCCAATATTACCTACTAATCTAACATCTTTTTTTTGTTTTTTTATTATTTCATACAATATTTGAGCCGTCGTAGATTTTCCATTTGTACCAGTAATGGTGATAATTTTATTTTTATTATAAAAACTAAAAAAAATATCAAAATCTGTAATAATTTTCCTTAAATTTTTTTTTAAGTATTGGTTAAGAATACATTTGTTTATATCAATTCCAGGGCTAACTACTATGTAATCAAAATTTTTTTTTATTATTTGTTTATAATTAATTAATCTTTTTTTAATTTTTTTATTAATTATTTCTATTTTATTATCATCATATAAATAAAGTGTATTTTTATTATTTAAAAATTTAAAAGCTGATTGACCACTTTTTCCAAGTCCATAAATCAATATCTTTTTTTTTGAAAAGATTTTTTTATTATTTAACATTATCTTAATTTTAATGTCGCTAATCCTATCATTGCAAAAATTATTGAAATAATCCAAAATCTTACTACTACGGTAGACTCTGCCCACCCTTTTTTTTCAAAATGATGATGAATAGGTGCCATTCTAAAAACTCTTTTCCCAGTTAATTTAAATGATAAAACTTGAACTATAACGGATACCGCTTCAAGAACAAATACTCCTCCAGTTATAGCTAAAACTATTTCATGCTTAGTAATTATTCCAATTCCACCCAATGATCCACCTAATGCTAACGAACCTGTGTCTCCCATAAATATTTTTGCTGGAGGAGCATTAAACCATAAAAAACCAAGACAAGCACCAATGATTGATCCACAAAAAACTGAAACTTCGCCCATCCCTTGAATGTAAGATATTTGTAAATACTCTGAAAAAACTATATTTCCAGTTACGTAACTAATAAAAGCAAAACATCCAGCAACAAGAATGACTGGAACTGTTGCTAAACCATCAAGTCCATCCGTTAAATTTACTGCATTTGATGAGCCTACAATTATAAAAACAGAAAATGGTATAAAAAACCAACCAAGATTTATCATTAATTCTTTAAAGAATGGAAAATATAAATTTGTTAGCTCTTGATTTTCAGACAAATGACTTAACATTAATATGGCAATAATTGCTATTATAATTTGAGAAATAATTTTAAATTTAAAAGAAATACCAGAAGAATTTTGAAATTTGATTTTGCTGTAGTCGTCATATGCTCCAAGCAAACCAAAAGAAGAAACTATTAAAAGTAAAAACCAAATATAAACATTAGATAAATCTCCCCATAAAAGTATTCCAGAAAATAAACCAATTAATATTAATACACCGCCCATAGTTGGGGTGCCTATCTTTTTTATTATATGATCTGAGGGACCATCTTCTCTAATTGGATCTAAAATTTTTTTTGTAGAAAAGAAATTAATAAATGGTGTACCAATAAGAAAAACCACTACCATTGATGTAAACATTGCTAAACCGGTTCTAAAAGTAAGATATCGAAATACATTTAGGAAAGAATATTGATCAATAAATTCTAAAATAAAACTATAAAGCATAAATTTTTTCTTTTTTTATAACACTTGTTATTTTATTAAGTCCTGTCGAATTTGAACCTTTAATCATTAAATAATCATTGTTGTCTATATTATTTTTTATCAAATCAAATATTTGAGAATTTTTTTTTAAAATTAAACCTTTTTTTGTTTCATTTAAATTCTTATATGTGTTTTTTATATACTTACCAACAACATTAACTCTATTAATTGATGTTTTATTAATATCTTTACTTGCTTCTTTATGCAATTTTATTGAGTGTTTGCCTAACTCTAGCATATCTCCAAGAATCAAATGTTTTTTAGTATCTTTAATCGGTAAACTATCAAAATTTTTTAATGCTGATCTTAATGAAAGTGGATTAGAATTATAACTTTCATCTACAAGATAAAAATTTTTTTTAAACATATTTATTTTTGAAATATCTCCGCGACCATTAGGAGTTTTGTGATTATAAAAAATATTATGATTTAGTTTAGTAATATCTTTAAAAATTGAAATAATTGCAACTGCTGCTAATAAATTTTTTATATCATTTTCAAAATCTGAATTTAAATAAAAATATTTTTTTGATCTGTTAATATTTAATGAAATTTTATATTTTAAATTTTCTTTTTTTATATAATCTAAATTTATTTCACAGTTTTTCTTTTTCATACTAAATGAACAAACTTTTAATTTTCTTTTTTGTGCAATTTTTTTATGAAAATTATAAAATTCATCATCAGCATTTAAAACAAGATATCCAAAACTTTTAATATTGTTAATAATTTCAGATTTAGCTAAAGCTATTTGTTTGATATTTTCAAAATTTTTTGCATGCGCATAAGAGATATTAGTAATAACTCCAACGTATGGTTTGATAATTTTTGATAAGTAATCGATTTCGCCTTTTTTATCCATTCCAACCTCAAAAACGCCAAATTCATCATCTTTTTTTAAGCTAAACAAACTTAAAGGAACTCCATATTTATTATTGAATGATTTCTGAGAGTAAGTAGCGCTACTAATTTTATTTAATGTTCTCCCTAAAAGTTCTTTTAAAGAAGTTTTGCCACAACTTCCGGTAATGGCAATGATCTTGCTAAAAGTAATATTTCTTAATGATGAAGAAGCATCTGTCAAAAAATTTAATGTATCTTTTACTCTTATATGTTTTTGTTTTTTACTTTTAAAATTAACTACTGCTAACGATGCTCCTTTTTTAAAAGCCTCACGAGTAAATAAATTTCCATTTTTATTTTTTCCTTTTATAGCAAAAAATACATCATTTTTTTTTATCTCTTTAGAATTAATAGAAACGTTTTTAATTTTTGTTTTAATTGAAATTTTATCTAATTTACTTAATTCGTTTATAATATTTAATTTAATGTTTGTTGAAAGCTTTCTATTTTTTAATTTAATAATTTTAAGTATTACTTTTTTATCAGAAAAAGATTTTTCTTTTTTTCCATAAACTTGAATATTTTCATGTCCTTTCCCTGCTACAATTAAAATTTCTCCTGTTTTAAGTTCAAATATTGCTCTTTTGATAGCTTCAAATCTATTTGGAATTTCAAAACACTTAGATTTTTTAATTTGCTTTTTAATTGAAGATCTTATTTTTTTTGGACTTTCAAATCTTGGATTGTCATCAGTCAAGTAAATCTTATCACAATAAGAATTTGCAATTTTCCCCATAACAGATCTCTTCAGCTTATCTCTGTTTCCACCACACCCAAAAACTATAGAAATTTTTTTATCTTGAAATTGCTCTTTTAAATTTTGCAAAGATAATTTAAGTGCCTCAGGTGTATGCGCATAATCTAGTATAACTTTAGATTTATTTTTTACACTCCCAATATTTTCTAATCTGCCATTAACTGGCTTCAACTTGTTAATGACATTAACTATTTGTTTAAAGTTAAGTCCACTTTTTTCAGCTGCTAACATTGCCATTAATATATTTTTAATTTGTATCTTTCCTATTAAATCAGTACGAAATGTATAGATTTTATTTTTATATTTAATTTTTATTAATTGCTTATCTTCTAAATATAAATGAGAGATTATATTCAAATCACTTTTATAATTGGATATTGTTTTAATATTTAATTTTTTTTTAAGGACAATTCTTTTAATTTTTTGATACTGAGGAATTTCAATATCTGTAACTATATTTGAATTTTTTTTCATTAAATTTTCAAATAAATACATCTTTGATTTAAAGTAATCTTTAAAATTTTTATGATAATCTAAATGATCATGAGATAAATTCGTAAAAATTCCTGTCGAAAATTTTAAACCATCTAATCTATTTTGTTTAAGACCATGACTTGATGCTTCTAGTATTACATTTTCTATTCTATTCTTTTTAATCTTTTTTAAATAATTACTTAATTCTATGGGGTCTAAAGTAGTTTTGGAAATATTTTTTTTAAATTTTGATGCATTGATACCTAGGGTTCCGATTGATGCAACTTTTTTTTTATTCAATTTTAGAATTTGAAAATAAAAATCTGCAATAGAAGATTTTCCATTTGTACCAGTTACTGCGATTAAATTTTTTGGTTTATTTCTACAAATTTTATAAGCAATTTCTGATAAAGATTTTCTTACGTTCTTAGAACTTAAAAAAAGTATTTTTTTTTTAAAACCTGTAAATTTATTATTGGAAACAATTGTTTTTGCTCCATTTTTAATAGCATCATCTATAAATTTATTTCCATCTACTCTATTTCCCTTAATTGCAAAAAAAATATTATCTTTTTTGCATTTAAGGCTATTAAAACTTAAACCTGAAAAGTAATGCTTTTGATATTTGTTATCTATTTTTTGAAAATAATTGCCAATTAACATCTGTTAATTAATTTCTATATATTTTGTGGCTAAAATGGGTCCAATTTTTTCTATGATTTTGCCTGCAACCTCAACTGATGTCCATCCTGCTGTATTATAAGGCGTACCTTTATAAGACCCCTTTTTGTTTCTATAATTATAAATATAATCTTTAGATATTTTTGGCTCATCCATTAAAACAATTAAAGAATATTTTGGTTTAGAAGTTGGAAAAATTGCTACAAAAGTATTAACTACTTTAGCTTTTGAATAACCTCCAATAGTTGTTTTTTGTGCTGTTCCAGTTTTTCCTCCGACTTCATAACCTTCTATATTTGCAAATCCAGCTGTTCCTTCTTTAGTAGTTACAATTTTTCTTAGTATAGGGTTTATTTTTTCTGAGATACCTTTCTCAATAATTCTTTTATTTTCTTTTTTATTTACTACATCAGCTATTACTAATGTTGGTTTGATTTCGAATCCCCCATTTGAAACAATAGCATAACCTTTAGCTAATTGAAGTGGAGTTGTTGTTATACCATGTCCAAAAGATACCGTTGCAAGTTTACACTTTCCCCATCTAAAAGGAATTGGTTGACCAACTTCTTCAATATCAAAATCAATTTTATTTAATACACCTATTTTGTTTAAAAAGTTTTTTAATTTATTAATTTCTAATTTTTGTCCGATTCTAACTGAACCAATATTCCCAGACCTTATTAGGATTTCTTCAACAGTTAAATCAGAGGGAATTTCATCATCATATTCTGAAATTACACTTTTTCCACATTTTAATTTTTTTTCTAAATTTAAAAATTTAGTTTGTGGCTCTATTAATTTTTCCTCTAAAGCGGCTGCAATTGTAAAAGTTTTAAAAACGGAACCTAATTCATAAACACCTTTTGTAGCTCTATTAATATAATCTTTATCATCTATTTTTTGTCTTTTGTTTAGATCAAAATCTGGATAAGAAATCATTGAAATTATTTCTCCATTATTGACATTCATTAATATTGCAGCGATACCCCTACTGTTAAAAATAGAATTAAATTTAATTAATTCTTCTCTTATTAAAAACTGTATATCTGTATCTACTGTTAACCTAAGAGCATCATTAATTCTTTTTAGTCTTCCATCAAAAGATTTTTCTATACCTGATATACCATTATTGTCATCGTCTATTTGGCCTATAATATGACTAAAGAGATTTCTCTGAGGATATATTCTTGTAAGCTTTTCCTCTGATTTAATCGATTTGTCTCCAAGGAGCATAATCTTTTCATAATTCTCAGATGAAATTTTTTTTTCAAAATAAAAAAACTTTTTTTTTTTAATTTTTTTTTGAACCACTTTATAATCTTTATTTGGAAAAATTAGTTTAAGATTAATTAATAATTTTTTTTCATCAATAATTTCAGCTGGATTAATTCCAATATCTATTGAACTAACTGTTTTAACTAAATAATTTCCATTTCTATCAATAATATCTGCTCTATAATTTTTTTTATTTATTATTTTTTGTGTATTTTTTAAATTTTGTTTTAAAGAACCAAGATGCAAAAGTTGAATTGAATAAATTATCGAAATTATTAAAAAAATAAAAAAAATAAAAGCTATTCTATTAAAATCTATATTTAAATTTGTCTTATTTTTTCTATATAAAAATTCAGTTTCATAATCTTCAAGAATAATGTTTTCACTTTTGTTTTTATTCATTAGTTTGAACTTCTTCTGTAGTGAAATCAATTATTTTTAAAACACCATTTTCTGAAGATATTTTCTTAATTTTTGAAATATCTATTTTTTTTAACTTATTTTCAAAATACTGGGATTGATATTGTATTAATTTTTCTGGAGAACTTAGATAATTAAATTCTAGCGTTACATCTCCAAGTTCTGAACTTAATGATCTAACATTTTCCCTCTTAATAAAAATCAAATCCTCAATCTCTTTTGTGGAATTTTTTACTAGTGACGTGATTAATATCAATGTCAAGATAAGAGCTAGAGTTATTTTTTTCATAAATTTTTAGAAAAATTTTCAATTTCAATTAAACTTTTAAACTTATCTAAAATATCGGTTTCAAAATCATAAAAATTTTCACTTTTTATTGCGTATCTTAATTTTGCTGATCTAGATGGTGGATTTTCATTAATCTCATTTTCAGATGGTGTAATTGGTTTTCTATCAATTAATTTAAATAAATTAATTTTTTCTTTATTTTTAGGTAAATATCTTGAAACACTTTTATTTTCTGACAAACTTTTAAAAAAATATTTAACTATCTTGTCTTCTATAGAATGAAAAGTGACAACTGCAATAACTCCATCTTTTTTAATAACTTTAGCAGCATTTATAAGTCCGTAAATTAATTCGCTAATTTCTTTATTAACAAATATTCTTAATGCTTGAAAAATTTTAGTTGAATTATGAATTTTATAGTTTTTTTTTCTTTTTGAGTTATCAATAATTTTTACTAATTTTTCTGTTGTTATGTCTTCAAATTTTCTATCTCTCACGATATTTCGAGCTATTTTTTTACTGTCTTTCTCTTCTCCAAAATATTTAAATATTATTGCAAGTTCTTTTTCACTTAAATGATTAATTACTTCTTTAGCAGAAAAATTATTAATACCCATTTTCATATTGAGCTCTCCAACGGAGTTATATGATAAACCTTTTTTGGGATCTTTTATTTGAGTATATGAATAACCTAAATCAAAGATTACTCCTTTGATATTATGATTTTTTAATTTGAGATTATTTATTTGACTGAATTTAATATTTTTAAATAAAAATCTATTTTGAAACTTTTGTTCAATATCTTTTGCTTTTTTTGAGCTCGCTATATCTCTATCTATTCCAATAACTTTTGTATCAGGGAATTTTAAGATTTTTTTTGTGTACCCGCCTTGGCCGAATGTACAATCAATAAATGTGCCACCATATTGAGGGGTAATAATGCTAATTAATTCATTTAGCAATACCGGATAATGTTTTTTAGCATCCGATATTATGGTGGCTATCATTTATTTTCTCGAAGACCATTAATTTTTTTGTCTTCTTAAAAATGCTGGAATTTCTAAATCATCCTCTTCAGAGTTATCTTCATCAGTTTCTCTTGATAATAAATCTTCAGAATCTGAGCTCTCGTTATCAGAATTAAATAAGTCAGGTGCATTTTCTTCCTCTACTCCAAAATTTTCTAATCCATTAGAAATTTTTTGATCCTCTAATTCAATCTCATTAAATACTTCACCTGAAAATGATTGCTCATGTTCGCTTATCTGATCATTCTCAACAATGCTCTCAACTGAAGTTTCTTGTTCATTTAACAACTCCTCATTATATTGTTTATTAAGTTCATCAATGCTACCAGATGAATTATTAATGGGTGCTATATTTTCAGTTATTTCATTTTCAAGTTTCAAAGCATTAGCTCCATGTGAGATTGGATTTGTCATTGTAGTTGAAAAATTTAATGATTGTGATTTGCCTGTGTTACCAAAATCTGAATAACCTGGATTTCTATTATGTATTCTGTGAACCATGTTAATTACAGATTTTGCTTGTGGTTGTTGTCCATCTAAAGCTGTTGCGACAATTGAAACTCTTATTTTTCCTTCAAGAGAGGGATCCGTTATTGCTCCTATAATAACTTCAGCTTCTACATCAACTTCAGATCTTATTTTGTTCACTACTTCATCGACTTCGAACAATTTAAGGTCTTCTCCTCCTGTAATATTTACTAACAATCCTTTAGCTCCTTTTAATGTATAGTCGTCAATTAAAGGATTACTAATTGCCATTTCTGTAGCCTTCATAGCTCTTCCTTCGCCTTCAGCTTCACCTGTTCCCATCATAGCTTTGCCCATTGATGCCATTACAGTTTCAACATC
>MDSZ01168648.1_pt1 | contig 12759 bp, 11 predicted proteins | sample 811201 | NCBI WGS metagenome assembly MDSZ01 (sample SAMN05326647, study PRJNA326480) | marine metagenome | isolation source: seawater | place: Indian Ocean: North | collected 2010
AAAATGGAGCAACCACCGCACCTCTGGTGCTGGTACTCTCCCAACCCCAGAATGCTACTCTACCCAAAAGAATTCAAAACCTCCCGCAGTTTAGCCCGTGTTCTCAAAGATCAAAAATTTGAAATCAAAATGGATCATAATTTTTCCGAAGTGATGCGGGTTTGTGCCAGCATCGGGCGACCGCAGCAGGAAAAAAGCTGGATAGAACCGGAGATGGTAAAGGATTACGGATTACTCCACCAGCAGGGGATTGCTCATTCCATCGAAGCATACGAGCATGGCAGACTGGTAGGCGGGCTGTATGGGCTTTCGATCGGTAAAGCATTTTTTGGAGAGTCCATGTTTCACAAAGAAACCGAAGCATCCAAAGCATGCATGGCCAAATTAGTGGGCATTGCCATCCATCATGGACTGCACTTCATTGACTGTCAGGTACCCAATCCATTTCTGCATAGCCTCGGAGCCAGGGAAGTGCCGAGAGATACCTTTCTCTCGGAGCTTGCGAAAGCATGTAGTGAAAAGCCATCTGCTGATTATTGGGGGACAGAGGAATAAAATATTGCCTGACTTTGCCTTGCTCCTCTCCTTTGTTGATGAAATTATAATCTCTTTATTCATGAATTCAGAAAACCCAGAGCACTCAAATCTTACAGAACTCGGCAAAGGGGGCACCCAGCCCAGCCGAACCCTCGAAACTTTCCCCAACCGTAACCCGGAACGTGATTATCTCGTAGAATTAGAAACGAGTGAATTTAGCTGTCTATGCCCCAAAACAGGTCAGCCGGATTTTGCAAATATTTTGATCCGTTATGCCCCGGATCAGAAAATCGTGGAATCCAAATCGCTAAAGCTCTATCTGTGGACCTACCGGGATGAAGGTGTATTTCATGAGCACTTTGCCAATTTATTACTCACAGATTTGGTTGAAGCCCTTGATCCAAAATGGTGCCGTGTAGAAGTTGATTTTAATGCCCGTGGTGGAATTGGTATTGTGGTAACTGCCGAGCATGGGAATCCCCCCGAAATTGCATTTTCATGAGTGACCAAAAAACCATAAGCGTTGGAGGAGTGTCCATCTCCAACGATTTGCCTTTCACCCTTTTCGGTGGAATGAATGTTCTCGAGTCACGCGATTTGGCAATGGAAGTGGCAAGCACTTACAAATCCATAACTGATAAACTTGGCATTCCCTATATATTTAAGGCTTCTTTTGATAAAGCCAACCGATCCTCTGTTTCCTCCTTCCGTGGGCCCGGACTTGAGAAAGGCTGTGAAATTCTTGCTGAAATCAAGGAAACTTACGGAGTTCCAGTGATCTCTGATATACACGAACCCTATCAGGCAAAGCCTGCTGCCGAGGTAATTGATGTGCTCCAGCTCCCTGCATTTCTTTGCCGGCAAACGGACCTCGTGGTAGCACTCGCTGAAACCCGAAGACCTGTAAATGTAAAAAAAGCCCAGTTTCTTGCCGCTCATGAAATGGGTCATATTATCCAAAAATTTGCCGAGGCTGGAAATGAACAGGTCCTGCTATGCGAGCGCGGGAGTTCTTTTGGATACAACAATTTGGTGGTCGACCCCTTGAATTTTGGGATCATGAAAAGGACTGGATGCCCGGTTGTTTTTGATGTGACTCATTCCCTGCAGATTCCAGGGGGCAGGAGTGACTCCGCTGGAGGGCGGAGGCAGGCGGTTTTTGAACTTATGCTTGCAGGTATGAGTCAGGCAATTGGCGGATTGTTTTTGGAATCTCACCCCGATCCATCCATTGCCAAATGCGATGGTCCCTGTGCCCTGCCCCTTGACAAACTGGAAGATTTTCTGATTCAGGCAAAAGCGATGGACGAATTGGTAAAAGGATTGCCCGCAATTGCAGTGGAATAATTGGAGAATCACTCAATATTCCCCCAAAGAATTTCCGTAAATGACTGAAGTTCACGATCCATGGCCAGTATTGAAGGGATGGTTCCCCAATATTTCTGAATCTCAGTGGGAAAAGCTCAAAGAATTCACTGATTTGCTCAGGGAGTGGAATGCCAAGATTAATTTGGTCTCCCGCAAAGATATGGACAGGTTGGAAACCAAGCATCTGGCCCATTGCCTGACCATCACAAAATTTTTGCGACTGATGCCCAGAACGAGACTGCTCGATGTCGGCACCGGAGGCGGTCTGCCAGGCATCCCCATGGCTATTTGCTATCCTCAGGCAAAGTTTACCCCGATGGATTCAATCGCCAAGAAAACCATGGTTGTGGAAGATATCGCCAAACGGTTGAACCTGGAAAATGTTGAGGTTTGTCGTGGGAGAGTGGAAGAATTACCCAGGAAAAAAACCTATGATTTTGTTCTGGGACGGGCGGTCACCGCCCTGCCAGTGTTTTTTGGGTGGGTACGGGACAAGGTGGCAAAAGGTTCAAGGAACTCACCAGCCAATGGAATCCTTTATCTCAAAGGAGGAGATTACACTGAGGAATTAAAATCATCCGGGCTCACACCTGCCAAAATTTGGAACCTTGATGAATTGCTCCCAGAAGCTGAACTGGGAGACAAATATTTAATTCACTTTAAGCTGTAGAATTTCTCGAATTATAAATCCCTGAAGATTGGAGAAAAAAGCCTTCCAACAAGCTAGTAAACATCCTTGAGGTAACGCTTCTCTTTTTGCAGGGACTTTACCCATGCATTGGCATCATCCTCAGACATTGCACCCTCGGATTGGGCGATCTGCCGCAAGGCGGAGTCCACATCTTTGGCCATCCGGGAAGCATCCCCACAGACATAAAAAGTCGCGCCATCCTGTAGCCAGGAAAATAATTCTTTGCCCTTCGCCAACATCTTGTGCTGTACATATTCCTTTTCCGCCTGATCCCGGGACCACGCTAAGTCAAGATCCGTGAGCAATCCATCTTTGCGGTACTGCTCCCATTCATCACCGTACAAATAATCGGTTTTGGAGGAACGGTCACCAAAGAAGAGCCAGTTTTTCCCTCCTGCACCAATTGCCCGGCGCTCTTCAATAAAAGCACGAAAAGGAGCAATGCCCGTACCCGGTCCAACCATAATAACAGGCGTGGTGGAATCTTCGGGCAGTTTGAAATTTTTATTGGGGTGAAAGTAACAAGGAATGCATTCACCCACCCGGTCCGCAAGATAAGAGGAACATACCCCTTCTCTTTTTCGGCCATAAGAATCATACCGTACAATCGCAACCGTGAGGTGCACCTCCTCCGCATGTGCTTTAATGCTCGATGCAATCGAATATAAACGGGGTGGCATCGGCCTCAACAAGCCGACCAATTCATCGGCACTTATTCCCTGCTGGGGAAACTCCAGGAAAAGATCAATCAGTTCACGACCCCAAAGATAATCTGCAAAAGCATCACGGTTGGCAGGTTGAAGCAAATCCTCAAGTTTTGATTCCTTTGCAATTTCATTAAATTTCTTGATCTGAATCTTGCTTAGAACAGTACAGGCCAGCCGGTTAATTAAAGCATCTCTTAAAGTAAGATTTTCTTCGCCTACCTGAATCTGTTCTTCACCAGACAGTCCAGTGGCAGCCAATAAATCATCGACCACCTGTGGGTTATTTTGAGGTATGACACCCAGGGAATCTCCGGGTTCATAACTTAATCCACTTTGCTGCAAAGAAAGCTCGAAGTGACGAGTCTCTTTGTCGGAGCCTTGGTTCAGCAAACGATTGACCAGCAGCTTTGACTGGTAGGGATTAGCCTTGGTCGGGGCAGATGCATCTAAGTGTTCTGACATATTATTGAGCAATGTTTATCTGTCTGTTTTGACAAACCTACGCAAACAATCCAAGAGAAATGAAAAAAAAATTATCTCTTTATTCTTTGCACCTCAAGATGGAGGATTCATGTTTAAAGAATTAATGAATAAAATTTCTCAACTTTGCCCCACCGAACAAAAAGCATGGCATGATTCCATGCTTGACCACTGCTATGATATTAAGGATTGGGAAGATGCCAGAAGCACTCTTATTAACTTGCTTACAATAGAAAACAGACAGGCCGAGGAAAAGTCCATTCGCTCATATGTTTCCTGCTGTGCTGAAGCGGTCTCTGGTAGTTTGCCCCTACCTGAACTTTCTGCCACAGTGGAGGACTTTTTTGCCCGCTATGGTATGGAGGATACAATACCCGAGGTTTAAAAATTTCAGGCAGGTGGACCGGGTCGCATGGTCCCAAGTTTTTCTCGGTGTGCTTTGGCCACAACCAAATATTTCTCTGCCCATTTTCTAATTTTCTTTCTCTCCCCCTGGGAAAGTTTTCTTTTAACCTTAGCAGGAACGCCCGCAACCAGACTCCCCGCAGGCACATCCATTCCAGCAGGGACCAAACTTCCGGCAGCTACAATCGATTGTTTTCCAACTTTTGCACCGTCCAAAATTGTGGAATTCATACCAATCAAACATTCATCTTCTATCTCACAGGCATGAATGACCGCCCCGTGACCGACCGTGACATATTTCCCCACATCAAGTGAATGTTCATCCGCCAGATGACCAATTACACCATCCTGAAGATTGGAACATTTTCCAATCCTTATGGAATTTATATCCCCGCGCAAGACTCCCCCGTACCAAAGGCTTGACCCCTCATCCATTTGCACATCCCCAAGAACCACAGCAGTTGGGGCCACAAACACATCCGGACCATACATCGGTTCTTCACCCAAGTGTTTTTCCAGTCGTTTGCCAACATCTGCAGGTGTTTGCTTACCCATATTAATAACCGAACAGAAAATAACAGACTATTAACCAGAATCAGAAAGACCTGGTCCTTTCATAAACTACCGGATGCGTATCTGTTTAAAAATGCTACTGGCAAGCCTCGCACTCTTCGCCATTGAGCATGGCTTGAATACTGCAGGCTTTCTTTTCCGCATCACTGTATTCTTTTTTGGGGGAAGGTTCATCCGTTGGGGAGTCCGCCAATGGCTTTGCCTTTTTCAGGTCCACCGTGGCTTTTTCAATATTCGATGCACCGAGAGTACGGAGGTAATATGTAGTTTTCAGTCCTTTTCTCCATGCAGCCCGGTACATGTGGGAAAGACTTTTCAGGTCCGGTGTGCCAAGGAATAAATTGACCGACTGAGCCTGATCAATCCACTTCTGGCGACGGGCAGCAGCAGAGAGGACAAACTCGAATGACACATCAAAGGCTGTTAGGTATTTTTCCTTTATATGCTGAGGAATGCCTTCGATCGGTCCAAGCTCGCCGTCAAAATATTTTAATTGATCAGACATTTCTTTATTCCATAAACCTTCCTTCTTCAGATCATTCACCAGGAAACGATTAAGAACCATAAAGTCTCCAGAAAGGTTGCTCTTCACAAACATGTTCTTGTAGGTCGGCTCGATACAGGGAGAAGAGCCCATGATGTTGGAGATGGTAGCAGTGGGTGCGATTGCAATCACATTGCTGTTGCGCATTCCATGCTTGGCAATTTTCTTACGGACTATAGACCAGTCCATTTTCGAACTCTTGGGCACTTCGACTTTTTCTCCACGTTCTTCCTCAAGCATTTGGATAGTGTCCTGGGGGAGAATACCACGGTCCCACTTTGAACCGCGGAAAGTTGAATAAGTACCGCGTTCTTTGGCTAGATCACTCGATGCCTCGTAAGCGTAGTAACAGATAGCTTCCATGAATTCATCATTGAATTCAACCGCTTCTTCCGATGTGAAGGATACATCCTTGATAAAAAGGGCATTTTGTAAGCCCATTACGCCCAACCCAATAGGACGATGACGACTGTTTGATGTCTTGGCAGCTTTGGTGGGGTAGAAATTTACATCTATCACATTGTCCAATGCACGAATTGCAATCCGGATGGTGTCACGTAATTTCTTGTGATCAATCTCCCCGGTTGCAGTAAGGTGGGAGTCGAGAACTACCGATCCAAGATTGCACACCGCCGTTTCATCAGCACCGGTATTGAGAGTAATCTCTGTGCACAGATTGGAACTGTGAATTACCCCGGCGTGATCCTGCGGGCTACGGATATTACAAGTGTCTTTAAAAGTAATCCAAGGGTGCCCAGTCTCAAAGAGCATCTTTAGCATCGATTTCCACAGATCAATCGCCGGCATGCTATGTCCCCATATTTCTCCTTTTTCAGCCTTTGCCTCGTATTCAATATACTTCTCCTCAAAAGCTTTACCATAGAGATCATGGAGGTCCGAAACTTCATTACTCCGGAAAAGTGTCCATTGTTCACGGGACTCCATCCTTTTCATGAACAGGTCAGGAATCCAGTTAGCCGTGTTCATATCATGGGTACGACGACGGTCATCTCCAGTATTCTTGCGCAATTCCAGGAATTCCAGAATATCACAGTGCCAGGTTTCAAGGTATGCACATCCGGACCCCTTTCGTTTTCCTCCCTGATTTACGGCACACAACTGGTCATTGTGCATTTTAAGAAATGGAATGACTCCCTGACTTTCTCCATTGGTCCCGGCAATATGGCTGCCCGTTCCCCGAACAGCGGTCCAGCTACCCCCCAGTCCACCTGCCCATTTTGAAAGGAATGCATTCTCGGCAATTCCACGGTACATGATCGATTCAATGGTATCGTCCACCTTGTAAAGGTAACAGGAGGACAACTGAGAATGAGGCGTACCTGCATTGAAGAGCGTGGGGGTGGAGGAACAAAAGCGACGACTTTTGTAAAGGTTGTACAGGGAAATGATTTGTTCTTCCGGGTTTTCCTCGTGAGCAAAAACCCCCATAGCCACCCGCATCCAGAAAAATTGAGGGGTTTCCAATCGACGGGGCACTTCCCCGGTCTTGTCGATGACTAAATAGCGGTCATAGAGCGTTTGGATTCCCAGGTAATCAAAGTCCAAATCAGCGGATGGATCGATTGATTTGCAGAGACGGTCAATGTCAAGCTTGAGCATTTTCTTATCCAGTCTCTTAATCCCAACACCCCGCTTTAGGTAGGCCTTGAACTCCTTTGCATGAAAGGTTCGAATTTCCTCAATGCTGTGTTGGGCAACATCCCACCCAAGCACCTCCTCATAGATGTAGGTGAGAAGAATCCTGGCGGCAAATTTGGCAAAGTCCGCATCCCTTTCAATCAAGGTTTTCGCATTTAGGATGATGGTCTTGCGCAGGTCGTCCTCAGTTATTTCGGAAAAAACAGACCGACGCAGACTTTCCTCAATTTGTTCTGGGTTGAGGCATAAGTCCAATCCGATACTGGCAAAAGTGATTCTTTTCTTAAGATCCAGCCCATCCCAGAAAAAGGTGCTTCCATCCTTTTTCTTGACCACGATCATGGAGTCCTGGCGGACTTCATGGTGATCGACATTAGTCTCCCGTTCGACCCGCCTGCGGGCCCGATAAAGAATGTAGGACTCTGCAACTTTGAAGAAGCCATGCTTCATCAATTCTTCCTGCACAATATCCTGAACATCCTCGATATTGATAAATGCCTGTCCGGTGGCAACTGCTCGACGGGTAACCTCATCAGAGACCTGGACCGCCGGTTCTGAATCGAGACGAAGGGAAAGGAAGGCTTTACGGATTGCCACTTCGATCTTGGAGGAATTCCAGGGAACTACCTGACCACTACGCCTGATCAATCGGATTAATGAACTGTCCACTGGTGCCGAGGTTCCGGGGTGTCCATTTCCCGCTCCGTGATTGGATCGGGAAAACACCAGACTTTTAGCCACATCATAAGCATCGTTTTCCACCAATGCCTTCTCGATCAGTTTGTGCAACTCGTCGAAGGAGAGGCGGGGGGCACCGCCTTCCTCCTCTTGTTCCAGTCGCTCGATTAAGCGACTGGCGACGAGCCGGGAGGACTCCACCACGAGCTCCCGGTTCTGTGGGGTGTATATTTCCTTTTCTTCCCTGGAGATCATCAGGTCGGTCAGAGCCTCCCCAATGACCTCGGCCACCTCGGCGATGTGGAAATCACGGTCACCCGCGCCATCTGTAATACGAACTTTCGGAATTTCAAACCGATTCTCTCCCAAATCTTCCGCCCAATCAAATCGGGGCTTATTCTCTCGGGGCGTTTCCGCCGCTTTGGTTAACAATCGATCTTCCTCAAATATCGTATTACGCATCAGTCAAATTCCCATCCTACACAGTTAAATCATTCAATATATCCAGTCCTGGCACTTCAGTTGCCAACTTTACAGCTCGTCATCCGAAACATCGTTCAGTGCTGAGGATTTTTGGTACTCAGTCACACGACCTTCGAAGAAATTTTGCTCCTTTTTCACATCCATCATTTCCGCAAGCCAGGGAAAAGGATTTTCCAGGCCTGGGTGGAGGACCTCAAGCCCTACCCCATTCAGACGACGATCCGCAATATAATCGATATAGGTGCAAAATTCATCCGCACTAAGACCAACCGAACTAACCGGCAGGCAATCACGGATAAATTCTTTCTCCAATACCACCGCTTCTTTCATTATCTCGATTAATTCGTTGCGGAATTCCGGTGTCCAAATATCTGGATTCTCGTCGATTAATACGCGGAATAAGTTACGAAAGAGTTCGATGTGGTTGGATTCGTCACGCAATGTGTAGCGAAACATCTGTCCAATTCCAGGAAATTTATTTTGCCGGGCCAGACTGAGCACCATACCGAACAGCCCATAAAATTGAGTCCCCTCCATGCACTGGCCAAAAATAAAGATATTCTTGGCCAATTCCTGCTTGTTTTCGGTTATAGTAAGGTCTAAATCGCGGCGGAGATTTTGGGATACCCGGGTCACGAATTCATTTTTGCGACGGATGGTATCAATCTGTTCAAACATCGCCTCGCACTCGTGTGGATTAATTCCCAATGAACTGATCATATACAGAAGGCTGTCTGCGTGGATATTTTCCTCATGGGCATGGCGACCAAGTACAAGTTTAAGTTCAGGTGCGGTCACCAACTCACGCACAACATGTTGAATGTTGTCCCCCACGATGCCTTCTGCAGCGGAAAAGTAGCCAATTCCCATCATGATAATCCACCGCTCACTGTCGGATAGTTCAGCAGGATTTTTCCACTGCTCCAAATCTTTCTGCATAGGGATGTCCTCTGGTTCCCAATGATTGGACTTCATTTTCCGGTAAAGATCATACGCCCACTGGTATTTTAGTGGAAGTAAGTTAAAAGTCATCGATTCACGACCATTAATGACCATTTTTTCCTGGAATGCCTGTACTGCCTTGTCTTCGTTTAAAACGAAGGATTTCCCGCCGATTTCGTAAGTTTTGTCCATAATGTTATTTCCCCCTTCTTTTCCTGTTAAAATTTGTAAACCAACGAACGAAACGGAGACGAATTTGTGGTTTCAGGGCAAAAAACCATAGTCCCCTCGCTGATGGATCGAATAGTGCTCATTAAGGGATAAAAAGGAAAGAAAAAAAAACGCAATTGATGATTTTTTTTTCAACAACCCCCTGTATGTAGTGTTTATCCAACAAATCGCCCCCTGTATTTAGTGTTGTTAATAATTTTTACTTTGATTTCATCGTTTGGCAACCTTTTCTTGCAACTCCTTGAAAAGAAAAGAAATAAAGACAAAAAATGTCCCATTTCCAAGCCCAAGTTGTTAAAGTTATTCGCCAATATTTAAGAATTTGTTCACAACCTCATAAATCTCAAATTTTTCCTTCCCAGGAAATTTTTTTTGCCAACTTAAGTATTTGGAAAGTGGTCCCCAAAAGGACACAAAGAAAGCAAGGTCGATATACTTCTTTAAAGGAGCAAAAATTGATTGATCCGGCCTATCTACCAACGGTCCTGCCAGTCTTGTGTGGCTGGGGATTTATGGATTTTTTGTAAATGTCCAAGAACCGCTGCAACCAGATAAATCGATCCGGTTACCAGTAATGTGGTTTGCGAGTGGAGTTGCTCGCAAAGATGGGGAATCTGTTTTTCATGAGCAAAAGTTACAGAGCCTGCAAAGTTATGGACAATTTTTTGCAAATCATGGTGCCTGCATGACCGGGGTTGGTTGAGTTCAAACAGGGTTACCCCTGCCGTACGTTTAAGCAAAAGAGGTAAGACTTCGCTGGCACGTTCCTGACCACAGGCGGCAAACCAAACCTCAAAACCGGCGGGCAACCCGTCCCACAACTCGGCACTTGCCTGGGCACCATGCCCGTTATGACAGGCATCCAAAACAATGGTTGGTTCGGTTGATATTTTTTGCCACCGGCCGGGAAACTTGACCGTAAGTAAGGCATTGCTTACTTTATAATCTTCAACCGGGAATTTCTGCTTGAGCAAATCGACAGCCTTGCATGCCAGGGCTGCATTTTTTCTCTGAAAGGTTCCAGCCAGGTTGGTCAAAGGCAATCCTGGCTGTTTATGCCCTTCGAGCAAATACACGGGTGCACTCTTTTTCTTGGCAATTTTACAAACTTGCTCCTTTGCTTCTTTTTCCATCCAACCGACCACAACTGGAGTTCCCTGTTTAATAATTCCGGCTTTCTCCGCTGCGATCTGTATCAATTGATTGCCCAAAATTTCGCAGTGATCAAAGCCCACACTCGTAATAATCGAAAGCTCCGGACTCATTACATTGGTAGAATCGAGCCTTCCTCCCAGTCCAGTCTCAACGATGGCCAGGTCCACATTTTGTTTCTGGAATTCCAGAAAGGCAATCGCTGTCATAAACTCAAAAAATGTTGGGCCCATGCCATGCTCTTTATTCTCCAAATGATTGAGCAGAGGCAAGAGTTGCTCCACCCACTGTTCAATTTTAGAAAAGGCTAAGTTTTTCCCATTAACTCTTATACGCTCACCCAATTCCAGGATATGGGGAGAAGTGAACAACCCGACCCGGTATCCATGTGCCCGGTATATCGCATCAAGCATTGTACACACCGAGCCCTTACCATTGGTACCAGCCACATGGATGCATGGGTAAGAGAGTTGGGGATTTTTGAGTTCCCCGCAAAGTGCTTCCATTCTTTCGATCCCAAACCTTGAGCCCTGATTGCGCAAGGAGTACAAAAAACTTAATGTGTCTTTCATTCCGTCAGCAATCCCACTCCTCGGCCTGCCGGCAAAAGGGAGGGATTGCTAGCCCTTTTTGGCCGGGTTTCTTTTGCGGGTCGTTTTCTTTGCAGGCGGGCTTTTCTGGCTGACTGCTTTTTTCGTGGCCGGGGCGGATTTGGCCTGCAAATGATTGGCCAAATGATTCATCAGGCTGATTAAGCGATCACGCAAATCGTGCCGTTCCACTATTTGATCGATCAATCCATGTTCCAGCAGAAATTCAGATGTCTGGAATCCCTCTGGCAAATCTGCACGGGTGGTTTCTTTAATCACCCGGCGCCCGGCAAACCCGATCAAGGCTTTGGGTTCGGCGATTATAACATCTCCCAAAGATGCATAACTCGCCATCACACCAGCCATGGTTGGGTTGGTGAGGACAGAGAAAAATGGTATTTTTGCTTTGGCCAGTTTTGCAAGTGCAGCACTTGTCTTGGCCATTTGCATAAGGCTGAGAATGCCCTCGTACATGCGAGCCCCTCCTGATGCGGATACAACAATCACTGGGATGTTTCTTTCCAGGCCACGCTCGATCGCACGGGTTATTTTCTCCCCCACCACCGAGCCCATACTACCCCCAAGAAAGCGAAAATCCATCACCGCAAGACTGACCAGACGGCCATCCATTTTTCCGATTCCAGAAACCACCGCATCCTCAAGCTTGGTTTTTTCGCGGTTTTGTTCGAGCTTATCCGCATACGATGCCACTCCTTTGAATTTAAGAGGGTCTCCCGAGCGGATAGAACCGTCAAACTCCTCGAAAGTTCCATGATCAACCAAAGAAAGGATACGATCAGGTGCCGGCAGAGGGAAATGATAGCCACTCACCGGCACGACCATGAGATTCTTTTTTAATTCCTTAACAAAAACCATCTCTCCAGATTCCGGACACTTGGTCCACAATCCTTTGGCTACCCCCTCGCGGGATTTTACATTTACCTTGGAATACTTTGGTTTGCTGAAAAAAGACATATTCGAAAGATTGGTTTATCCATGTCCTAGGGTCGCTACCTCCACCTGCTTGGTTCCACGATCAATCAGTGCTTTTGCACAAGCATCAAGCGTGGCCCCAGTGGTGTAGACATCGTCCACCAGAACTACTCTGTCAAACCCATCCAAACAAGTTCCGTCCTTGAGGGCAAAGGCATTTTTTACATTCTGCATGCGCTCGCTTCGATCGAGCTTTGTCTGGGTGCTTGTATTTCGGACACGTTTCATACAATCATAAGCTACCGTGCTTACCCCCGCCTCCTTAGCCAATGCTTCTGCAATCCATGCGCTCTGGTTGTATCCCCTCTGCCGAATTTTTTTGGGATGCGAGGGAACAGGGATAAGCACTGCCCCGGTTATAAATTCCAAATACCCGGGAACCCGTTTCAGAAAAAGAGGGATGTCTTCGAGAATTCTCTTATTGCCATCATACTTCAACTGATGGATGAGCGATTGACCGGCCTTGTTTAGAAAAAACATCGTCCGCCCGAAAGTAAACAAAGGAGGGAATTCCCGGCAATTTTTACAGGACAATCCGGCATATTCCATCCCATCCATTCCCACACCACAGGTTTTGCAACGGGACTTTTCGATCCATGCCACCTCATCAAGGCAGGCAAGACAGGCAAAAGAAACCTCATCGAGATAAGCTGCCCGTTCGCATATGGGACAATCGCCCGGAAAAAAAACATCAAACAAGGCACGCTTCCAACCCCTCCAGTCGAT
>MDSZ01138068.1_pt1 | contig 12758 bp, 11 predicted proteins | sample 811201 | NCBI WGS metagenome assembly MDSZ01 (sample SAMN05326647, study PRJNA326480) | marine metagenome | isolation source: seawater | place: Indian Ocean: North | collected 2010
AACCTACGACCTTTGGGTTATGAGCCCAACGAGCTACCAGACTGCTCCACCCCGCACTGATTCGAAGTCTATAATTTATAAGATCTATTTTCAAGCTAAATAGAAATAACTGTCATTAGACTGATAAGGTAACTTGATATATCAAACATTATGAAAGGAAATATCCCAAGTACTAAAAGTAAACTAACATTTAGGGTGAGAACGAGATTATTATTTGTGTAGGATGAAATAAGATTTTCCCTATCCTCGAAGTAGATCGTCTTAATTACTCTCAGATAGTAATATGCTGAGATCACAGTCATCAAAACAACAATCACTGAAAGCATGATATATGAATTATTTATTAGTGCTTGTATCACCATTAATTTTGCATGAAATCCAATTAATGGGGGTATACCAGCCGCAGAAAGCATAGTAATTAGAATTAAAATAGCATGATAAGGATGTGTTTTTGATAAGCCTGCTAAATCAGATATGTCTTCAATTCCATGACTATTCGATGTTATATGAGTCACTACACCAAACGATGCTAATGCTGTTATTGAGTATACAATAGTATAATACAAAGATGCATGCAAACCATCAACAGAAACTAGTCCCATAGCTAAAATTATAAATCCAATATTTGCTATAGCTGAATAAGCCAGTAGCCTTTTTATATTTTCTTGTGTGAGGGCAAAAATACTTCCAATAATAATTGATGCAATGCCAACAAACATGAGTATATCGGACCAAATAAATTTAAATTCTAGAAATGGAATAAAATATAACTTTAGGAATACGATAAACACTGCTAGTTTAGGAATAGTACTCAGAAGTATCGTTGTACTAATGAGTGATCCTTGATAAATATCAGGAACCCATATATGAAATGGTGCGGCTCCAAACTTAAAACATAGACTCGCAGTTATAAAGACAATACCAAATATTATACCAAGAAATTGTACTGAGTTCTTATCGATTGTATTAAGGTTCTCTGCAATTTCGAAATAATTTATAGAACCAGTGAATCCATAAATTAGAGAAATACCAAATAATAGTATACCTGATGACATAGCTCCAAGAACATAGTATTTAATTGCAGCTTCAGATGATAATCCAGAGTCTTTGTTAAATCCTATAAGCGCATATAAGGCTAATGACAAAAGCTCTATACCTAAGTAAAGCATTAGGAGGCTGTATGAGGAAATCATTACTATCGTACCTACCAATCCTAACAAAGAAATAGTAAAGTATTCTATTTTGAGTTTATTTATAAAGACCAAATGCTTATAGGTGTAGTGAAAAATAATCAAAGATAGAGCTAGTAACATAAGCTTTACCATTCTCGTGAAATTACTTAACTCATAAGCATCATAACTTGGATACAAACCACCTATTATTGTAAAATAGCCTGCAACGATTAATAAGAGTTGTACTAATAAATAGGAAATATATTTATGTTTTTGGAGATACAGATCGATAATTATTATAAATAGAACGCCTATACCAATAATAACCTCCGGAATATGAAATAAATCTAACATTATATCCTTCCTATCGATATTGATGTGACAATTTGATTTACGGATTTATCTAAAAGATTAAATAGAAAATCAGGGCTAATCCCAAGATAAAGGATAAATATAATAAGAAGGCCTAGAACAAATTTCTCATTGTTCTGACATTCTGCATATCCTTGATTGTTGTGCTGATTATCACCAAATAAAACATTTTTTCCTAATTTTAGCGAGTATGAAGCTGATAAAATTAAAGATAAGGCAGCAAGTAAACCAAATATAAAACTAGAACCCAGAGATGACGTAATCACTAAAAACTCACCTACAAATCCTGAAGTACCTGGTAAACCTGAATTGGCCATTAGAAAGAAAATCATCATAAACGAAAATATCGGCATGAACTGAGCAACTCCATAATTATCCTTGATGGATCTCGAATGAGAATATCTATACATAATTCCGATGCAAAAAAATAATGCGGCGGATATTAAACCATGTGAAATCATCTGTACCATCGCTCCCTCAAGACCTATTTCAGCAGCTATTGGATTATTTCCCAAGAGATTAAAAACTAAAAAAATACCCATTGTTACAAAACCCATGTGTGCAACGGATGAATAGGCAATAAGTTTTTTCATATCTTCCTGCGCGTATGCTACAAAACTAATATAAATTATCGCAACTAAAGAAAGATAAATCATATATTCACTAAGGTAGATTCCCGCATCAGTCACAATTGGTAACATAAATCTTATCATTCCATAGCCTCCTACTTTAAGTAAGACGGAAGCTAAAATGACAGAACCACTTGTAGGTGCCTCTACATGTGCATCAGGTAGCCATGTATGAACAGGCCACATTGGTATTTTGATTCCAAACCCAATTAGAAATGCAAGGAGGATTAAAATCTCCTCTTCGAATGATAATGTCAGAGAGTAAAAATCTTCGATTGCAAACGAGTTAGCTAAATCAGCAAGGTAGATTATGGATATCAGCATAAGAACTGAACCAAATAACGTATATAGAAAGAATTTTATAGTTGCATATTTTCTATTGGATCCGCCCCATATACCAATAATCAAAAAAAGAGGTATCAATAAACTTTCAAAGAAGATATAAAATAATATACTATCAAAAGCAGAGAAAGTGCCCATCAACAATCCTTCAAGGATCAAAAAATATCCAAGATAAGATGACTTATTATCATATTCCTCTGATGAAGCAAAAATCGCAATTAACAAGTTAATGAATGCTGTGAGTAGAATTAATGAAACAGAAATACCATCAACTGCTAAATAATAAAATATATTTAATCCAGATATCCATTTGTATTTTTCAGTAAACTGCAAATTACCATATGAATGATCATAAGACTGAAAAAGTTCAAATGATATTACAAAAACCACAAGTGTGGTTAATATGGTGATATTAGATGAAAGAGATTTGCTAATATCATTTGAAACTACAAGTAAAAGACCCACTGCAATAGGCAACCATATTAGGATACTTAATATTGGATACTCAATCATTTAATATATTACCCTCACGACTATCAGTAGCAGGATCAATGCAGAAATAATAATAAGAGAATAATGGTAAATAAACCCAGTTTGATATTTTTTAACCTTGCTTGATAATGAATTTATGAAGTTAGATGTATTATTTATTAGACCATTATCAATTACAGATATATCAATTTTTTTCCATAAGTACTTAGTAATTGTATTTTGAATATTAGGTATTATGTCAGTTGAGATATTATTAAATCCATATTCCTGATCTAGAATGGATTTTATAAATTTTGGACCTTTGATAATAAAAGATTTTTTATAGTAATAGAAGTAACTAAAGATAAGGCCTAAAGATAATATCAGAAAATTAATTGTCATAAAAGAATGTATAAAAAATTTGAATGAGTTTATCACATACTCATTATAAAAAGATAAAACGAGATTATTAGCAGCCAGGGAGTCTTGAAAAAGTTTACCCATCATCAACGGATCATAGATGAATAAACCTAAAAATACAGATGGGGCTGTAAGGATGAACAAAGGTAATAACATTTGTTTATCGTTTTCAGATTTTGAGGATCTAATATCATCATGTAACGTACTTTCTCCGAAAAAAACTTTAAAAAATATCTTTGAAGTATAAAGTGTTGTAGTAAATATGGATAATAGTAACATAACGTATGGAATACTATGTCCATAGAAACCAATTGCATCTATTATGGACTCTTTAGAATAAAAACCGGACGTTAATGGGAACCCTATCAGAGATAATGATGCATAAAGAAAAGCAAGATATGTAAGAGGCATGAGTTTTCTTAATCCACCAATCTTTCTAATATCTTGCTCATGATGGCATTTAATAATTATCGAGCCTGCACATAAAAAAAGAAGGGCTTTAAAGAAAGCATGAGTGATTAAATGAAACATAGCAAGTGAATATAGCGAGGCGCCTAGTGCAGCAGTCATATAACCTAATTGTGATATTGTTGAATAAGCTATTATTCTTTTAATGTCGTTTTGAACTAATGCTACTAATCCTAGAAAGAAAGCAGTAATGGAACCAACATATAATATAAATAATAATACATCTTCAGTGAGCTCATACATTGGCGATAGTCGCGCAACCATATATATACCTGCAGTAACCATGGTAGCCGCGTGAATTAGAGCAGATATTGGTGTTGGACCCTCCATTGAATCAGGCAGCCAGAATTGCAATGGTACCTGAGCTGATTTAGCCATCGCTCCAATAAATAATAATAAACAAATTGTACTGAGCGCATTAAATGATGTTCCAAATATAGTTATCTGATCCTGAACAATGATATTTCGTAATTGAAATACTTGGTCATAATCAGTTGTGTTATATGAAAGCAAAAGTAAACATAATCCAAGAAGCAATCCAACATCTCCCACTCTGTTTACAAGGAATGCTTTATAATTTGCTCTTATAGCTGATTCTTTTTTTATCCAAAAACCAATTAAAAGATATGATGATAATCCAACCAGCTCCCAGCCAATAAAGAGCTGTAGGAAATTATTAGAGAAAACTATTAGAAGCATAGAAAATGTAAAAAAATTGGTATAAATGAAAAATCTGTTGAATGAATCATCATGCTTCATATATGAAATTGAATAATAGTGAACTAACAATGATACTGAAGTTACAACTGCGCTCATTATTAAGGATAAGGAATCTATATATAAGCCAAAATAAAGAGAAAATAGTTCAATATCTGCGAATGTAAGTATATTCAACGATAATGATTTAGAATCTGTAGAGTAAAAAAAATAGATAAGGATAATAGATGATGTAAAAGATATCAATATAGACAAATTTGATATCAAACATGTAATCTTTCTTGATGAGTTTTGCGATAATAATAAAAATAAAGTTCCTATGAGTGGAGATAATAATAATATAAGACTTAATATGATCAACCTTTTAACTCCGATAAGTCATCTACATCAATTGATTTTTTATTTCTATAAAGCACAATCAGTAGAGCAAGACCTATAGCAGATTCTGCGGCAACAACTGTAAGAACAAAGAATACAAAAACCTGTCCAGTTAGATCACCAAGATAATTGCCTAATGTTATAAGGTTGAAGTTTACTGAGAGGAACATTAGCTCTAATGACATTAATAAAACAAGAATATTTTTTCTATTAAGAAATATACCTGCTATAGATAACGTAAAAATAATAGTGCTTAATATTAAGTAGTAACTTATGGGTATCATATTATTCCTTTAGGCCTTTAATAACTTTCAATCTATCTTTTTTAGAAACATCTATTTGTTTTGATGGATCTTGATATTTGTTATTTGAATTTCTACGATATGTAAGAATAATTGCAGATAATATCCCCAAGAGAAGTATCAAGCCAGCAATTTCAAATTCGAGTAAATAATCTGTAAATATAACAAAACCTAAATTCTCTGTATTGCTATCACTAATAATAGTTATGTTCTTAACTGCGTTGTAATCAATATTTTCAAAAGTATTAATAATAAAAAAGATAATAAGTACATTAAAAACTACAAAAATAAATAAACCCACTGGAAGATATTTTATATAAGCAGCGCTTTTTTTTGCAATATTGATATCTAACATCATTACGACAAACAAAAATAAAACCATCACTGCGCCCACATATACTAATATTAATATAATAGATAGAAATTCTGCGCCCAATAATAGCCATAATATGGCGGATAGGAAAAAAGAGAATACTAAATTAACTGCAGACAATACAGGATTTGATGATGTAATTACTTTGATAGATGTAAATACTAATAAGGTACTAAAAAACATGAAAGTTATAAGCTCAACATTCATGATTGATTTTTTTCTCTATCTTTAAGTTCTTCATTTTCGTACATATCACCTATTTTTAGTAGATCAATTTTATTCATGACGCTGTCATTTCTACGCTCAAAATGATATTCAAATATACTTGTTTCAACTATTGCATCAACAGGACATGCTTCCTCACAAAAACCGCAATAGATACATTTAAATAGATCTATTTCATATTTAGTAGTTCTCCTAGTATTATCGCTTCTTTCTTCAGTATCGATAGAAATTGCAAGAGCTGGGCAAACTGCTTCACAAAGTTTACACCCTATGCACCTCTCCTCACCGTTAGGATATTTTCTTAAAGCATGCAAACCTCTAAACCTAGATGATAGTGGTGTCTTTTCCTCTGGATATTGGATTGTTATGGGCTGCTTCGATAACTTTTTACCTGTAATCTTCAATCCTTTTAGAATTTCTAGGAAAAAGAGGCTTTTTACAAATTTAATAATTTTATTCATAATTAAAATGGCAAATATTTAAGATACATTAGTATACCTATAACCGTGAGCCAAAAAAATGTTATTGGTAAAAAAACTTTCCATCCTAATCTCATAATTTGGTCATATCTATATCTAGGTAGGGTTGCTCGTAACCAAAGAAAGATAAAAATAAATAAAATTGTTTTAAGTGATAACCAAACAAAACCAGGAACAAACGCAAAATACGGATCTAGAAATGTTCCTTGAAATGGCGATAGCCAGCCACCAAAAAACATTATGCTGGATAAAATACTAATGAGTATAAGATTCATGTATTCTGCAAGAAAGAACATTGCAAATGCCATCCCAGAATACTCAACATGAAATCCTGCCACTATCTCAGACTCACCTTCAGATACATCAAAAGGTGCTCTATTTGTTTCCGCAACCCCTGCGATAAAATAAATTAAGAATAAAGGGAACAGAGGAAGCCAGTACCAAGAAAAAATTGAGCCTGATTGTTCTTGAATTATAATTTGCAAATTTAAGCTACCAGATAACATCAATACTCCAACTAATGCAAACCCCATTGCAATTTCATAAGCAATAATCTGAGCAGCAGATCTCATAGATCCTAAAAATGCATATTTAGAATTTGATGCCCATCCCGCAAGTATAACGCCATAGACGCTCAATGATGTGAGTGCTAAGATGAATAACAGTCCTGCATTAATATTGGAGATAATAAAAAATTCTGAAAGTGGAATCACAGACCAGACCAGCAATGATGGGACGAGCATAAGCATAGGTGCTGTTAGGAAGATACCTTTATTGGCATTTGTGGGAATTATTATTTCTTTTGAAACCAATTTAAGTACATCAGCTATAGGTTGAAGAAGACCGGAAGGGCCAACTCTAGTTGGTCCCATTCTTGATTGCATGAAGCCTATAATTTTACGTTCAGAGTAAGTGACGTAAGCTACAATTAGAAAAAGTGGGATAACAACTGTAAGAATTGAGACAACAGTGTTAACAATATAAAAAATAATATCCATGATTAGAAATCAACTTGAGTACTATAAGCACCTATCTTTTGTTTATGGGTACCGCCTATATTAACTAATATTGTATTAGATGGTTTGTTATGGACTTTTTGTTTGATAGACAATTTAAGTTTACTTTTATTTTCATTGAACGTAATTTTATTATCAGAGGGAAGGTTTTTATCTGATGGTATACTCAGATAGTCATCATTGTCATGTGTTTTAAGTAAAGAGCTACATCGTCTCAATGTTGGATTACTAGAGTTAGGATTTCTAATAATTATTTTTTCTATAGAGCTAGATTCAGTTTTTTTATCTAAGTTTTTTATTTGGACATAATTATTTTGTATGTCTATATTAGATAGAATAGATTTTATTTTTTTATTCAGATTATCAATTGTTAAGCTTACTCCAAGTTTATTCTGTAGGTATAGTAGTAGATCAACACCTTCTTTACTATCACCTATAGGTTGAACTACATTAGTGAAATGCTGAAGAACTTTATTAGTATTTATGTAAGAACCGCTAGACTCGAACGGAGTAGCTAAAGGAAAAACTATATGAGCATGCTTTCGTATTGACTCAGTCAAATATGATGAGAAAAAGATATTTACTTTAGATTTTTTTAATTTTTCTATAATTTTGTTATCATCGGAAAAGTCATACTCAGGTTCCAGATTGTAAATAATTAAAAGATCATCATCTTCATTTATAAAGTCATAATTTTTAGAACTATGATTCACTTTTTTACCTCCAGGGAGTCTATGAGGGACTAGGCCCATAGCCCATGCACCTGATGTATTTGCTTGATCTCCCAATAGTGACAAATTAGCATTTATAGTTTTCGCAAAATGACTAACATTATTCAGAATATTAGAGTAATTTGTGAGATATGAAATTGATGGACCAAGTATTACTAAGTTTTTTTTATCTTTGTCAATTTTGAGATGTTCTTGATTATCAATATCACTAAAGAATTCTTGTAATTCTATTCTGTTAAAAACTTCGTACCTTGTTAAAGGAAAGTTTTCCTCAAATTCATATGTTGAGATAGAAAAAATATTTGTAGAGTTATTATTTCTAGCCTCCCTAAGATATACTGAAAGTATTGGAAACTCTTTGCTGATATTCGATCCTATAATAATGATATTATCCATCTGAGGAATATCAGAAATTTTGATATCAAATGATGGTATAACAGGGAAATCATTTTGATACCTAAAGTCACACTCTTTAGTTCTATGATCAATTTTATTAATATTATTATTTCTGAGTAAATCTTGAAATAGATACATTTCTTCACATGATGATTGAGCAGACATTATACCTGCTGCAGTTGATGAATAAGTCTCTATAGCTGATACGAATTGATTGGAAGCAGTCTCTAAATCTACATTTTCAAGATTATCATTCTCACGTATCAAAGGTTGGACAACTCTCTCGTTAGAACTGTTACCCTCATAACCAAAGCGGTCGTTATCAGAGAGCCAAGAAAGATTTATTTCATCATTTTCTTTTGGAACACATCTTTTTATCTCATTTTTGTATGTATGATAAAAAATATTAGAACCAAGACAATCATTCGAGGAAATAGACGGTTTTTGTTCAAGGTCCCATGTGCGAGCACTATATCTATATAGACTGTTATTAAGTGCACCTACTGGACATAGATCAATTACATTTCCAGATAGATGTGATGTAAGACCTTCATTTACAAAAGTCTCAATTTTTGTTTCTTCACCCCTTCCAGTCATTCCAAGCTCTTTCATACCTGCAATTTCCTCTCCAAATCTAACGCATCTGCTGCAGTGAATACATCTAGTCATTTCGGTACTTACCAACTCACCAATATCCTTATCAATTACTGTTCTTTTTAATTCTTTATAAGCAGACTTAGTATCGCCATGTTCAAGAGATACGTCTTGAAGTTCACACTCCCCAGCTTGATCACATATTGGACAGTCTAGTGGATGATTAATTAATAGAAATTCCATAGTACTTTTTTGAGCATCCTCTGCTACAGAATTATTGGTATTAATTTTCATTCCATCACTGACTATTGTTGAACATGCTGGCTGAGGATATTTTGCACCTTCAACATCTACAAGGCACATTCTACAACTCGCTACAATACTAAGTCTTTTGTGATAACAAAATCTTGGTATATGAATATCATGGCGATCAGCTACCTGGATGATCGTGTCATCTTTATTTACTTCATATTTTTTATTATTTATATATATGTGCATCTAAATTATCATCGATTGTTTTTTTTCTACAAAGTATTCGAACTCACTCCAAAAATTTTTAAGAAAACTTTTAACTGGCATTGCAGCGGCATCTCCTAAAGCACATATACAATGACCTTCAATTTGATTTGCTACTCTATCTAACAAATCAAGATCAGATTGAGTTCCATTTCCTGATCGTATATTAGTAAGCGTTTTATACAACCAACCTGTGCCCTCACGACAAGGCGTGCATTGTCCACATGATTCCGCGTAATAAAATCTCGATATACGTTCAAGTACAGATACCATACAAGTGGATTCATCCATCACTATCACTCCTCCAGAACCCAACATAGTTCCTATTTTCATAAGAGGTTCATAGTCCATTGGAACATCAAAAATATCCTGGCCTTTGACTACAGGTACAGAGGACCCACCAGGTATCACAGCCTTGAGTTTTTTATTCTCTAAGACGCCACCGCACTCTTCTAATAATTTTGAAAATTTTGTACCTAACGGTGCTTCTATAACCTTAGGATTGTTCAGATGGCCGCTCATACAGAACATCTTTACGCCATGAGAATCCCCTTCGCCTAAGCTTTTATACCAATCTAATCCATTTTTCATAATGTAAGGCACTGATGCTAATGTTTCGGTGTTATTTATTATTGTTGGCTTACCGTACAAACCTTGTACAGCTGGGAAAGGTGGTTTTATTCTTGGCATCCCTCTCTTCCCCTCAATAGATTCAAGCATTGCTGTCTCTTCGCCAACAATATATGCCCCTGCACCTATCAAAGGAATAATATCAATAGATATATTTGAATCTAGGATATTTTTACCGACTAACTTATGTTCATAAGCATCTTTAACAGCTTTCTTAGTTACTTCCCATTGGTCACCAATAAACTCGCCTCTGAGGTAGTTATATCCAACACTTGCGCCAATTGCATAGCAGGCTATCAGCATTCCTTCGATAACCGAATGTGGGTTATACCTAAGTATATCTCTATCTTTACATGTTCCAGGTTCACTCTCGTCTGAATTACAAACAAGATATTTTTGAGACTTATTAGGTGAAATAAATGACCATTTCAATCCAGTCAAAAAACCTGCTCCTCCTTTTCCTTTAAGCTGTGATTCTTTAATCAAAGTTATGATTTCGGATTTTGATGTTTTCTCTTCTAAAATTTTTTTCCAAGCAGTGTATCCTCCTAGCTGGATATAAGTCTCTATACTTGCTGGATTATCATGAGTGAATGTTTCAGTGCAAACTTTAATCATCTTTTATACCATCTATAATTTCATCAATTTTTGTAAAAGTTAAGTTTTCATAATTGACATGATTAACTTGCATCATTGGAGCACCATTACAAGCTGCCAAACATTCCATTTCATCTTTTAGGTAAAACTTATTATCTTTTGTAGATTCTCCAATTTTTACTTTTAGTTTTTTTTCTATATATTCAACTATTTCATCAGACTTTCTTAACATGCATGATACATTTGTACATACAGAAATTATATTTCTTCCGACTGGTTTGAGATTAAACATCGAGTAAAATGTAGCGACTTCATAAATATCTATTTTTTTAATTTTCAAATGGTCTGCGAGTGCTTCAATCAAAGCTTCACTTAAATATCCACCGTTTGCATGTTGGATTAGAAGTAAAGATTCAATAATTGATGATTTATTTTGATCTTTTGGAAATTTTAGACGAACCATATCTATTTCTTTCTTTACATCCTCAGATAGTACTTTACTTGTCATCGGTCTATTTCTCCAAATACAATGTCTTGTGTACCTATTATTGTTACCACATCAGAAAGCATATGGCCTTTAGACATTTCATTAAGTGCAGCTAAATGAGGAAAACCTGGGGCTCTAATTTTTAATCTATAAGGCTTATTGGCTCCGTCAGAGATCATGTATATTCCAAATTCACCTTTTGGAGCTTCTACACATTTGTATGTTTCTCCAACCGGAAGACAATAACCTTCACTAAATAATTTAAAATGATGTATTAAAGATTCCATGCTCTCTTTCATTTCATCGCGATTAGGTGGTGCGATTTTCAAGTTAGAGGAAATAAAATCTCCCTTATCATTCTTTAACCAATCACAGCACTGTCTAATAATTTTTGCAGATTCTCTCATCTCTTGCATTCTAACCAGATATCTATCATAAGAATCACCCTCTGAGCCAATAGGGATATCAAAGTTTATATCTTTATAAACTTCGTAAGGCTGTTTCTTTCTTAAATCCCACTCAACTCCTGAGCCTCTCAGCATTGGGCCGGTAAATCCAAGATCTATTGCCCTATCAGGAGATACTACACCTATACCTACAGTCCTTTGTTTCCAAATTCTATTATCAGTTAACAAGTTTTCATATTCATCAATGTTCTCTGGAAATCTATTTATAAAGCTATCGATAAAATCAAGCAGCGATCCTTCTCGGTTGTAATTCAGTTTTTCAACTTGATCAAGATTTTGATTTTTATTCAACATATACTTAGGCATAATATTTGGTAAGTCTTTTGCTACACCGCCAGGTCTGTAATAAGTTGCATGCATCCTAGTGCCAGAGACAGCTTCATAGCAATCCATTAGATCTTCACGTTCTCTGAAAGCGTATAGAAATACTGACATTGCACCAATATCTAGTGCATGAGCGCCTAGCCAGAGAAGATGATTCAAGATTCTTGTAATTTCATCAAACATCACACGAATATATTTAGCTCTATCAGGAATCTCTAGGTCCATTAAGTCTTCGATTGCTAATACATATGCATGTTCATTACACATCATTGATACATAGTCTAATCGATCCATATATCCAATATTTTGGTTATAAGGTTTAGACTCAGCAAGTTTTTCTGTAGCTCGATGAAGTAAGCCTATGTGTGGATCAGCACTTCGAATTACCTCTCCATCCATTTCAAGTATTAATCTTAATACACCATGCGCAGCAGGATGTTGTGGACCAAAATTCATAGTAAAATTCTTATAATCACTCATTTATTTTTTCCTTATCACTTTTGGGACAAGTGTCCTAGGGTTAATATCTACTGGTTCGTTTATTACTTTTTTTTGTTCAGGATCGTATCTTACTTGTGTATTACCAACTAGAGGAAATTTTTTTCTAAACGGATGACCTATAAAGCCATAGTCAGTTAATATTCTTCTAAGA
>MDSZ01237095.1_pt1 | contig 12758 bp, 15 predicted proteins | sample 811201 | NCBI WGS metagenome assembly MDSZ01 (sample SAMN05326647, study PRJNA326480) | marine metagenome | isolation source: seawater | place: Indian Ocean: North | collected 2010
CGGATTACTTTCTGTTGGGTCCCATATTTGTTGAAACAAAACTTTTCTGTCAGGAAATCTTTGTTTCATAGCTAATAAAGGTGGTCCATTATTTCCAGCAAGTTCACCATCATCAATCATGTGGCATGCCAAACAATTACCTTTTTTTCTATCAAATGTGAGTTTTTTGCCTTCTGATACATTATCAGCTAACAGCATAGTAGGTGAAGATACGCTAAGCAAAACCAACATTATTAAGACTTTTTTCATGGCTATATTATATAGATAGATGTGGTTTATTAAAACATTTTTTAATTACAGGTTTTATCCCCAAAAATAGGCTCAAGCGGGGGATTACTATCACAAAGTATATTGTTTTTTAGAATCCTGAGGTTTTCTTTTTGGTTGTAATTAAGCCTAGATGAATCGAGTCCTTCATCTATAACTTTAAATGCCATCTTTATATCCCCTTTAAGTGTATAGTAATTTATAAGTGCGGTTATAGATTTATACTTCTTGTCTAACTTGCTGTATCCTTCAGCTAAAACTTTAAAAAATACGGGATTATAAATATTATTATCAGTGATTTCATTTAAGTTATTAATTGACCGATTAATATCATGAGACTGTTGAATATTATTCTTATAGAGTTGAAATTTGATCGCATTATTATTCGGATAAATGCGTAAAGTCTCTTGAAGTATATTTCTAGATTTTTCAATTTCTCTCATATCTAGAAGCACCTTTGATAATAATGAAGCTATATAAATATTAGATTTATTATCAAGATATTTTTTTAATAATAATTCTTTTGCACGTTCATTTTCTCCTGCTGAAAAAAGTTGTAACGCTTTCTTATGAATATAAATAGCTGAGTCATTATCGTAATCATTTGAGTCTATCTTATTATTGAAATCTGTATTTATAAGATTCCTAATATAAAAATAGTCATCAGAACTATTCTTTATTGCTTCATTTTGGACTTTCGCTCTATCACGAATATAAGCAATCCTGTTATTATATAACGGGTGTGTCATAAAATATTCATTAGCACCAAATTGATTATTTGAATCTCCCTGCATAAGTTTAAAGAAATCTGCTTGTTCGCTTAGATCAAAATTACTCTTAATCATAAGATTTATTGCAAAGTTATCTGCCTCAATCTCATTCTCTCTTATTAGATTGATATTATTTTGCACAGACAATCCAATTCCAGATTTTATTGCAGTTATACTTGATTCGGTTTGTCCAGATAGTAGTCCTGCAAAAATTCCTATCCACATTGGAATTGAATTAACATTACTTCTAGCCATCATTTCTGCAGAGTGTCTTAACACAATATGTCCAAGTTCATGCGAGAGTACTCCCGCTAGCTGAGCCTCATTAACTGTCAAATTTAATAGACCTGCATTAATTCCAATAAACCCTCCAAGAACTGCAAAAGCATTAACACTTTTAGATTTTGTTACAAAGAATACATAATCTCTCTCTAATGATAAATTGCGGCTAAGTCTATTTCCTAGATACACGATGTAATCATGCACAAGAGGGTCGTTTAATATATAATTATTACCTTGCAAGTTACGGTAGATATTTCTGCCTATCTTTTTTTCCTCACTAAGCGTAATGGTTTTATTTAATGAATCACCCAGTCTTGGTACATTTGCCTCATTATGTGCCTGAGTCGCTAATGATATTGTAAAAATTAGGCAAAATATCAATATTCTAAGCATAATTTTGTATCCACCCTATGTGTTTTACTATATTAAATAATCCAAATGTACTAATATAGTTTGTTATAAACAATTATAACTCAAGGAGTAATATATCATGAGCGATTTTGACAAAGAACTTGATACAAGTGGATTAAATTGTCCACTCCCAATTATAAAAGCAAAAAAAGAAATTAATGGGATGGATTCAGGACAGGTATTACATGTTATATCTACAGATCCGGGGGCAGTCATGGATTTTGAATCGTTTGCAAGTCAGACAGGGAATCAACTTCTCTCTTCAGATTCAAAAGATAATAAGTTTTATTTTTTAATTAAGAAAAGCTAAAGATGAAATTAAATGGGTCAGAAATTATAATAGAATCTCTCAAAAGAGAGGGGGTAGATTATATTTTTGGCTATCCTGGTGGTGCTGTATTACATATTTATGATGCACTCTTCGCTAATGACACTATCAAACATATCCTTGTTCGACATGAGCAAGGCGCTACTCATGCTGCAGATGGTTATGCTAGAGCTTGCAACAAACCTGGAGTTGTATTGGTCACTTCTGGCCCAGGAATAACAAACTGCGTCACTGGCATAGCTACAGCCCATATGGATTCTATTCCAATGATTGTAATATCTGGCCAGGTTTCTAGGCAATATGTTGGAAGTGATGCTTTTCAAGAGGCTGATGCTACTGGTATAACAAGACCGATATGTAAGCATAATTTTTTAATTAACGATCGTGAATCTATTGCAGACACTTTCAGAAAAGCATTTATAATTGCAACAACTGGTAGACCTGGACCGGTTATAATAGATATACCAAAAGATTTAACTGATCCAAAAATAAAAATTGATTTTGATTATAATAAAAAAATTAAAATTAGATCTTACAATTATAAGTTTAATGAATCAGAGGAAAATATTGAGAATGCAGCACAGCTGATTTGTAGTGCCAAAAAGCCAATGATTTATACTGGCGGAGGTGTCATTCTAAGCAAAGCAAGTAGAGAACTAACCAAATTAACACAGAGCCTTAACTATCCAATAACTAACACGTTAATGGGTCTTGGAGCTTATCCTTCTGAAGACTCTCAGTTTTTAGGTATGTTGGGCATGCATGGGACATACGAAGCTAATATGGCTATGCATGAGTGCGACGTATTACTGGCGATAGGGGCAAGATTTGACGATAGAGTTACTGGAGATACATCACAGTTTTGTCCAAAGGCAAAGATTATACATATTGATATTGACCCGTCATCGATATCAAAAATAATTGAAGTTGATTATTCGTTAATTGGTGATACAAAAAAAATCCTTAAAAAATTGCTTCTGCATATTAATAAATATAAAAAAAATATCAAAAAGGATGATTTAGACAAGTGGTGGAAGAAAATTAATACATGGCAAAAGAAAAAATGTTTATCTTACAAACAATCGAATGAAGTAATAAAGCCTCAATACGTAATTGAGACTCTCCATAAAATCACTAAAGGCAGATCTTTTGTTACATCTGATGTAGGGCAACATCAAATGTGGGTGGCACAATATTATAAATTTAACAAACCAAATAGATGGATTAATTCTGGAGGACTTGGGACGATGGGATTTGGCCTCCCCGCAGCAATGGGAGCTCAACTTGCCTATCCTAAAGAGCAAGTTCTATGTGTAACTGGTGAGGCTAGCATTCTTATGTGTATACAAGAGTTGTCAACATGCTTACAATATGGGTTACCTATTAAAATAATTAATTTAAATAACAGATACATGGGAATGGTTAGGCAGTGGCAAGAGTTTTTTTATGAGGGTAGATATGCTATGTCCTACATGGATGCTATTCCAAACTTTGCATCATTAGCGGAGAGTTTTGGTCATATAGGTATGGTTATTGATAATCCAAAAAATTTAGAGAAAGATTTGACAGAGGCGATTAATAATAAAAATAGATTAGTCTTTGTTGATGTAATTACCGATCAAACTGAAAATGTATATCCAATGATTCAAAGCGGGAAGGGTCATCATGAGATGCATCTATCACCGGCTATGAAAGATGATATTGAGTTAGCATGACGGAAAAAAGGCACATAATATCTATTTTAGTTGAAAATGAGTTTGGATCACTATCACGAATTGCCGGTTTGTTTTCTGCACGTGGATATAATATTCATTGCTTAAGTGTTGCTCCTACTTCCGATGATTCAATATCAAGAATGACGATTGTCACTTATTGTAGTGATAGTAAAGTTCTTCAGCTTATGAAACAAGTTGATAAACTGGTTGATGTAATCAATATAAAAGACTTAACAAATGAAACCCACATAGAGAGGGAAATGTTACTTCTTAAGGTGAAGTGTAATATTAAACAAAGAGATGAGCTAAAGAGATTAACTGATATATTTAGAGCTAGGATTATTGACGTAACTGATACTACATACACCATAGAACTGACTGGTGTCACAGATAAGATATTGGCCTTTATTGACTCATTAGGAAAAATTAAGATAATAGAACAAGTAAGATCAGGAGCTTTGGGGATTAGTAGGGGATCTGATTCACTTGAGACTGTAAAATAGGAGTGAGATATGAAAGTGTATTATGATAAAGATGCAAATTTAGACGTTATAAAAAATTTAAATATTGCAATAATTGGTTTTGGATCACAAGGGCATGCCCATGCTCTTAATTTGCAAGATTCAGGTGCTAATGTCACTGTTGGACTAAGAGCAGGATCAGCTAGTATAAATAAGGCTAAAACAATGGGTCTAGATGTAAAAGATATAGAAGATGCGGCAAAAGATGCTGATGTTGTTATGATTTTGGCGCCAGATGAATATCAGGCTGATTTATTTAAGAATTCTATTGAACCAAACTTAAAACCTTCAGCAGCTATAGCATTTGCACATGGATTTAATATTCATTTTGGCCAAATAAAACCTGCTGAGTCTCATGATATTTTTATGATTGCTCCTAAAAGCCCAGGGCACTTAGTGAGATCAACATATGTTGCAGGAAAAGGTGTCCCAACACTTATTGCAATACACAACAATACATCCGGAAAAGCACAAGAGATCGCGCTAGCATACGCATCTGCCATAGGTGGAGGAAGAGCAGGGATTATTGAGACTAATTTTAAAGAGGAAACCGAAACAGACTTATTTGGTGAACAAGCAGTATTATGTGGAGGTGTTACAGCACTTATTAAAGCGGGTTTCGAGACACTAGTTGATGCTGGATATGCCCCAGAAATGGCATATTTTGAGTGTTTAAATGAATTAAAGCTTATCGTAGACTTAATGTATGAAGGCGGAATGACGGATATGAGATACTCAATTTCAAATACAGCTGAGTACGGTGATCTAACAAAAGGCCCATTTTTAATAGATGATCATGTAAAGGAAAAAATGAAGCTTGTCCTTGCTGATGTTCAAAATGGTAAATTTGCAAATGATTTTGTTAATGAAATTAAGTCTGGATCAAAAGAGTTTGATAAACTTAGAAAGGAAGGCTCTGAGCATTTGATTGAAAGTACAGGAAAAAAACTTAGAAGTATGATGTCATGGATGGATGGAGAAAAACTAGTAGGAGATAAATAGGTGAGCAAAGTAAAAAGAAAACTTTCAGGTGTTTATCTATTGCCGAATCTTATAACTACTAGTGCACTTTTTTGTGGGTTTTACTCAATAATTTTATCCATAGCTGAAAATTATTCTGAATCTGTCTTGTATATACTAGTTGCTATGATTTTGGATGGACTAGATGGCAGAGTAGCAAGATTGACTAATACACAGACCACATTTGGTGAGTATTATGACAGTTTATCAGACATGCTGTGTTTTGGAGTTGCCCCTGCATTATTGATTTATATTTCAAGCTTGTCAGGTTTTACGGCTGGTTATATATCCAAAATAGCTTACATTGCTTGCTTTATATATATTGCTGCAACAACAATCAGATTAGCTCGATTTAATTCAAGAAATCAATCAACTGATAAGAAGTATTTTGTAGGCCTTGCTAGTCCTGCAGCTGCAGCAATATTAATTTGTTATGTTTGGCTTATTACAGATTTAAACCTTAATGCAGAATTCTATGTGTTTTACACCATAGCGATAATGATAATATTATCTCTTCTTATGATAAGCAATGTCGCATATGCTAGCTTTAAAGATATAAATTTTAAGCAAAAAGTCCCACATCTTACACTATTTGTAATTTCTCTTGTGATATCTTTCATTTCTTTTGATCCTCCAAAAGTCTTGTTTGTTTTCTTCTTATTTTATGGACTATCTGGACCTATCTTATTTGTATTAAGAAAAATTCGAAAAAATAGGTATAACGATGTTGATATTGCAGCTAATATCATAGACAAAAAGGATGATTAATATGAACATACATGAATTATCACTCCTGCTTATTCTGTCTTAATATATAATATTTTTAAGACATATACCGAGATTTTAAAAAATGATTGATGATAGTAAGTTAATAATATTTGATACGACGCTTAGGGATGGCGAACAAAGCCCTGGCGCGTCTATGGATATTGAGGAGAAGCTTCAAATTGCCCATGCCTTATCTGATCTCAGGGTTGATGTGATAGAAGCCGGCTTTCCGATTGCCAGTAAAGGAGATTTTAATGCTGTCAAAGAAATAGCTGATTCAATTAAATCCACTAGAATATGCGCATTAGCTAGAGCTCTTGAAAAAGATATTGAATCTGCTGCAGATGCTTTAAAAAATGCAGAACATTCTAGAATTCACACATTTATTGCAACTTCACCGATTCACATGCAAATGAAACTTAAAATGACCCCAGATCAAGTTGTTGAGAATGCAGTCAAAGCGGTGAAGCTTGCAAAACAGTTCTCTAATGATGTTGAGTTTTCACCTGAAGATGCCGGTAGATCTGACTTTGACTTTTTATGTAAAATAATTGAGCAAGTTATAGATGCTGGTGCTACTACCATTAATATACCTGACACTGTTGGTTACAATATGCCACATCAGTTCGGTCTTCTTATTGAGAAAATTATAAGAAATGTATCTAATTCCGATAATGCGATATTTTCTGTTCACTGCCATAATGACTTAGGATTAGCAGTATCAAATTCACTATCTTCAGTATTACATGGTGCAAGACAAGTTGAATGTACGATTAATGGATTAGGAGAAAGAGCTGGGAATGCTGCTTTGGAAGAAATTGTTATGACAGTTAAAACTAGAAGAGATATCTTTAGTTGTGATACTCAAATTGATACTAAAAAGATTATGAATTGCTCACGTTTGGTCTCTAGCATAACAGGTTTTCCAGTTCAGCCAAATAAAGCGATTGTCGGTAAAAATGCATTTGCTCATGAGTCAGGAATACACCAGGATGGAGTCATTAAATCTAGAGAGACCTATGAAATTATGAGAGCTGAGGACATTGGTCTTGTAAGTAATTCACTCGTGCTTGGTAAACATTCAGGCAGAAATGCACTCAAACAAAAGCTGGCTGAACTGAATATACCATCAGACAATGATGAGACATTCAATGATCTTTTTTACAGATTTAAAGAGCTTGCAGATAAAAAACATGAGATATACGACGAGGATATTATTAGATTGTCAAACCACATACAATTATCGGGTGATGATATTCAACTTAAACATATGTCAGTTGTCTGTGACTCAAGCAAAAAACCAGCTGCTGAAATTATATTAAGTATAAAAGGCGAGGATAGGAAATCATCATCGGATGGTGACGGTGCTGTTGATGCAGCTTTTAATGCTATAAATAAAATATTAAAAATGAATTTAGATCTAAAACTTTACTCTGTAAATAACATTACATCTGGCACTGATGCACAAGGAGAAGTTACTGTAAGAGTTATCAAGGATGAAATGATAGTCAATGGCCATGGAGCAGATACCGATATAGTTAAGGCTTCAGTTTTAGCCTACCTTAATGCAATTAATAAAATTTATCAGAACCCAGATACTAAATCAGCTAAACTACCAGGCATATGAAATCTCGAAATATTGAATTGCTAGGTCTCATGGGTATAGATGTTTCCTGGTATAAAGAAAATCCATTTGTTTCTAGTAGTTCAATGATTTTACATGACCTTAAACTAGAAGCTGAAAATTGTCACAAATGTGATCTCTACGAAACAAGGAAGAACGTAGTTTTCGGAAAGGGGGATGAAAAATCTAAAATACTTATTATCGGAGAGGCGCCTGGTCAAGACGAAGATAAAACAGGGGAACCTTTTGTAGGCCGAGCTGGTAAATTACTCACAGAAATACTTTTAGCAATTAATTTAAATAGAGAAAATGTATATATAACAAATACTGTAAAATGTAGACCTCCTGATAATCGTAACCCTAGAATTGATGAAATACGCTCTTGCGCCAGTTTTCTTGATCGTCAAATAGATCTAATCAAGCCCAGGATGATTATAGTTTTAGGAAAAGTTGCAGCAGAAAGAATATTGGATACATCCGAATCAATGTCACAACTTAGAAGAAAGATCCATTATTATAAAACATCTTCCATTCCCACTTTAGTTTTCTATCATCCAGCTTATTTACTAAGGAGCCCTACTGAAAAGAGAAAAGTCTGGGATGATATCTTATTCATGAAGGAAGTAATTAATGTCACTTAGAAAAAAAGACCTATATTATATTAAACCGATGACAGTATCTGATTTAGATCATATATATGAACTTGAGTTAGAGTGTTATGAGTTCCCTTGGTCAAAAAATATTTTAAGGGACTGTATATTATATAAATATGATTCATTTTCTGTATTTTATAATCATATTTTAGTTGGATATGTAATTGCTAAAATAAATATGGAAGAAACACATATTCTTAACCTTACAGTATCGCCAAAACATAGAAGATATGGCGTGGGAAGCTCTCTTTTAGATTCAGTCCTAAACGATGCTAAAATACGAGAATCAAAGCATGTCATACTCGAAGTTCGAGAATCAAATGAAAATGCAAGAATCCTTTATGCAAAATATAATTTTTCGGTAATAGGTAGAAGGAAAGATTATTATGAATCTGCAACCGGAAGGGAAGACGCACTCGTTTTGAGTTTAGAATTATAATTCACTAGGATTTTTTGCTTCAATTGATAGTGCATGAATTTCTGTTTGCATTAAATTAGCGAGCGTTTTGTATATCAATTTATGCCTTTCTATAACCGTCATGTTAATGAAATGATCGGAAACAATAAATAGTTTGAAATGCCCTCCAGATTTAGCTCCTGCATGACCAACGTGAAGATGTCCTTCATCGATAATATCCAGTACTTTTGGATTTAATACTTTTAAACTATCCCTTATTTTACTTATCCTCTCTTCTGTCATATATACTCTAATCTTTTTATTATACAGTACCTAAATTATACGATTATGTTAAGATGATATTAGAATGAATCACAAAAAATATGCCTAAAGAAACTGTATTTTCTGGTGTACAACCTACAGGTGATATTCACCTTGGAAATTATCTCGGTGCCATCAAACAATTTTTAGAGTTCCAAAACACATCTGATTCTATTTTTTGTATTGTTGACCAACACGCAATTACTATTTATCAAGATCCTAATGAATTGAAAAATAATGTACTTAATGTGCTAGCAATATTTCTAGCGGTCGGACTTGATCCTAAAAAATGCATTCTTTTTAATCAATCTTCTGTACAACAACACAGTGTATTGTCATGGTACTTGAGCTGTACGGCAAGAATTGGATGGTTGAATAGAATGACTCAATTCAAGGATAAAGCTGGGAAAAATAGAGATAATGCTTCGCTTGGATTATATTCATATCCTGTTTTAATGGCGGCAGATATTTTGTTATATAATGCTGACAAAGTGCCTGTAGGAGACGATCAGAAACAACATCTAGAATTAACAAGAGATATAGCTCATAAATTTAATACGGATTATAATACGCCTTTTTTTAAACTTCCTGAGCCAATTATAAACGTCGATGCCCCCCGCATAATGAGCTTAAGAGATGCTAAGAATAAGATGAGCAAGTCCGATGTTTCAAAGTACTCTAGAATTCTGTTGACTGATACAGTTGATGAAATAAATATTAAAATAAATAAGGCAAAATCAGATTCTTTAGCTATGCCAAATAATGTTGATGAACTAAAAGAAAGATTAGAAATAAATAATCTACTAACTATATATTCTTGTATATCTGGTAAATCAATAGATGTTTGTGTTAATACATTTGCATCAAAAGATATTTCTTTTTTTAAAAAAGAATTACGAGATATAGTTATAAACCTTATTGAGCCAATCAGCAAAGAAATACAAAAAATAAAAAATGATAGAGAGTATATAAAATCAATTTTAGAAGACGGATCACAAAGAGCAAGGGAAAGAGCAACATTAACAATTAGTAATATTAATACAATCATGGGGTTTAAAATTGAGTAATAATATTACGGCAATATATAATGGAAAGCGCATTGCTGATATGCCTGAGGATTTATTCATACCCCCAGAGCATTTAAGAGTAATACTAGAAGAGTTTGAAGGACCACTCGATCTATTATTATATTTAATAAAAAAACAAAATATTGATATTACTGATTTACCTATCTTACCGATCACAGAACAGTACATGCATTATATAAATGTTATGGAAGAGCTTCATTTTGAATTAGCATCAGACTATTTAGTAATGGCATCTACATTGACTGAGATTAAATCTAAACTTCTATTACCGATTGATAATGAAGCCGATGACGAAGAAGATCCTAGAGCAAACCTAATTAAAAGACTGCTAGAGTATCAGAAATATAAGAATGTATCAGAACAGCTAGATTTACTTCCAAGAAATTATCGTGATTTTTATGTTGTTTCTAATGCCATTGATGCAAGTGCAGTAAAAATAACAGAACCGCCTAATATAAATCTAGATCAATTAAAATTAGCATTCGTAGATGTCCTAAGAAGAGCGGAAATCTTCTCAACACACAATATACAAGCAGAAGTATTGTCTGTAAGAGAGAGAATGTCTATTATATTGTCTGAGATTAAGAATGCTGACAATGTTGAGTTTGGGTCACTATTTGATATCAAGGAGGGACGATTAGGTGTTGTTGTGACTTTTTTAGCTTTGTTGGAACTTGTTAAAGAGGGTATGGTTGATATAGTACAAAATACTCCATTTTCGAAAATATATATTGGTATTAAGCTATGAAATATTCGCTTGAGTCTTTGATAGAATGTTTATTGTTAGTGAGCGATGAACCTCTTAATGATAATAACATTATCAAAATACTTGATGATGTCAAAGTATCGAAGAAGTCTATTATAGATGCTGTAAATAAGATTAACAAAAACTATAGCAATAAAGCGATTGAAGTAGTTCGCGTTGCTAGTGGATATAGATTTCAAGCTAAAGAGGGTTTAGAAAATTATATCTCTAAATTGAAAGATAAAGGGGCAAATAAGTTTTCTAAGGCCTTTCTAGAGACAATCGCTATCATTGCTTATAAACAGCCTGTAACTAGAGGTGATATTGAGGAAATACGCGGTATTGCTGTAAACACTAATATTATTAGAACACTTCTAGAATTAGAATGGATAAAAGTTATTGGACATAAAGATACTCCAGGTAAACCTGAACTTTTTGGAACAACACGTAAATTTTTAGATTATTTCAATAAGAATAAATTATCAGATTTACCAGAAATCAAAGAAGTAGAATCGCTATGAGGTTATTCTTTTAATCTAGGCATTAACATAACTAGATTACATGGTTTAGTATCGCTGTTTAGTTGATCAGAAATTATTTCATTCCACGCTGTTTTACAAGCATCAACAGAACCTGGTAACACAAATACAAATGTACCATTTGCAACACCTGCAAGCGCTCTAGACTGCAAAGAAGATGTTTTAATCTTTTTGGATGATATTAATCTGAACATTTCCCCAAAGCCATCGATTATCTTATCAAGTAATGGTATTACTGCCTCAGGGGTCCCGTCTCTACCGGTTATTCCTGTACCACCTGTTAAAATAATTACATCGATGAGAGGATTATAGATATTTTTTGATACTTCTAACCTAATTTCATAAATATTGTCTTTAACTATTTTCTTGTCTTTTATCATATGATTAGCGTCGGATATTAGTTTCTTTAATAAATTTCCAGATTTATCTGTTTTATCATCTCTGCTATCTGATACTGTAATTATGGCTATATTAAGTTCTTTCATGAATAATTAATATAATCAATAATTAGAGATATGTATAGACTTCAGAAACTACTTTCCATGATTGGTTTGTATTCAAGGAGGTCTGCCGAGAGACTCATAGTTGATGGCAGAATTACTTTGAATGGAAAAATTGCTAATTTGGGCGATAAATGGGAGCCAGGTGATACTTTACGAGTAGACAATAAAGAACTTAATGTGGATATAAGTGCCATTGAATCTAATTTTGATATTATCAAATATTATAAACCTGTTGGTGAGATTGTAAGCACTAAAGATAAGTATAATGATAATAATGTATTCAAATACCTACCCCATGTTGAGGGTAAATGGATTAGTATTGGTCGTTTAGATGTGCAAACTTCGGGGCTTATATTATTTACTAATAACGGAGACTTAGCTAATGAACTTATGCATCCCTCAAAAGGATTAGAGAGAGAATATATAGTTACAACAAATAAACTAATAGATGATAATAATCAAAAAAAATTACTCAAAGGTGTTCTAATTGATGAAAATCAAATGGGTAAATTTAAAAAAATTACAAAAATCAGTAAAAATAAATATTGTGTAGTTCTAGTTACAGGTAAAAATAGAGAAGTTAGAAAATCACTAAAGGCCTTGGATATAAAAACACTCCAACTGCACAGATGCAGATATGGGACTTGTAAACTTGGTAATATGAAACCTAAGGATGTGAGATTTTTAAGTAAAAAGGATATTCTTAACCTTTCAGTTTAATTTTGATTACACCATAACCACCATCTATGCTTTTAGATACGCATGCGGCATTAATTGTTTTTGAATTCTTTATATATTTCTGAGCA
>MDSZ01000822.1_pt1 | contig 12756 bp, 13 predicted proteins | sample 811201 | NCBI WGS metagenome assembly MDSZ01 (sample SAMN05326647, study PRJNA326480) | marine metagenome | isolation source: seawater | place: Indian Ocean: North | collected 2010
AAAGGGAAGGTTTTTTAATGAAAAAAAAACTCATTTAAGGTCAGATTTTCAAAGAGATAGAGATAGAATAATTCATTCAACCGCTTTTCGAAGACTAAAACATAAAACACAAGTATTTGTAAATACTACCGGAGATCACTTTAGAACAAGAATTACTCACTCTTTAGAAGTAGCTCAAATTGCTAGAACCTTGTCTAAATTTTTTAATCTAAACGAGGACTTATGTGAAACTTTAAGTTTAGCACATGATTTAGGACATACACCTTTTGGTCACGCTGGAGAAGAGGTTTTAAACAATTGTATGAAAAAATTCGGAGGATTCGATCACAATATTCAAACAATTAGAATTGTTCTGTTTTTAGAAAATAGATACTACGAGTTTAAAGGCCTTAATCTTACTTTCGAAACACTAGATGGTTTATTAAAGCATAATGGACCAATAAAAAATTTAAAAAAATATAATAATATAATAGGTAAAAATTATTTTAAAAATAGAATAAAATTTTCTCTTAGCCCATCTTTAGAAGCACAAATTGCATCAATTGCTGATGATATTGCATATAATAGCCATGATTTAGAGGATGGTTTAAAATCAAATTTATTTAAATTGGGGGATCTTAAGGATATCTCAATTTTAAATAGTATCATTCTAAAACATAAAAAAAAATTAAAGATTTTTTCTGATGATTTAATAGTAAGACAAATTGTTCGAGAGATTATCAATGAAATGGTGAAAGATATTATTTTAACTACTCAAAATAATATTAAAAAATACAAAATCAAAAATATAAATGACGTTTATAATGCGAAATATCCAATCGTAACTTTCTCAAAAAAAATGAGGATATTTGACAAGAAAATTAAAAATTTTTTAAGAAAAAAAATGTATTATCATAAAAAAGTTCAAGCTAAAACTAATAACGGAAAAAAAATTATAAATAAGTTATTTAATTCAATCAAAAAAAATCCTAGAAAATATATTAATGTTAGTAAGTATGATAAATCAAACATTAAAAGAACTATCTGTGATTTTATTGCTGGTATGACTGATAGATATGCAATAAATTTATATAAAAACATTAAATGAATATTTTTGAAAATTACTTGATACAAATAAATAATATTATTGAAGATAACAAAGATATTTTGAAGTTAACAAAAATTGAAAGTTTAAATAATATAAATTTAGAAGTGCCTCCAGAACATATTAATTATGATTTTTCTACGAATGTTTCTTTAATTTTATCAAAAAAAAATGGTGTTAATCCTAAAGAATTAGCTAATAGTATAAAAGATATTTTATTAAATAAGATTAATCACTTTGAAAAAATCGACATAGCTGGCCCTGGTTTTTTAAATATAAAATTATCAAAGAAGGCTCTTGTATATAATGTAAATAATATATTAAAAAATAAAGATACATATGGTTCAAAAGAAATGAATAAATCATTTAATATAGAATTTGTATCCGCAAATCCAACCGGTCCGATGCATGTGGGTCATTGTAGAGGAGCAATATTTGGAGATGTTTTGTCAAATTTATTAATATTTAATGGAAATAAAGTAGTTAAAGAATACTACATTAATGATTACGGCAATCAAATAAAGAATTTTGTTGAGTCAGTTTATCTTAGAATGAGAGAAATTAAATTTAAAGAAAAATTTAATCCGAATGAAAATTTATACCCAGGAGAGTATATTAAGGAAATTGCGCAGAATATTTTTAAGAATAACAAAAATTTAAAAATTGATAACTTTAATAATTGTTATGAAGACCTTAAAAAACTTTCTTTAGAATGTTCAATGAAATTGATAAAGGATGATTTAAAACTAATAGGCATAACTCATGATAATTTTTTTTCTGAGACTAATCTTGTAAATAATAAATTAGTTAATAAAGCAGTTAAAAAACTTCAAAATAAGAAATATGTCTATGAGGGTTTTCTAGATCCTCCAAAAGGAGATTCATCTAAAAATTGGAAAAAAATTAAAAGACTTATCTTTAAATCAACAAATTTTGGTGACGATTCTGATAGAGCATTACAAAAAAATGATGGTTCATGGACATATTTTGCAAATGATGTTGCTTATCATTCAGATAAAATAGATAGGAAATTTAATAATCTTATAAACATTCTTGGCGCTGATCATACAGGGTATATTAAAAGAATTACTGCAGCAGTTTTGGCTTTGTCTGAAAAAAAAGTAAATCTAAATTGTAAAGTTTGTCAGTTAGTTAAATTATATAAAAATGGAAAACCTTTTAAAATGTCTAAAAGAGCAGGCGAGTTTATTTCTGCTAAAGATTTGTTAAATGAAGTAAGTAGAGATGCTTTAAGGTTTATGATGTTAAATAGAAGTAATGACGTAGAGTTAGATTTTGACTTTGATAAAGTTAAAGAAAAGACAAAAGAAAATCCAGTTTATTATGTCCAATATGCTTACGCTAGAATAAATTCAATTGTAAGAACCCTTAATAAAAGTTTGAATGATGAAATTCAAGCAACAGAAAACTCTTTTATTATAAATAAATATGAAGAAAAAATTGTTAGAAAAATATTTGAATGGCCAAAGATTATAGAGTCTGCAGTCCATAAATTTGAACCTCATAAAATTCCTTTTTATTTATATGAGCTTTCAACATTATTCCATTCGTACTGGAGTAAAGGAAACGAGGACATTGAATTTAAATTTATTGAGAATGGCAAAATCAAAAGAGTGGAGTCTATAATCCTTATATATCTCATTTCTATAGTTATTAGAAATGGAATGAAAATTCTTGGGGTTTCTCTTCCTGAAAAAATGTAATGTATAAATTATTCAATATTTTAATGATAATAATCATTATGTTCTTTATTTTATTTATTTATAATTATTATTCATCTAATAAAAATATAAATACTAAAAATTTTAATAGATTAAATATTGATCAACTTCTTAAAGAAAAAATATCAGAACTTCCTGTGTTGGATAACGATACAGCTAATGTTATAGAATTTAATGATTCATTAAAAACTGAGTTTGAGAATGAAAAAAAAAGAAGTTTTTGGAATTTGTTAAAAAATAAATGAAACGAAAAGCATTAATAGTCAGTATTAGAGGAATTAAATTAACAAAAAAAGAAAAGGTTCTTTTATCAAAAGAGAAACCATGGGGAATAATACTTTTTAAAAGAAACTTAAAATCTCTCGTTCAAGTTAAACTTTTAACATCAAATATTAAGAAAACCACTCGTGATAGAAAATTTCCAATAATTATTGACGAAGAAGGAGAAACTGTTACTAGATTAATAAAAATAATAAATCATAATTTTTCAGCAAATTTCTTTGGTAATCTGCTCAAAATTAATAAGATTTTATGCAAGAGATTATTAGATCATTATATATACTCTTTAAGTAAAATTTTAAAAGATCTTGGAATTAATGTTAATACTATTCCTGTTTTAGATGTACTGAGAAATAATACACATAAAATAATCGGAAAAAGAAGTTTTTCTAACGACAAAAAAATTGTTAAAGAACTTGGACAATTTATGATCAACCGTTTACATTTTAATAAAATAGCTGCGGTCATAAAACATATTCCTGGTCATGGATCCTCACAATCTGATAGTCATAAAAAAATGCCTAGAGTTGTACTTAACACGAATGTTTTGGATAAAATTGATTTTTATCCGTTTAAATCATCTAATGCAAAGGTAGCTATGACTGCACATATTCTTTATAAGAAATTGGATAAAAAAAATGTTGCTACTTTATCAAAAAAAATTATCAAAACTATAATTAGAAAGAAAATTGGATTTAAAGGTATTTTAATGACAGATGATATCTCTATGAAAGCCTTAAAATACGATCTAGTAACTAATGCAAAAAAATCATTAGAAGCTGGATGCAATCTTGTTCTTTATTGTGCTGGAGATATTAAGGACAACTTTAAATTGATTAAATCACTCCCTTATATTGATAGTTTTACTTCTAAAAAAACATCAGAACTTTATAAAATTTTGAGGTAAAATTAAAAATGGAATCAAAAAATGTTAATCAAATTTCTATTGAAATACCTAATTTTAGTGGTCCGCTAGAAGTATTGCTAGACTTAGCCAAAACTCAAAAAGTAGATTTAGCAGAAATATCTATTACTAAATTAGCTGATCAATTTTTGGAGTTTATTAAAACAAACAAAAATGTGAATTTAGAAAAAGCATCAGAGTTTTTATTAATGGCAACTTGGTTAGCTTACTTAAAGTCAAAGTTATTACTACCAGATGATGATGAAGATGATTTTAAGGCATTGGAGGTTGCAGAAAAATTAAAATTACAATTAAAAAAATTGGAGTTGATTAGAATTTTATCTGATCAAATGCTTAAAAAAAAAAGATTAGGTATTCATATTTTTACAAGAGGAATGAAAGGTGGAATTAGATCTATAAATACACCTGTGTATGACTTATCACTTTATGAACTTCTTAAAACCTACTCATATATTCAAATGCAGAAAACTTTCCAAAATATTAGTATCCCAAAATTACCGGTTTTTACAGCTGAACAAGGAGTAAAACTAATTAAAAAAAATCTTAGCCAATTGGTTGACTGGAGAAATTTAATTGAACTTATTCCAAAATATTATTCAGATAATAAGATGAAAAAAACTGGTATAGCGGGTATCTTCGCGGCAAGCCTTGAATTGACTAAGGAGGGCGTTATATCAATGCAACAAGAAAAAAATTTCAATAAATTGATGATAAAAAAACATAATGAAAAATAAGAAAAAAAATAACATTATAGACTTTCCTACCTCTCCAACTAAACTCGAAAGACAAGTCGAGGCAATTTTATTTGCAGCATCTGAGCCACTAGATATTGAAACGATAGAAAAAAGAGTTCAAACTACAACAAATTTAAAAAAAATATTAGAAAATCTAAAACAAATTTATAAAAAAAGAGGTATAAATTTAGTTTGTATCAAAAATAAGTGGTCTTTTAGGACAGCTGATGATTTATCAAAATTAATGGCATTACAAAAGTCTTCTCATAAAAAATTGTCTAAGGCTACAGTAGAAACTTTAGCAATCATAGTTTATCATCAACCAGTTACAAGATCTGAAATAGAAGAAATAAGAGGAGTTTCATTTGCTTCAAATACTCTAGAAATTTTATTGGAATTAAATTGGGTGAGACCAGCAGGAAGAAAAGATGTGCCTGGAAAACCAATTCAATACGTGACAACTGAGAATTTTTTAAATCATTTTAATATTCAAAAACTTTCAGATTTACCCACAATTGATGAACTTGGATCAGCGGGACTGATTGACACCTCAAGTATAGATAAATCAATTTTTGGAACAGGAAAATTCTTCAAAGAACAATCTATATCTGAAAAGCAGAATATTTACGAAGATATTGATGAAGCAATCAAAAAAGCTCCTGAAGAGGAAAAATAAATATATTTTTTTTAGCTTTTTTGTTATATATTACTAAATTATGGGAATTAGTTTTTGGCAAATAGCTATTGTTGTCGTTCTTGTTGTTTTACTCTTCGGAAGAGGTAAAATATCAAGTTTAATGGGAGACGTGGCAAAAGGTATAAAAAGTTTTAAAAAAGGTATGTCTGATGATACTTCAACGAACCCCCAAGATGATAATACAAAGTCAGACAATTCTGATTCTGAAAATAAATAATCAAAATGCCTCAAATTGGATGGTTAGAGATTTTATCGGTAGTAATTATTGCTATCTTAGTTTTAGGACCCAAAGAATTTCCTGTGGCTCTGAAAAAAATAGGGACCTACATAGGTAAATTTAAAAATACATTGTATAATTTCCAAAAAGAAGTCACATCTGTAACGAAAGAAATAGATTTAGATAATGACACGAAATCTGTAAATGATAAAACTAAAATAGATATAGATAAAAATGGGTGATAGTAATTCATTCACAAGCCATTTTATAGAATTACGTTCTAGACTTCTTAATTCTCTTATATTTATTTTTATTATTTTTATTATTTCTTACATTTTTGCAGAACATATTTACAATTTTCTAGTTGAACCCTATGCAAGTGCAGTCAAAGATGATCAACAATCAAGACGTTTAATTTTTACTGCTCTCCACGAGACATTTATCACTTATATAAAAGTAGCTTTTTTTTCAGCAATTTTTTTAGGTAGCCCAATTTTGTTAATACAAATTTATAAATTTATAGCTCCAGGTCTTTATAAAAATGAAAAAAAAGCCATACTTCCATATTTGATTTCAACTCCAATACTTTTTTTATTGGGCGGTTTTTTAGTTTATTATTTGGTGATGCCATTGGCTATAAAGTTTTTTTTATCTTTTGAAACTTTAGGTAGCAAAACAACACTTCCAATTCAACTTGAAGCAAAAGTTAATGAATATCTCTCTTTGATCATGAGACTTATTTTTGCATTTGGTATTAGTTTTCAATTACCAATATTATTGAATTTATTAGCAAGAATTGGTGTGGTGAGTTCAGACTATCTTAGAACTAGAAGAAGATATGTGATAGTTATCATATTTGCTTTAGCGGCTATATTAACCCCTCCAGATCCTATAACACAAGTTGGACTAGCAATACCTTTATTATTACTTTATGAATTATCTATACTAACTGTTAAATATACTGAAAAAAAAAAAGACAAAGTTGATTTAGAAAATGCATAACATAAAAGAATTAAGAAAAAATATAGATTTTTTTAAAAAAAAGTTATCTGATAGAAATTTTGATCTTAACATCGATTTATTTAATGAATTAGATAATATCAATAGAAAACTGATTAACGAAAAAGAAAAGTTGGAACAAGATAAGAAAATATTATCAAAATCAAAAGAAAAATCTAACTATGAGAAATCTAAAAAAATATCTCAAATGATATCAGAAATATCTAAGAAGCAAATTTTAAGTCAAGAAAAATTAAATAATTTACTACACATTTTACCGAATTTAGCTGTAGAGGATGTACCTGTAGGGAAAGATGAAAAATCAAATAAATTAATCGAACAATTCGGAAAAATTAAAAATTTTTCTTTTAAACCTAAGTCGCATACAGAAATCGGAATTATAAATGATGAGATTGATTTTGATACTTCTGCAAAATTATCTGGTTCAAGATTTGTGGTTTTAAAAAACAAAATGGCATTATTAGAAAGAGCATTAATAAATTTTATGCTCGACACTCATACTTTAGAATTTAGATATACGGAAATTTCACCTCCTTTAATAGTAAACGAAGATGTTATGTTTGGTACTGGTCAATTACCAAAATTTGAAGAAGATCAGTTTGAAATAAAGTTTGATAATTCTGATCAGAGAAAATTTTTAATTCCAACTGCTGAGGTTGTTTTAACAAATTTAGTAAAAAAAACTCTACTCCATAAAAAACAACTCCCGTTAAGATTTGTAGCATCTACTCCATGTTTTAGAAAAGAGGCTGGCAGTTACGGCAAAGACACCAAAGGAATGATAAGACAGCATCAATTTTATAAAGTTGAGTTAGTAAGTATTGTGGAACCTCATCAATGTTTGTCAGAGCTCGATCGAATGTTGAATTGTGCTAAAAAGATATTAGAAAAACTAGAATTACCCTTCAGGGTCGTCCTATTATCTTCTGGTGATATGGGCTTCAGTTCTGAAAAAACATTTGATTTAGAAGTTTGGATACCGTCAGAGAATAACTTTAGGGAAATTTCAAGCTGCTCATCATGTGGAGTATTTCAATCAAGGAGAATGGGAGCTAAATATAAATCTGAAAATAGTAATGAATTTGTTGGTACTTTAAATGGCTCAGGCTTAGCAGTTGGAAGATTGATGATAGCTTTGTTAGAAAATAATCAAAATGAAGATGGATCAATATCTATTCCTAATGTTCTAAAAAAATATATGAATAATTTAGATAAAATTTGATAAAATTTAACTTGTTAATCTAATACAATTACTATAATTGTCTTTTCATGAGTGGACAAGGAATCGCACAGTTTATACCTTTAATATTAATATTCGTTATCTTCTACTTTTTTTTAATAAGACCACAGCAAAAAAGAGTAAAGGATCATAAGGCTATGGTTGAGTCACTTAAAAGAGGGGACGAAATAATTACATCAGGTGGTATTATAGGAATTGTTGATCGTGTAATGGAAGATGATAGAATTGAAGTTATAATAGGTGAGGGTACAAAAGTACAAATTATTAGATCAACTATTACAAGTTTACTTAAAAAAGAAGAAGTAAAAAAATAATTCTTTTTAGTGTTAAATTTTTCAAAAATAAATGTTATTTCAATCTATTTAATATTTCTTTTTATATCCATTTTTTCTATTTTAAATTTCCAGTCAAAAGAAAATTTGTATCTTGACAAAAAAATAAATTTAGGACTTGATTTACAAGGAGGTTCTTATCTTTTATTAGAAATTAATTCTGATTCTCTAGTTGAAGAGAAGATACAATCAAAGGTAATTCCAATTAAAAAATTATTAAAAGATAATAATTTAGAATATTCAGATTTTAAAATTGATAATCAATCCTTGAAATTTACTATTAATGATTTAGATAGATTTGAATTACTTTTTTTTTCAAAAAAAGATAATACAGTGAATCCCTACATAGATAATTACAGATCATTTGAATTAGATTATAAATCTTTGGGAGATAACAAAATTCAGATTGTATTTTCAAAATTTGGATTATTAACTATAAATAACTCAGCACTTAAACAATCTATAGAAATTGTTAGACGAAGAATTGATGATGTTGGGACTAAAGAACCTACGATTTTACAAAGGGGAGAAAAAAGAATACTAGTTGAATTACCTGGATTAAAAGATCCTGAAAGAATAAAAAAACTTCTTGGTAAAACTGCACAATTAAACTTCAGATTAGTTAAAGAAAATTCAGAATTTGGCGTTGACGAATTAATCTCAGAAAATGGTGAAAAACTAAAAGTAAGTAAAAGAATAGTTATGAGCGGAGAAAATTTAATAGATGCTCAACCAAGCATTAAAAATCAACAAAATCAACCAACTGTCTCTTTTACTTTAGATAGATTAGGAGCGCAAAAATTTGGAAGAACTACAACTGATAATGTTGGGAAAAGATTAGCAATTGTTTTAGATAACAAGATAATAAGTGCACCTAATATCAATGAACCGATAACTTCTGGAAACGGAATGATTTCAGGGAATTTTACGTTTCAGGATGCTACTGATTTAGCTTTGCTACTTAGATCTGGAGCTTTACCTACGCCACTTGATATAGTGGAGGAAAGAACGGTAGGACCTGATCTTGGTGAGGACTCAATAAATTCTGGAGTAATATCTCTAATTGTTGGGTTTATTTTGGTAATTTTGTTTATGTTATACAAGTATAAAATTTTTGGTTTAATAGCTAACACAGCTTTAATTGCAAATTTACTTATGTTGATTGGCATCTTAACCATCTTAGAAGCTACTTTAACGCTTCCTGGAATTGCGGGAATAATATTAACTGTTGGCATGGCTGTTGATGCGAATGTTTTAATTTTTGAGAGAATTAAAGAGGAACTTAAAACTGAAAAGTCAATTATTCATGCATTTGACACTGGATATACTAAAGCTAAAATTACGGTTCTTGATGCTAATATTACAACTTTAATTGCTGCAATTATATTATTTGCATTTGGATCAGGCCCTGTAAAAGGTTTTGCTATTACATTAGGAATTGGAATTATAACAACATTATTTACTGCATATTTTTTGGCAAGACATTTAACATCTATTTTAGTTTTAAAAAATAAAAATAAAGAAATAAAAATTTAATGTTAAGAAATATCAACTTTGTATCTAAATTCAATAAAGCTAATATTATTTCAGTTATAATATTTATTTTAAGTATACTTTTTATTATATTCAAAGGGCTCAATTACGGAATTGATTTTAAAGGTGGTACTTTAATTGAACTAAGAACCGAAAAGTCTGTTAACGCAACATCCATAAGAGATTCATTAAATTCTTTAAGTCTTGGTGATATTAATGTCAAAAAATTTGGTAAAGAGGGTGACTATTTGATTAAAGTAGAGGAAAAAAAGTCAAATAATAATAACCTTATACCGCTCATTAAAAAAACCTTAAGTGATAGTTTAAACTCTGATGTAGACTTTAGAAGAGTCGAAAACGTAGGTCCTAAGGTTAGTTCTGAATTACTTGAGTCATCTATCATAGCTATCTCTCTGGCTTTAGCAGCTATGTTATTTTATATTTGGGTTAGATTTGAGTGGCAATTTAGTGTTGGCTCGATTATTGCACTATTTCATGATGTCGTAATTACTCTAGGAATATTTTCCGCTCTGTCTCTAGAAATTAATTTATCGATTATAGCCGCAGTCCTAACGATAGTCGGTTATTCAATGAATGATACGGTAGTTATTTATGATAGAATTAGAGAAAATTTATTGAAGTATACAAAAATTAATATTAGTGATGTTGCTAATTTATCAATTAACGAAACGTTATCTAGAACAATTATTACATCTATTACAACCTTACTAGCCTTAATATCTATTTATGTTTTAGGTGGTGAAATTTTAAGAGGATTTTCTTTTGCTATGATTTTAGGAGTAATAATAGGAACATACTCCTCAATATTTGTAGCATCTCCGATATTAAAATTTTTTAAAGTTAGTTCTAAAACTTTAGAAAAAGAAAATGAAAAGATAGTACCTTAATAAAGATTTTGAGCAGCTACCATCGAAAGAAGCATCGGAAAAGATAATAATGTATTTGCTCTGGAAAATAGCATTGCTGTTTTTGCGGACTTAGCTTTTTCCACTGGATCACACTCAATTATTCCCAGCGCTTTTTTTTGATTTGGCCAAATGACAAACCAAACATTGTAGGCCATAATTATTCCTAACCACATTCCAATTCCTATAGCTGTTGTCTTAGGATCTCCACTTCCTATTCCTAATATCATTGCTTGATGCACATAACCTTGAAGATAAGAAACAATTAGACCAGTAACTATAGTTCCGAATGCCGCCCACCTAAACCAGAAAAGAGCCTTAGGAGCTATTACTTTACCTATAGCAGGTTTTTGTTCTTCAGGAATATTAGGCATAGATGGAATTTGAACAAAGTTGAAGTACCATAATAATCCTATCCACATTATTCCAGTTAAAACATGCAAATATCTAAATAACCAGCTAAAAAAATATCTATCAAAAGCAAATCCGTCTCCAAAAAAATGCAATCCAAGTAATAGGATTATAGCTATGCCAAGTGAAAGATGAACTGTTTTTGAAAGAGATTGTAAGATATTTACCATGATTCTCTTATAACATAAAATAAATTTTTAGGCAGTCTTTTTCATCGAACCATTACCAATAATTTCTCTAATAAATTTACCAGTATAACTCTCTTTTACAGTCGATACTTTCTCCGGTGTTCCCTCAGCAATTATTTTGCCTCCGTTTATTCCACCTTCAGGACCCATATCTATAATATGATCTGCAGTTTTTATAACGTCAAGATTATGTTCAATTACTACTACAGTATTTCCTGTATTAGCAAATGCTTGTAAAATTTCTAATAGTTTTTTTATATCATGTGAATGTAATCCTGTAGTAGGTTCGTCTAAAATATACAAAGTTCTTCCGGTTGGTCTTTTTGAGAGTTCTTTTGCTAATTTAATTCTTTGAGCTTCACCACCTGATAATGTTGTAGCTTGTTGGCCAATTTTCATATATCCGAGCCCAACATGTTTAAGCGTTATCAACTTTGATTTTATACTCTGAATATTCTCGAAAAATTCGCATCCTTCATCAACCGTCATATCCAAAACATCTGCGATATTCTTATTTTTAAATCTTATTTCTAGAGTTTCTCTGTTATACCTTGCTCCCTTACATGTATCACATGGAATAAATACATCAGGTAGAAAATGCATTTCATAAGTTAAAACACCATCTCCCTCGCAAGTTTCACATCTTCCTCCTTTCACATTAAAAGAATACCTTCCCACCTTGTAACCTCTAGCTTTTGACTCTGGAAGATTAGCAAACCATTCTCTTATAGGACCAAAAGCTCCTGTATATGTTGCTGGATTTGATCTAGGTGTTCTTCCTATTGGTGATTGATCAATATCAATAATTTTATCAATTAATTCAGTTCCTTTAAATCCAGTAAAGGCTTTCGGAACCTTACGACTTTTATTTTTATTGAGCATTAGATTTAACGCATTATATAATGTGTGAAGTATTAAAGTAGATTTTCCGCTTCCAGAAACACCTGTAACACAAGTAAAAGTCCCTACAGGTATTTTTAAATTTACTTTTTTTAAATTATTTCCACTTGCACCATTTATTTCAATAAATCTTCCATTTTTGGCTATTCTTCTTTTTTTTGGAATTGGTATAAACTTTTTTCCTGATAAATAATTACCAGTTATACTGTTTTCATTTTTTATTATTTGTTTGACTTCTCCTTCGGCTACGATTTGCCCACCCTTTAAGCCTGCTTCAGGTCCAATATCAATTATGTGATCTGAACTTTCCATAGTTTCAATATCATGTTCGACAACAATAACAGTGTTGCCTAAGTCACGTAATTTTTTTAATGCAATTATTAATTTTTTATTGTCTCTTTGATGTAAACCGATTGAAGGTTCGTCTAAAACATAAAGCACTCCAGTTAGTCCTGATCCTATTTGAGAAGCTAATCTTATTCTTTGAGCCTCTCCTCCAGACAATGTCCCTGACTCTCTAGATAATGT
>MDSZ01032578.1_pt1 | contig 12756 bp, 15 predicted proteins | sample 811201 | NCBI WGS metagenome assembly MDSZ01 (sample SAMN05326647, study PRJNA326480) | marine metagenome | isolation source: seawater | place: Indian Ocean: North | collected 2010
GTCTTATGAAAATAATGATGAACTTATAAACCTTATAAAAAATCTTACAGAAAATGACAATGCAACAAATGACTTAAATCCACATAGCTGGTTGGATTGTATGAAAAGTCTAGAGATAGCTATGTTTCGGAGCTAAAAATGTTTCTAATAAAAGGTAATTCAGGTTGTGATATTACGCTTTTGGAAACACATAAATACCCGGTTGTAAAAAAGTCATGTAGCAAAAACTACGCAAGTCGTCTTAAAAAACAAAGTAAAAAACAAAAAGAGTTTTCTGATTTTTTAATCAAGAAGAATCAAACAAACATTACAACTCCAAAAGTGCTTGATAATCACTTTGAAAACGATGAAAATTACTTTGTTATGGAGTTTTTCAACGGTCTCGATCCGATGACATTTTTTGAAAACTCTGGAAAATCAAGTTTAAAAAAATTTATTGAAAAAATATTTGATCTTTTAGAAATAGAAATATTAGCATGTCAAGAGAAAGACATAACTGATGAAGTATTGAAAAAGACAAAAGACACAATTGCTAATGTTAGAAAAAATAAATTTTCTAAGCTAACTAAAAAAGAAGTGAATGACTGCGAAGAGGTCATTTTAAAAACCTGTGCCAATAGAATTGTTGTTCCTGTCGGAATGTGTCACGGTGATTTAACGTTTTCCAATATGATTATCGATACTCATAATGACAAAATATGCTTAATTGATTTTCTAGATAGTTTTGTAGAAACACCCTTTTTTGACATTTTAAAGCTGCGGCAGGATACTAGCTTTTTATGGACGATTTCAATGCATGGAAGAATACAAAATTTAACTAAAATTGAACTGTGTTGTGATTTTCTTGATGGAGAAATTCATAGAAATTTTGTAAAATTTGATTGGTACGCAAACAATTATAGAGCATGCCAGATCTTAAACATGTTGAGGGTAGACCAATATACTAGTAGTGATGATATTGGGCTTCTAGTAAGAAAAGCGATAAGAAAACTTCTATATGGAAAAAACAACTCTGATAATACCGGCAGCCGGCAAATCATCTAGATTTCCGGGCACTCGACCAAAATGGATGTTAACACACCCGTCAGGTTGCATGATGCTAAATGCGTCTATTAAGAAATTTTCTTTAGTCAATGTAGATAAAATAGTCGTAGTTGTTCTAAATGAACACTTAGAAGAAAATAATATAACCAAATCAGATATTGTCAAGTCATTCTTGGATGCTAGAATTGAGAAACCTGTAGATGTTGTTGTTTTAGAAAATGAAACAAAATCACAACCCGAAACTGTCTACAAAGCTATTAAACATGCAAAAATATCAGGTTCCTGTTTTATAAAAGACAGTGATAATACTTTTGAGTATACACCAATTCCCGAGAATGAAGTCGTCTTTCATGACTTAAATAAATGTGGTCTAATAAAGGCACATAACAAGAGTTATGTAAGTCTAGATTCAAATATGATAATAGACGGAATAGTAGAAAAGAAAATAGTAAGTCCTTATTTTTGTGTTGGAGGTTACTCTTTTAAAAATACAAAAGATTTTTGCGAAGCATTTGAGAAACTCTCAGACAAAAAAGATCTTTTTGTATCCCACTTAATATTTGATAGAATTTTATCGGGTTTAATTTTTCTAGGTGGCGAAATAAACAATCCTACATCATTTCATGACTGGGGAACATTAGAAGATTGGAATAGATACAGATCATCCTACGGAACTTTATTTCTAGATTTGGACGGGGTCTTAGTTAAAAATTCCGGAAGATATGTAGGAAAAAAGTGGGGCAGCACAGGCACAATTGAAGAAAATGTAGAATCTATTAGAAATCTTTACCAGTCAGGTAAATTAAAAATAGTAATAACGACTAGTCGTTCAGAAGACGCAAGAGAAAAAACTATCAGACAATTAGAAGAAAATGATATACCTTATGATCATATTATTTTCGATCTTCCCCATGCAAAAAGAATAGTAGTAAATGATTACGCATCGTCCAATGTTTACAGAACTTGTGACGCTATAAACATAAAAAGAAATAGTAGCAACTTAAAAGAAATGATCTCAGGCCTCCTAAGGTGTGAATAAGGAATAAAATGTATTTTTCAAATTTTAATAGACATCTAGCTATGGAACATTACGGTGTTGACAATGAACCAGATTTAAGAAGAAAGATCTATGGTACAAGGTCAGCCTGTAGCAAAGAAGAAGTGGATCTTCTGAAGTCTTATACCAGTAATTTAGAAACAGTGGTTTATGGTGAAATTGGTGTTTATTTTGGCGGGACTTTCAGACAAATGATCGATCATATATCCAGCAGTACAAATGATTTTCACTGCTATGGTTTTGATCTTTTTGAAGATTTGGAAAAAGAAACTTTCGGCGAAGAACAGACACATGATATTCAAAACAAATGGAATATTTTAAATGTAGCATATAGGGATGGTCTAGATAAGACGCTAGAAGAAATGGGTTGTACAAATTATACTCTGGTAAAGGGTTGTTCTCATGAAACAGTTTCCAAAATTGAAGATGCATTTGATTTATTTTTTATTGATGGAAATCATACATACGATCAATGCAAAAAAGACTTTGAAGCTGCATATGTTAAATGTAAAAATGGTGCGGTAATCGTATTTGATAATTCTTCCAACGATATAGATCCTGATCCAAGGTACGTAGAATTAGATGGAGGACCCTGGAAAGTTTGTCAAGAACTGTTCAGTGATGATAGAGTTAAGTTTGTAGAAAAGGTAAAAAGATTTACAAGCTTTAGAGTTGTAAAATAGGTGAGACAAATGGGAATAGAAGTTACTCTCTGTATAACATCATATAATAGAAAAAATAAGCTTGAAAATTGCATAGACTCTTTTCTAAAGACAACTTTATTTCCTTTAGAAAAGACCGAAATAGTCATTGTTGACAACGGTTCAGATGATGAAAAAACATGTGAGTATATTCAAAATCTTAAGATAGATAAAGTAGGATCATTTCAGAAAGTCATAAATAAAAAAAATGACTATCCTTACTGTCTTAGAAGGGCAAAAAATCAAGCTAGAGAAATAGCAAAAGGAAAGTATTTTATAGATTGTCCAGATGACCATATATTTGTAGTTAAGTCTAATTGGATCCAGGATTCCATCAACTTTTTAGAGACAACAAACGAGAAAATTTCTTGTATTTGTCATTATGCATATCCTTTGTATAGATTTCACAAACCAAACAATTTAATGATTCCCTCGTCTGAAGATGGAGATTTTTTTATATCACAATTAAAAGGATACGCTGATTATCACATTATGTCACGCTCATCTTATCATGATATTGGATTATATGATGAAACATTAGAATTTAGTCCAAACAGTGAATCTGATTATATGGAAAGATCATATGACATGGGTTATAGACGTGCGCTTCTAAGAAATCCAGTCAGTATTATTGTTGATGAAAACTTTTTTGGTCCTGGAAAATTTGCTAAACTTAAAGCCCCTCTTCGAATTGATGATGTTAAAGATCTGGAAGTTTCCGGACGTCCTGTGTCATGTGAGGAGCTCAAACTTTTATCTGAAAGAAATTCTGTTCTAGAGGTATTTTCCGATGAGTAAAATTGAAAAAAAAAGAATTTTAATTTTTGGAGGAACAGGTTCTCTAGGCAAGACACTAATTAAAAGATATATAGAAAAAAATGAAGTATGTGTGTTCTCTAGAGACGAGTCGAAGCACTGGACAATAAGAAACAGACTAAATGATCCAAAGTTACAATTTAGAGTTGGTGATATAAGAGACGAATCTAGATGTAGAGAAATAGTATTAGAATTTCAACCTACACATATAATTCTAGCATCTGCTTTGAAGCATGTCGATGTTTGTGAAAACTCCCCTTCAGAAAGTATAAAGACTAACATAACAGGAATAGAGAATGTTGTTCGTGTTGTCAAGGAGAATGAGAGTAGATTATCAAACCTCGAAGTTGTTTTAATGGTAAGCACAGATAAAGCATGTTCCCCGATAAATGTATATGGAATGTGTAAGTCTATAGCAGAAAGAGTTGTTACTTCCGCAACGCTTCCAAACAAAAAAATAAGATTTTTGAGCGTAAGGTATGGTAATGTTTTGGAATCGAGAGGAAGTATTATTCCTCTTTTTAAATACCAGTCTGAACATAAAGACGCGATAACAATAACAGATGAGAGGATGACTCGTTATGTTATGACGCTTGATGAAAGCGTAGACTTAATCAATGAAGCAATGCTAAATGGTAATTCCGGAGAAACATGGATTCCTGATCTACCTGCTATGAGTGTAAAAGATCTAGCCCAAATTTTTTCTGAAATGTCAGAAAAGCCTGTTAAAATAATAGGAACACGTCCTGGCGAAAAACTTCATGAAGATTTGATTAATCAAACAGAATCTATGAGGTCCAAAAAGATAGGCAAGTATTTTGTCATAATGCCTTCAAACACGCAGCCTTTTCAAGATAAAGACAATACATTAAGAAGTGATAGAAACTTAATGACAAAAAATCAACTCTTCGATCATTTGCAAAAACTTAAAATTTTAACACAACCACTTTCTTCCTTTGATGGTAAAAATATTGAGGAGATTAAGACATGACAAACAATAAGATCGCAATTTGTGTGACAGGAGGTCACTTTTATGATTGGCACGGAAGAGACCAGTACTACAACTGGTTGTATGAATTTTGTCAAGAAAATACAGAGTTTGAGCCTTATATTGTTTCGTGGCGTCCTGAAGAACAGGTTCCTGAAACTGTAAAGCAACAGTTTGGAAATAATATTCTGTACAGAGAAAACGAAGGATTAGACTGGGGTTGTTACAATTATTTCTATAATTTTATGAAAGACTCTGGTCAATGGAACAACTATGAGTATTTTATCTTTACGCATGATGACATACTGTCAATAGATTTAAACTGGCCACATTATCTAATAGGGCACTTAGCAATAAACAGCAATCTTAGCTGGTCATGCACACACGGTCAGTACTTTAAGATAAAATACGATGAAAAAACTATAAAAAGAAATAAAAATTTTTATGTAAATGGAGTAAATTACGGCAAGTGCTTTATTGCTCATCACTTTGCAGTGAGAGCTGATAAAACTCTTTATGATAATAATCCATTCACCACAATCCCAGGCGACAATAAATCTAGAACTTGGAGAGGAACTGACCCGGGCGATATTTCGGCCGGCCTCTGTGTAGCTAATATTTTAAATGTCTGGGGTGTAGAAAAAATGGGCTGGTCATGCTCAGATGGATGGTGCATGCCAAGATCAGAAAATGCAGTTTTGGGCTTTAAGAGAGGCAATACACCTAGGGTATCTAATGAAAATATGACACTTAAAACTGCGCTTCCGCATTGGTCTATAGATGATGCCCTAGAACGGGGTTTTATAGTGGAGCCAGGAAAAATTGCCACACACCCACTTATGGATGACAAGGGAGTAATAAGATCCCAATGAAATACCCACTATTTAAAGTTCATATTGAGACTGAAGAAGTATTAGAAAGACTTAGAGAAGTATTCAACTCTGGTTTTGTTAATGAAGGAAGAGAGGTGCTGGAATTTAAGTCTGCTCTTCAAAAAAGATTTAGTCACAAAAATGTCACAATGACTTCATCTTGTACTGCATCTTTAATGTTAGGCCTTAAGATTGCCGGTGTCGAACCTGGGGATGAGGTTATAGCACCTTCAATGACCTGTGTCGCAACAAATGTTTCGACGGAGTGGCTCGGCGCAAAAACCATTTGGGCTGATATCGACTTCAATACAGGTAATATTGATCCCAAAGATGTTATGTCCAAAATAACTGATAAAACAAAAGCTGTAATATGTGTTAATTGGGCAGGTGTACCTTGTGAGCTGGAAGAGTTACAAGAAATATGTAACAAAAACAATATAAAATTAATTCAAGATGCTGCTCATTCTTTTGGAAGTACCTATAAAGAAAAAGACATATGTCACTGGGCAGATATTACATGCTATAGTTTTCAAGCAATAAAACACATAACTTCTGGAGACGGTGGTGCCATAGTATGCCTCTCAGACAAAGATCATGAATATGCTTCAAGGCTTAAGTGGTACGGTTTTGACAGAGATAGATTAAAAGACGATGATGGCAACTGGAAAGGTAAGCGCTGGGATTCTAATATTTCTGATGTGGGCTGGAAAATGAATATGAATAATATTTCCGCAGCAATAGGAATTTCTAACTTGTCTAAAGAAAAAAAGATAGTTGGTGCTCATAAAGAAAACGGTCGACACTATACCCATCTCTTCAAAAGCCACCCTAAGATAAATACTTTAAAGGTCAAAGAAGATATGGATCCTGCTTGGTGGATTTATACATGCACCCTATCAAAAGAAATAGACAGAGATGTTGTTATTGAAAAAATGCAGCAAAGAGGAATACATGCAGGTGTAGTTCACATACCAAATCACCCATATGATTGCTTTGAGTGCGATTTAGATTTGCCTGAAACTGAAAGATTTTCAAAGCATCAAATTTGTCTTCCTTGTGGTTGGTGGTTGTCTAAAAAAGATATTGAATTTATTGCCAATGCTTTAAAAGAAGAGTGTGAAAAGTTCCATGCCCAGAGTTAAATGCGGAATCCTTTTTAATGGAAAGCAAAATATGTTTTTCAAATATTTGGAGTGGATAGTAGCAACTCAAAAAATAGAAAATTTTGACTTATCTTATGTTCATACAAATAATGAAGACATGATAAAATCCATGCCAGTCAAAAAAGGAACATATGATGATGTAATACACAACTCAGACATAGTATTTTCTTTGGGCTACTGGAAAAAAATTCCTAAAAATGATATAGAAAATGTTCCAATGGGAATAGTAAACTTTCATCATTCTTATCAACTAAAGTTTCAAGGAAGACATTGTTCTACCTGGGTCTTAATGCATAATGAAAAAATTCATGGAAGCACTATGCATTTTATCGATGAAAAAATAGATGAGGGCAAAATAATAGACTCAGATTTTTTTACAATAGAAGATAATGACGTTGCAGAAGATATATTTTTCAAGTCTAATAACACAGGTCTTGATCTTCTTAAAAAGAATTTTATGAAGATTATCAATAAAAATGATATTGATTATCAATTTCAACAAAGAGAACAGTTTTGTTATAGGGCTAAAGATTTAAATCATGAAGTAGCTTTGAATGTAGTAGATAATGATTTGTTAAGAAAAATAAGAGCACTTACATTTGATAAAATGCCGTCACCCTATCTATTATTAGAAGGTAAAAAAGTTTTTTTGAAGCTGGAGGGTTATGATGACGGTATCCTTAAAAAGCAATAACAATTTTTCCCTAAAGTATTACAAATCATTCATAGAAAAAGCCAAAGATCATGGATACAAGTTTGCAACATTAAAAGATTTTTTAAAATTAGGATGCCCTAGAGACGGGTATGTAATTTTAAGACATGATTTAGACTTAAAACCGCAAACATTACAAAAAATGATTTTTTTGGAAAAAGAATTGGAGGTAAAATCTACTATATTTGCCCGTGTAACAGGTAATGAGTATAATTTACTTTCGTATCCAGTTCTGAATATGCTTACTAATGCATTTCACGATGGTTTTGAAATAGGTTTACATACTAGTTGTGTAGAGTTTGGTGAGATAAACAATTTAGATCCATTTAATGTCTTGTCATTAGAAGTTTCTATTATGAAAAATCTTTTTCCCATTACTGGAATAGCACCACACAGAGATATAAATTATGCCTACAATTCACTTCCTTATATAGAAAAAAATTGGAATAAAATAAAGGCTATGGGAATAGAATATCATGCATATCAACCAGACTTATCAGCAAATTCTGTTTATATTAATGAAGGTTTTAATCCTCATTTATGCTGGAGAAATCATGCACCTGAAGACGTAATTCCCACAGGACAAACTATGTACATATTGACACATAATCATTGGTGGTATGATAATCATCCCTTTGAGGAATGGAGATGAAACTAGTACTTGCAGGATATAGAAACTGGACACAAAAAATTTTTAAAGAAATAAAAGACTACGCTAGTGATAAGTTTGTGTCTGTAAAGATAGTTTCTACACCTGAGGAATTGAACTCTATTGAAGATAGTATTATTCTTGGCGCCGGATGGAGTTGGATAATACCCGATAGTGTTATTGAAGAAAATAGGGTAATTGCTTTAATGCATCCATCTGATTTGCCTGAGTATGCAGGTGGAAGCCCAATTCAACACCAGATTATAGATGGAATAATCAAATCAAAAGCAACACTTTTCAAGGTAGAAAAATCTCTCGACACAGGTCCGGTCTTTTTTAAGAGAGACATATCACTTGAAGGGGACTTGGAAGAAGTTTTAAAAAATATCGCAGATGCGACAAAGCTTTTGATGATCGATTTTATAGATAGCTACCCAGATATAAAAGAAACACCCCAAAGCCTCAATAAAAAAGGTGTTAGAAAAAGACTGAAGCCCGAAGATAGTAAACTAAGAAAAAAAGATTTTCAACTACTCGAAACTCAGGCACTATACAACTTAATTCGTTGTCGACAAGATCCCTACCCAAATGTTTATATTGAAGATAAACAAGGTAGACTCTATTTTTTAAAAGTTAGGTTTGAGAAAAATGAATGAAACAATAAACGTAGTAATATCTGTGTCTTGGCGTGTAGAATGCTTAAATCTACTGCTAGATATATTAAAAAATAATTTTGAAAAAAACTATAGAACATATGTCTTTTGTAACGTTGCCAAAACAGAAAAAGATGTCTTAAACAAAATAGACATGAGTTTAATTGACGAATTTGCATACTGCCCAGACGAGGATTGCAGTTTAAGCAAACAAGAAAAAATGAATAATAAGAAATTGCATGCCAAAAGATTACAACCTGCTCGTCTTTGGGCAACCATAGCAGAAGTTCTAGAAGCCAACAATATTGGAAAATTTATTTATACTGAATGTGATTTTTACCCAATGGTTGAAGAAGCATACATATCTGGATTTGAAGGTGTGACTTCTGATAACTTTGCATGTAAGTTTGTTGAACTAAACAATCCAAAAGTCCCTTTCGGTTATATGTGTCCTTGCCCGATGTATTTTGGATCTACCAAAACAATAGGGAGTATTGGTAAAAATATGGCAAAAAACGGACTAGACATGGTTCAAAGAGGATATGCTTTTGAAGGAATGTTGGCAAAATCAGCAATTGACACATCTATTCCTTTTATTGTTACTAGCGATCATATGTTTACAAATCATGATCCAAACTGTTTGGACCCTGTTACAAAAACTCTTCACAATCATAACATACTAGACGTTGGAGCAACTTTAACTGAGTATGGAATTACAAAAGGAAATCATGTAAATAGAGCAATAAATGAGGATAAAATAGTACAAGCATGGGATGGAATAACCCTTACCCGAAAAATAGATAAAGTACTTAGAGGCCCAAGTGAGAAATAAAAAAATAGGAATAGTAATACAGGGAAAAACTTTTCTTAAATCAATGTTCCCTCTTTGTCTATTTGCAAATCAGAGTGGATTTGAACCTATTGCTATACTATATAAATCCCGGCCGGGAAAGCCTCATGATAATATTGATTTTGATGAATTTTCTAAAGTTGCATTATTTTTGCAAGAAAAGTTATCAATTTTTATGAATTTAAAGATTTGTGTCGTTGAAAAAGACGAAGACGTTTTCAGCATTGTAAAGAGTGAAAAAATTGATGCTCTAGTATGTCAAGATATGCAATACCATCTTAAGCAAGTTTTGTCATCCATAAGAAATGATAAGTCTGTAATGTGTAAAACTTTCTCAATATGCAATTTTTTTGACTCTTTACATCACGCTTATGATTTGCATGAAAACAACTTACAAATCCTAGAACCAGACGGAATGTTTTTTCCAGACACACGTTTTGAAACTCGTCATGAATCAATTTTGGGAAATAATAAGAGGTGTTATAAGAAGTTTTCTGTTGGCAATACATTTTATGATCACTATATCTTGAATAGTGCGATCATAGATGTACCCTCACGAATAAAGAATGATGGCGTGGTATTTTTTACCACGTTACAAAATTTAGTACCCAGCAAAACACAAGATTATCTTGAATCTTTTTTAGTGGATTGTCTAGATAAAGAAATACCAGTCTTTGTAAAAACAAAACTAAAAACTCCTTGGGCTTTTAAGAATCAAAAATTAAAGAATTTAAAAACATTTGACAAAGAGTCAGGAATACCTGGGACTAGCTTGGCATTGATTTTAAACACAGCAATACAAATAAGCTCGTATAGCACCAGCGCTGTTGAAGCCGAATACTTTGGAAAACCTACTATCAATCTTCCATCTGTTTCTTCTGATTTATTGACGAAATCTGTCAAAAGAATAAAAGAAGAATATAAAATAGAAAGTCCATTTCACGGAACTGGCGCATTAACACCTGACAAAAATCTAAACTCAGCATACGATACACTAGTATCAAAAAAGCTTATTCCTGTTGAAACTCCAACTGTGGAAGAAAATAATTCTCTTAGGATTTTAAGAGAAATAAAAAACTGTTTGTAAAAACTCTATTTGATTTCTACTATTGAGAGTAAAATCAATGGGATAATATTGTGATCGCAATAGTGCCTGCTCGAGCAGGAAGCAAAAGAATAAAAAATAAAAATATTAGGCTTTTGTCGGGATATCCGCTCATAGCGTACACTATTAAAGCATGCCTCTTGTCTGAAGAGATCGAAAGAGTAATAGTATCTACAAATTGCAAATCAATAGCAGATATTGCAAAAAGCTTTGGAGCTGAAGTTCCTTTTTTAAGACCGGACTCTTTAGCCCTTGATAATTCATCTGATTTTGGATTCTTAGATCATTTTTTTAAAAATATTGATTGTGACGAGGTCGCTTTAATGAGGCCTACTTCACCAATAAGAGATCCAGACGTATTAGATAGTGTGATTAAAATTTATCGCGATACAGATAAGACAATTACAGGATTGAGAACTGTAACGTTTTCTAATCACTCACCGTATAAAATGTTTCAAATGGATAGAAATAGAATTTGCAAGGGATTCTTCGACGACTATAAGGGGGAAATAAATTACACAAATCTTCCTGGTCAAATTTTTCCCAAAACATACATTCCTAATGGCTATATTGACATAGTAAAAAAAGAAACTCTTAGTCAAGGGAGTGTTTTTGGCAATAAGATAAAAGGTGTAGAAACACCCAGTATAACTGATATTGATATAGAGGATGATTTCTTTCTTGCTGAGTTGCAAGTAGGGACAAAAATGGACAAGTTAAACTTAAACAAAGGAGATAAAGTTGACTAATAAGGTGTTTGTTATTGCAGAAATTGGCATTAATCACAATGGTGATATGAATATTGTCAAAAAGTTAATCGATGGAGCCGTCGTGGCCGGCTGTGATGCTGTAAAGTTTCAAAAGAGAACAATAGAGACTGTGTATACTAAGGCAGATCTTGATCGGCCTCGCGAGTCACCTTGGGGAACCACTAACCGCGAGCAAAAGATGGGACTTGAACTTTCACAAAGAGATTATGAAGAAATCGACAAGTACTGTCGCGAAAGAAATATTCAATGGTTCGCATCAGCGTGGGACGTGGAAAGCCAAAAATTTCTACAACAATTTGACTTAAGCTATAATAAGATAGCTTCAGCTATGTTAACCCACAAAGAGCTTCTTGAAGTAGTAGCTGCTGAAGGAAGACATACATTTATTTCTACGGGAATGAGTACAATTGAGCAAATTGACAAAGCAGTTGAAATATTTCAAAATGCTAGATGTTCATTTGAGTTAATGCACTGTAATAGTCAATATCCAATGCCGACTGAAAGAGCAAATCTTAATACAATCACAACTCTTAGAAATCGATATGATTGTAATGTAGGTTATAGTGGCCACGAAACTGATACTAGTGTTTCGGTTGCTGCTGTTGCTCTCGGAGCATCTTCTCTTGAAAGGCACATAACTCTTGATAGATGCATGTATGGGTCTGACCAGGTAGCTTCAATTGAAATATCGAAGTTATGCCAGCTTGTTTCTGAGGTTAGAAAGATTGAAAAATCCCTTGGCGATGGTGTCAAGAGTGTGACCGAAGAAGAGGCAGCATGTGCTGAAAAGCTAAGGACGGTTAATACACTGTGATAAAAGTTCGTCACATAGGCATTACTGTTAATGATCTTGAAAAAATGCTAGACTTTTACAGTAGGCTTTTGAAATTCAATAATCAAAAAATTGCATTAGAGTCAGGTGATTATATTGATAATTTTTCAAAATTAAGTAATGTCTCTGTGACAACTGCTAAGCTATCTAATGATAATGATGAAGTTCTAATAGAGCTTTTAAAGTATCATAGTCACCACGGAGAAAGTCACAAATCTGAGATTATAAATCCAGGAATTTCTCATTTTGCTCTCACTGTGGACGATTTGCAAAGTCTTTATGATCAAGCCATGGCTGAAGGAATTGAATTTAATGCACCTCCACAAAGTCCTCCTGACGGAAAAGCTTTGGTTACTTTTTGCCGAGACCCAGAGGGTAATCTGCTGGAGTTAGTTGAGGTTTTAAGTTGAAAGAAAGGGCCTTAGTCACAGGAGCCACAGGAGGCCTCGGACAAGAATTATGCAAGAATCTCATCGCAATGGGTATGGAAGTCTATGGAACGGGTAGGTCTAAAGAAAAACTTGCTATATTGAATAGCATGGGA
>MDSZ01153402.1_pt1 | contig 12756 bp, 14 predicted proteins | sample 811201 | NCBI WGS metagenome assembly MDSZ01 (sample SAMN05326647, study PRJNA326480) | marine metagenome | isolation source: seawater | place: Indian Ocean: North | collected 2010
CGCGGTCGTTGCGGTCGGTGTTGCAGCACCCATCACGGAACCAACCGGTGAGGGGATCCATCGAGCAAGCCCCCAACTCGCCTCCGAGAACGTTGAATGACGGTAGCAACGGTCCCGGGTGGGAAAATCCGCTAATGAACTATGCCGAAAGGGTGAGAAAACGAGGATCGACCTCAAGCATTGGAAGAATTTCCCGCAACTTCATACGGCTGTATCATCACCGCCCTTCGTGCAAGAAGACGAGACGGACCCTTCCAGAAAGTCATGGAAGCAGAAGTGGAGCGATCTGTCCGAAAGGGGCTCCATGCTGACTAAGGATGTGGGGCACATCCTCTCTGAGAAAGGGAAGGGGATCTCGAAAGCCTCGAAAGAAGCAGTCTCTCAGGCAAAAGACTCCCTAGAGGATGCTAGGAAGAAGCGCCTGTTGGACAAGATGGCAAAAGATGTCGATGAGATCCTAGCAGAGAGTGAAAACTCCCCAGTAGACGAGGAAGAGGTTGAGCGATTGCGCCTCCTGGTGGCAACTCTGGAGGTAAGGCAGAAGGAGCAGGAGGCTCTGATTAATGAGATGAGCCTGTTAGGAGAAGAGGCCAGTGAAGGGCCTCCAACTAGAGATCCGGACAGGCTTGGTTTCGTTGCAACTATTAGGCAGACATATGCTTTGATCGGCTTCGCAGTGCTATGGGCAATGTTGCTGGTCGTAATTGCACAATTCGTTGAAAATAGCGAGATGAAGGTACAAGATTACCCTCTCGAACCGTTTGTTTGGATTGTCGGAACAATGATCTGGGCCTATGTCGTAATATCCCAACTCTCCAGATCCGGTTCCTTCGAGAAGCTGCCTCTTTCTTTCAGAATTCAAGCAACCGTCGGTGTCGGGATTGCTACCTCTGCTACCTCCCTTCTACCTGAAATAGAGCAAATGCCAGCCATGTTCCATATCTTCTCATGGCTCGTAATTGTCTCAATGTCCATCCTGTTGACCTCTTCTGTGCTGAATGGAGTCAGATCCCTGAGGGGTTAGCCGCTATTTTCGAAATGCTAGACAACATTCTCGGCGGTGCTCTAGAAGAAGACACCGAACCATGCAAGCATGAAAAGCAGGAATCCCAGAAGGAGCAACGCGGCCCACGAGAGGATGCCGTATGAGAAGGACTTCCTGTCCGTCACGAATCCCCAGACGGTGCCTCCGAGCATCGCTGCTGGCATGACCAGGCACGGGGCTATGGAGAGGAGCCCCACCCCCTGGCTCCCGGAGCCCTCTCCCCAGTAGCCCACGTAGTCGGGAGTGGATCCTGGCTGGGTTGCGACGTACACGCTGTCCCCCTCGATCCTGACGTAGGGGCACCCGTCCTCCCAATCCCCCCCTTCGGGCTCGAACCACAAGACCCAGCTGTCGTCGGTGATCGTGCCTTGGTGCACATCCCCTCCATCGCCCGAGATCCAGCAGTTCCACCAGTAGTCCTGCTCCCAGCCCTCGATGACCATGTCCCAGTATCCCCCGTCTCTGTAGCCGTTTTCGAAGTCGGGCTCCATGTAGAACGAATGCACCTCGAGGTCCTCACCCCCGAAGGCCACGTCATCGACCTGGACGGGGGAATCGGAGTAGACATCGTCCCAATCGGACGAGAAGCCTATCTCCGCTAGTATCGAGCTGAATACGAACAGAACAGGCACCACGACCAGGCCTATTGCGAACCAGGCGGCGGGGGGGAGCCGGGAACTCTCCTCCTGCCCCATCTGCCCCCAGACGCCAGCCTGCCCCTCCTCGGCTTCCTGGCTCACGTCCCCCGAGAGGACGTTGCTGACCTGCTGGGGCCCGCCGATGAAGACCGGCTTGGGCTCCTCGGAGGGGGCCTCTTCGGACGAGCCCGCGCTCCACCATTCCTCCTCCACGTGGATCGGTCGGCTCCATGTGTGATGAGTTTTGGCCCCCCGATGGAGACTCCGGGGCTCACTGCATCTCGATGTGCCCCCTGTCCAACTCGGGGGGGAAGGCTATCCATCGTATCAGCAGGAAGTTGAGGTACCCGAACACGCACGTGTTGACGAACCAGGCCAGCGTGTGGTGCAGGTGAAAGATCTCGATCATGACGTAGTGGAACGAGGTCGTCACCACCAGCTGCCCAGAGTAGGTCCAGAATGCCCGGTTCATGCTGGTGAGGTAGTTGAAGGTGGAGTCGAACGTGAACCTGTAGTGCATGTAGTGGGCCTCGACGTTCCCTATTGCGCTGGAGACCGCCCACGCGGCGACGGCCGTGTGTGCGGGCCAGAGGTCCACCCAGTAGAGGACCTCGTAGAGCACTAGAGCGAAGGCCGAGTTGAAGGTGCCTGTGACGTTGAATTTCATGAACTCCCTGAGCATCACCCCATAGGTCCAGCCCACGTCTTCTATCCTCTCACGCATCCCCGGCATGGGCCCCCCTCCGGGTCATTCGGTAAGGTGATGGCGCTCTAAAAGCAACCTCACCACTCGGATGGCTTATCTGGATGACAGCCCCCCCAATCTCCATGAAGCCCTTTCTGGAGCACGTGAACATGACCTCTACCGACGTGGACGAGACGGTCCGGTTCCTGCTGACCGCTTTCCCTGAGTTCAGCATCAGGGGAGGGGGTGAGGGGGAGAAGGCGAGAAGATGGGTCCATGTGGGGACCGAGGACTCCTACCTATGCATAGAGGACAGGGGGGCTACCGAGAGGGGCCCCCACCAGCCCTATGTCCATCCCGGGGTGAATCACCTTGGTTTCGTCGTGGATGACGGTTCAGCTGTCGCGAAGCGCCTTTTGGAGGCCGGCTACCCCCAGAAGGTGGCCTACTTGGACCACCCGCACAGGCACCGGTACTACTTCCACGACCACGACGGGAATGAGTACGAGTTCGTCGAGTACCTCAGCGAAGATCCAGAGGAGAGGAACGAGTACGAATAGCACCAAGCACCATCATCAGGTGTAGCGCGGCATTACGCACGCCTTGGCAGGCTTTATCCATGGAGACGTGCCTGAGACCACGATGGAGGCCACGCCGGGGCAGGAAGTCATCGATGCCATTGGGAGGCGAGACCTGAATCTCGACGGTTCGGTCGTCAACCTCGCGGTAGTGGGAAGCAGCCGATTCTACAACTTCGAGATCTTCGAGGCGGCGCTCGAGGATTGGATCTCGGAGAACGAGTACCCCGACCTGATCATCGTTGGCGGGGCGAGCGGCGTTGACTACATGGCGGAACGCTGGTGCGACAACAACATAGTCCCGATTGCGGTGTTCTCCGAGGAGTGGGACGACCCCACCCGCAGCCTGGTAGACGGAAACAGGGCCGAGGCGCCAAACTCCCTGACTGACAAGATCCTGGACGCTGCCACTCACATCCTGGCGATGCCATCGGAGACTAGCAAGTGGACGAGGATCGTAATCGAGAGGGCGTCATCCATCGGAATTCCGACAAATGTGGTCGAGGTGAGCTAGGCCCGCTGGATGCCATTCCCCAATCTAGTACATGTCCTCGGCGAATCCCAGGAGCCCGAGCTCGTCGAGCTTGGCCGAAGGAGCGAGGAACGTCACCTGCACGACCCCGGGAGCCCTGCCGATCTCGATCGATCCGGTGATCGTCGCCCTGTTGCGTATCTCGGGGACGGTCACTCCGAGCAGCTCGGCAGCCCTCTCAAGGCCGTTCTCGGTGGCCGCATTTAGGTCCGGTCCGGATCCCACTATGGAGATTGGTACTGAGTCCTCCACTCCTGACATGCCCCATCCGCTCGCCACCTGCTCTGCTACTGCCCTCTCCTCTGCCGTGATAGGCTTGGCTAGGAACGGGAGGTCCTCCTCGACAGGGAAGATGATCGGCCCGTCGATGCTAAGCCCCTTCAGAACCTGGACTTGAAGGGTCACCGTGCCGGACACGTCCGTGGTGTGGCCGGCAATCTCGCCGTCCCCCTGCATTGCGTGCATGTCGCCCATGTATATCCCGCCTCCGGGAACCTTCACGGGGCAGACCAGGATTGACCCGGCCCTCACCGCGTCGATGTCCATGTGGCCATCCGTGCGGTGCTGCAGGTCCTCGGCCGTGATCGCCTGGGGGTGTGGTGCCCCGACCAGGAAAGTCCCGAAGTCACCTGCATTGTGGGAGTCGGGCATTGCGATGGAGGGGCAGGTTCCGAGTTGGCCCATGAATGGCCTGAGCCTGGCAACGAGCCCCACTAGGTGATGGGGGCAGAAAGTTAGGATTGAGTGCTGGATGGCGTTCTGCGGCATGGCGGCGTAGTGCTTCGCCTCGTGCGCGATCTTCTCCGATGCCGACTTGTCCAGCGTAACGCCCAGGCTCCTGTTGTTGTCGAACGCTATCGTGTAGCCGTTGGTGAACTTGAACGGGCTCGCGGGCTTCCCCGTTGACTTGAACCGGACTGCGTCCTCTCCGATGCCTTCGACGTAGCTCTCCGGGTTCAGCTCCTCGTTGTCGGGGTCGTACTTTGCAACATACGGGTCGCCCATGAACAGGCCATCAACCCAGTAGTCGTTGCCAGATGCGGTGGCGATGGAAGTCACTGAGATCTCCTTGATTCTGATCGCAATCGCGTCTCCGACCTCCGCTCCTTCTACGGCGACGGGGACCGTCACCTCGTGCCCTCCTCGTAGCTCCGGGGTAATCATGGGGCCCCAGCATCCCGGTGCGGTGTTGGCAATGATGTGGCCGCCGTCCTTGACCGGGCCTAGCATTGGTTTGTCTGGATCCAGGATTCCATCTGTAAATTCGTTCACATAAACTGTCTCGCTTCCATTGTTTTCATCTGTCATATTCTCATTTCTCCTTCACCCCCCAGCAGCAGGCATCAGGAGGGTTATCTCCTGGCCAGACTGGACCTCCGTCGTTGTACCACGGTGGCTACCTGAGACGAATGGAATCGCCTCCAGAAGCGTCTCTGACGAATGCGGGAACCTTGAACCGACCTCGTCGATGATGTCCTGTATTGTCGCGGGGACATCCATCTCGATGCTGATCCTCGAGGCGCCCAATTCTTCAGCCAACTTGCCGTTAACTCGAACGGCGAAGGTACCCTTGCCAGAGGGTGACATGCGTGCTCATGGGGCGGTCCGCAAATAAACGTCACCAGGGATTTCGCGCTTTCTAGCCACTGAGGTAACTTATCCCTGTCATTTCCTCGCTGACTCCCCACAGTCTCTTTGCCACGCCCTCGTCTAGTGCCTTGGGGTTTATCCTGGCCCTCCCAGTACGACCCCTCATCTCGATCACCCCTGTCGGCCCCCAGTAAGGGTATTCCAATGCGGCTTCCTCTGTCGCAGCGAACAATGTGGCTTCTGCCCCCTTACTTGCCGAGATGGCCACGAAGAGGTTCAGCAGCCTCCAGAAAGGTGAGTGCCTCTGTAGGTCAGTGGCGGAGTATCCGGGGTGGCTTGCTAACGAGGACACTGTAGAGCCGGATCGACTCAGCCTCCTGGAAAGCTCTAGTGAGAATATCAGGTTCGCGATCTTGCTCTGCGAGTAGAAGCCCCACTTGCTGTATCTCTTCCTCTCGCCATTGAGGTCTTCGAAGTCTATGGTTCCAGGGTTGTGGGCTATGCTAGAGACGGTGACCACTCTGCCCCTTCCAGAGGCTTCCAGAAGCGGCATGAGGTGCCCGGTAAGGGCGAAGTGACCCAGGTGGTTCGTCCCGAACTGTAGCTCGAAACCGTCCTTTGTCAGTGTCTTGGGGGGAATCATAACTCCTGCGTTGTTGATCAGGACGTCCAGCTTGCCGCTCCTGCCGGATTGCGCATCTGAGAAATCTGCAATGCTGGAAAGGTCCGCCAGGTCCAGGACCGCGACTGAGACATCTGCATCGGGGCAAACCTCCAGGATCCTTTTCCTAGACGCCTCCCCCTTCTCGAGGCTCCTGCATGCCATTGTCACGGAGGCCCCTCTCTTTGCAAGTACTCTTGCCATGTGGAAACCGATGCCAGTGTTCGAACCTGTGACGATAACCGTCTTGCCCGTTTGGTCCGCTACCATTCCCTCGTTCCAATCCACTATTCCATCTCTAGCCTAAGTCCGGATACTCGGACTATTGACTGTTTCTAGCGCCCCTAATGTCGGTCCATTCTTTTTTTGTTTGTCACTACGCTCTTGAATCAGCCTTCCTGGGCCTGCCACGGGACTTCCCATTGCGCCTTCCTCTGCTCTTACGACGGCCATTTGATTTCCCACCACGGCCCTTCTTGGAGGATCTGTACTGCTTGCTCCTTCTGGATCTCCTTGCCCTCTTTCCGTTGTCGCCCCTAGAGCCCCCGGATCCCCTATGCCCGCTCGATTTGCCCGAGGCGGCCAGGATGAATTCCCTCTCCTCCAGAGCTTCGATGTCGGGCTCGGTGAACCTGCACCTGATGCCAACCTCGTCCTGGATCCTCTTGTACTTCCTGTTTTGCGATCTCTGAACCAGAGAGACCACTGTCCCGGTGGAACCAGCCCGCGCTGTCCTGCCACTTCGGTGTTTGTACGCCTTACCATCATCGGGCGGATCGAAGTGAATTACGCAGCTAACATCCTCAACGTCGATTCCGCGGGAGGCGACGTCCGTGGCTATCAGTACCCTCGCACGACCTCCGATGAACTTCTGCATCGACCTGTCCCTCTGCTTCTGGCTCATGCCCCCGTGAATGGTAGTGAAGGAGGAGCCGATTTCACTCATTTCGTCCCCGAGCCTGTTAACTCCGGCCCTAGTCCTGCAGAAGACAATGCTTCGACCGCACTTCTCAGTGATGTACGCAGACAGGTCTGCCTTGCCTCGGGCATTCACCTTCCAGAAAAGATGCTGCATGCTGTCCATACTGACCTCTTCCGGGCCTATCCCTATCATTGCGGGATTATTCTGGTAAGACTCGACAATCCCTGAGACGTCGTCATCGAGAGTGGCGCTGAATAGTATAGTCTGCCTATCGGGACTGCACTTGTCCAGTATCGAGCATACTGGATCCATAAAGCCCATGTCCGCCATTCTGTCTGCCTCATCTAGGACCACGATTCCCACATCGTCAAGCCGAAGCGCCTTCCTGTCTAGAAGGTCGATCAGTCTCCCGGGGCAAGCGACTAGTATCTCCACGCCCCTGTTTAGCCTCCTTAATTGGCCCTTGTACGGAGTCCCACCGTAAACGGAGAGTACTCCCAGGCCTGCCGTCCTGGCGAGCGGTTGCAGGACGCTGCGGATTTGCTCCGCTAGCTCTCTGGTGGGAGTCAGAACGAGGGAAGTGGGCCTCTTAGGCTCGGCCTTGGGCGATCTGGAGACCAGCGGAAGACCGAATGCCAGCGTCTTGCCGGAACCAGTTGGGGCCCTGCAGCAGACGTCCCTACCCCTCATGGCATCGGGAATCGCCTTGCACTGAACTTCGAAGGGCTCCACTATGCCCTCGTTCCGCAAAGCGTCGACCAAGTCCGGACCGACTCCTAAATCTGAAAATCGAACCAAGACAAGCCTCTATTCCGCAGCGCCCTCCAATCCCTATTTAGTATGAGAAGTAGAATCATCTCACTAATGGCCCTCATAGGGACTTGCGCATCAATTCGGAGAGCAGTTTGGAAGGCAACTCGCTCTCAACTCTGATCCTGTTACCATTCGGGTGTTCGAAACCTATGGCTGACGCGTGTAGGCACAGCCTGTTCACGCTGGACTTCCCACGACCGTATCTCGTGTCCCCCGCAACCGGACAACCCATCTCGCTCATGTGGAGCCTAATCTGGGCCCTCCTGCCCGTGTCTATCTTCACTTTAACCAGGCTGTGGACGGGCTCGGTCTGCTCGATGCTCCAGTTGGTTATCGCCTCCTTCCCTCCCCTCTCTCCCTTCTGGACCAGCCACACTCGCTTGTCCTTTGTCTCGCGGATGCGGGTTGTAGATACCCCAGAGTCGGCAGGAGGTTTCCCGAAGACCACAGCGTGGTACTCTCTCTCGACGGTCCTATCCTTGAACTGCCTCTGCAGCAAATCCCTTACCTCCGGAGACTTCGCTAGTAGCAGGCATCCGGATGTCTCTCTGTCTAGGCGGTGAACCAGGTGGACCCTGGTTGAATGCTCCCTTGACGCCCAACTTAGGGCCCGATCGAACATTGTGTCCGGCTCCCCCCTGGGGGTGGCAACCGAGAGGAGCCCCGCTGGCTTGTCCACAACCAGCAACTCCTGGTCGTCGAAAAGTACCACCGGGCCTGGTAGCCCGACCGACTTCTTCTTCGAAGGCAAGTCTCCCTCCGAGCGAGAGACAGTCTCCACGACTGCTCCTATGGGGACCATTTCCTTAGCTCGGGTTGCCCTGCTTCCATCCACAAGCACACGCCCGCGATCGATCATCCTCCTCAAAGAGTTCCTCTTGGCACTAGGGTGGAGTTCAGAGAGGACCTCGATCAGACTCTCCTGCTCTGTCACTTCTATCCTAGGATTGCCCACGAGGCTGGCAGAACGAGAGGGACATCAAGTTTGACGGAAACCCCACCCAAATGTGGCCCATTTTCATGATATTGCCGCAGTGAGGTTGATTGCGTACGACCTCGTGAACGGGGGCATGTCGGAGGCGATACTCCCCTCTGTCCCCCCACTGAGCCCCTTCGAGGCCTACACCATTATCCTCCTATTCCCATTCCTGATGAGGCTAATTTTCGTGGCCCCGCCCCTTCTAGATCTATCTCACAAGCTGTTGCCTAAGGGTGACAGGGCAAAGCATGCCAGATGGGCAATAGACCGTATCAAGAGATTGAACGCGGAGAAGTTCTGGCTGATCGTTCTGAATGAGTTGCTTGCTTTCATCCTGCCCGGTGCTATCGCCCTTGGAGCGCGCCTCTATTTGGGTCCGATTGGATGGGAGGACTGGGAAATACCGTTCCTCGGCCTAGCTCTTCTGACATTTGCAGGCTTCCTGTGGATTGGGTACGACTTCGGAAGGGTTGCACAGAGCAGGATGGACATCCGGCGCATCTCAGAGTTCGACATCGATAGCGCGAAGCAGACAGTGGACACCGCTGTCGTCGGGAGGGATCTGCTGAAGGCAGTCAGGGGTTTCTCGATCCCCCGCCCCTGGAAGGATGGGCCTCAAGAACAAGTAGGGCAGACTAGCAGAAATCCCGTTTTCGGAGCAGTCTCATCAGTCCTAGACTTCGGAGCGGATGTTCTAGACATGGCACTCGACCAAGTTAGGGTTCCTGCAGGAGATGCAGTGGACAGGATGGACTCGGAGATTCAGAACAGGATCAGAAAAAGGGTACAGGCTTCCAAGAGGTCCATGGCCATGGGGACCCTGTTCGCCGTTTTCCCATTGGTTGTACTGCTGGGCCTCCCTAAGCTGCTTTAGCAGACATGTAGGCTCTCTCTCGAGGGGAGGAAAGAAGCAGCCAGAGCAGACCGACCGACATCTGAATTACAGCAGTGACCAGAAGCATCTCCCTAAGTACGAATATCTCGTTTTCCATAGCGAGTCCAGCCAAGATGGTCGAGACGCCCATTGTTAGGGTGATGATGAGGTTGTCAGTTCCTGCGACCCTGCCCATCCACTCGTCGTCTGTCCTGCGCTGCAGTAGAGTCGTGCTGAACACCCATGAGACGCCGCTGCACCCATGGGAGAAGAAGATGCATACCAGCGTCAAAATCCCCCATTCAAACGTGGAAACCCCTACGTATAGCATCCCGGCTCCGAAGAGTGCTATTCCTATGAGGTAGGGCATCACCTTGGGCGATGCCATTAGCGAGCGCGACACTAGGGGCCCGAATCCCGAGCCGAAGCCTCTGCAGAGGTAGACAATACCGATGCCAGCAGCTACTTCTCCGAACCCTGCTTCCATTCCTATTAGTATCAGCAAGAAAACCTGTGCGCCCCCACCTGTAGCCCAAGCACCCTTAGCGAGCACGATTCTCCAGATATGCGGCCTAGCCATAATGTGCCCCCAGCCGGACAAGATTTCCTTACCCATGTCCAGCGGGCTTGCAGATTTTTTCTCGGACGAGTCGGGGCCACCAGATGGCAGGGTCGCAATCACCAGTGCAGCGAACAGGAAGGTTACCGAGTCGATCATCAGGCCGGTTTCGACTCCGTACTCTGAGATCACCAGGCCACCTATTCCAGCTCCGATGCCCATAGAGGCAGACCAACCTCCTGATACCAGTGCATTAGCTGTGAGCAGCTCCTCGTCCGAGCACACGTTTGGCAGATATGCGGTCTGAGCAGGGTCGTAAATTGCCCTCCCCACCACTAGGAAGATCGCCAGAAGGTATACTGAGGAGAGATTATCCATTATGCCCATGGATAGGAAGGTTGCCAGTACACAGAATGAGAGCAGGTTTGATGCGAGCATCAATCCCTTTCTCGAGTACCTGTCCGCCAGCATCCCCGTGAATGGCTCCATTGGGGCGAAGGTGAAGCTCCTGACAGCCAAAACTCCTGCGATCGCTAATGGAGAGTTGTCTGTGGCCTCTGCGGCCAGGATGAACATGGCTATGACAGAGAACCAGTCTCCGGTGAACATCACCATCTCGCTGGTAAACAGCCTTCTGAAGCTACGATTGCCCCTCAGAAGCTCAATGTAGCCGGGAGCAGTCACGACCCTCCCACGACGCCGACTCTATCACTGTCACCCCCAAGCCAACATGAATAAGTGCGGGTTTCTTATGCCGAGTTCGTGAAGGGCTCCAGGATATGTCTGCTTGACCTAGAGATGACAGGTCTAGACCCCGATTCAGAGAGGATAATCGAGGTAGCCTGCTTCATCGTGGAGCCTGACTTGTCCCCAGTGGAAGGTGCAGAGGTGTGTCTAGCAATAATGCCAGACGACCCATCAGTACTAGAGAGGATGGACTCATGGAATACCAAGACCCACGGAGAATCAGGATTAGTGAGAAGGATCCACGAGGAAGGAGTATCGATCAGCGATGCGGAGGAGAGTGTCATTGCCCTACTCAGGGAGCACATGGAAGAGGGAGCGATAATTGCTGGAAACAGTGTTCACCATGACATGCGCTTCATCAGAAGGGAGATGCCTCAGGTCGCGGATTTTTGCACATTCAGGATTATCGACGTCAGCTCGTTCAAGGAGTTATTCAGGAGAATGTCCCCGAACGGACCCAGATTCTACAAGAGAAGCGACCACACAGCGCTGGCGGATGCCAAGAGTAGCCTAGATGAATTGAGATTCTATGTTGATAATTACACAAATTTCGAATAAATGCGGATGGCAGTCCGAGTAACCAGCAATAATCGAACTATCCCAGATCTAGACCTATGGGATCGCCCTCGGCGGAGGTGATTACGAGGTTTACCCCCTCCCCATTGCGCAGGTAACCAATTAGCTCGAACGCGTGGACCATCCTGCCAGCGACCCTTGCCAGAACGGGGAGATCCCCCCCATTTTCAGGATTCAGGTCTCTCCTGTGCCCTTCGCCCTGATCGTACCACTCCAAGCCGACTGGTGCTGGGCTGAACCTTATTCCCAGTATCATCTCCACGCCCTCAGTCCACTCCGCTGCCTCGGCATCCGCCTGGCTGGGCTGGGCGAAGGCATTGGGGTGGCTGTGTAGGAAAGAGGAGAACCTCGAACCTCTGGCGCCCCTTTCCTCTGAGAAAATCCCATCAGTCCACTCCTCCGGGACATGGTGAACGCTGAAAGAGTCGCCAACGTTCACGATGTGGGGCCTGCCAAGAAGGTAGCCGTGCCCGGAGAAGGTGGTCTTGGAGGGTCCGAACGCTTCTTCGACAACAGTGGGGTTGACCTTCTCTGTGTCTGGGTCGAAACCTATGAGGACCTCATCTGGAATCGACTTCATGCTCCATTCTATCACGATCCTGAGTGTCTCAATCGGGACAAGGAGGTAGGTTGAGTACCTCTCCCTCTGGGAAAAAGAGTCCCGGTTGTACGAAGTTGCAGCCTCCAGCAGCCAGTCCCTCATGATTTTCGGCTGCCGTGGCACCGTTTGAGCCTACGCCACAATCAGATCCAGGACAACGTGATCCCAGTGGGGTGCGTACGACTTGACCCTTGTCATGCTGCTTCGTATGTCACAACCAATCCTTTTTGCAGTCACTGCAGCCCTGGTCTTCTCTTCCCACTTGTCGTAGGAATTCGGTTCTGCCAGGCCGTGGACATGCAATATCCCCCCCTCCGGTCTTAGGACCTCTAGTGCCGACCCCAGGCCCTCATCGGAACTTGGAAGGAGCCCCAGGATAACCCTGTCAGCTAATCCATTTAGTGACCGAGTCGTTACAGCATTGTCGCCAACGTGGACTACGCAACGCTCCTCCACCCGATTCGCCTCTAGGCCCCACCCAAGTGACATGACCGCCTCGGGGTTCCATTCGCATGCGTGCACTATGGAGGCCCTTCCGTGCACTAGGGCAGGTAGGGTGTAGTAGCCTATCCCTGCATACATGTCGACAACCACTTCACCTTCTCCGACAACCTCTCCCATCCTCCTCCTCTCGTTCACGTTTCCGGCAGAAAACATGCATTTTGTCATCCTGTAACCATAGTCTATTCCATTCTCTCTTCTGACTACCCAGTCGTCATCCCCAAGCAGCATCTCTAGGCCGCTCTCTCTGAACTTCCCACTTACTTCTCCCATCCTAGCCAGCCGTTCTGCCCCAAGGGCCTCAGCAACTGCCTTCCATAACCTATCGTCACGTCCCCAAACCGCTTCGGGGAAGGCCCCAGAAGGTAGGATGGCTACGTCTGAGAAACGCTCCCACCTCTTTGGCAGTTCTCCAGGAGGAAAACCTCCTGACCAGTCTCTGATTGCCTCTTCCA
>MDSZ01245052.1_pt1 | contig 12753 bp, 12 predicted proteins | sample 811201 | NCBI WGS metagenome assembly MDSZ01 (sample SAMN05326647, study PRJNA326480) | marine metagenome | isolation source: seawater | place: Indian Ocean: North | collected 2010
ACTCCAGAGCGATCTTCCATGAACTGTCCAGAAGGCATTAAGACAAGAACCATTCCTCAGGGATTATCTTCTTATTGTGTAGCTATCCACAATCTTCTCCAAAGTTATCAGTTGTTCTTTATCGAGAATCCCCTCAGTAAGCTTCTCTTCTAAAAATTCCTTAGCTTCGATGGTTGTCTGCCGTTCCCCTCTAGCCCAAATGGTCGCTAAAAGATTAGATCTGTGTTCTTCTGCAACATTAATTTCCGTGAGCAATCCCCTCATTTCGTATTTATATTCCATGTGTCTGCTCCTATCAAGTCTTTTTGCCCTACTAGCTGGCTGATATGATGAAGTCTTATTCCGAAATTTTTTCTGTGGTTTTTTTACCGTTCCGACGGGTTCAGATTTAGAAGATTCTATCTTCTTTTTATTTTCTGATTTTTGTTCTTCTACGGCCTTAGATGCTTTAAGCATGCTATCTTCAATTATTTGTCTTGCTCTCAGACTTGTTCCGGACAGATCCTTTTCCATAGAATCTTGAGTTTTCTCTTGTTTAACTTTCTCCTCTTTAGTGAGCCCCAAGTCTTTCCTGCTTCTTTTTCCGAGAATTTGATTTTCAATAATATCATTATCTTCAGGAATTATCTGCTCTTCATCTTCTAATTCTTTCACCCTAGTTTCTACTATTTCTACTGGAATTACCTCTTCCGGTATTACTTCAGTTTTGGATTGAATAAGTTTCTCATCTGTAATATTTGCTTTTACAATTGAAGGTCTTTGTGATTGATTATTTGTTTCACTAGTTCTCGATCCAGGAACAGACGGGGGCGCAACGTGCCTTCGAATTTTAGATGATTGATTTGGTATTTGACGGCTCTTTTTAGCGGGCTGGGTAGATTGAGAGGATGTTCCAAAAACATTCTTTGGAGCTGCTTTCTTCTTTCTACGTCTCTGCACTGTCTAATCAACCCTCAACCTACCGTCCAATGGGACTCTCATAAGATTTGGCGACATTTCAGTCCCAAATAACAGCTGTATTGTCAGTTCTAAGCATTGGTTGAATCGCACTCTGACTCAATTCAGTAGTAATATTCATTTCGAACATCCTTCTTCCTAGTTCTGCAATCATAGTACCATTGTCTATGCAATACTGCTTATCTGGCCAATAACATTTTGCCCCTCTATCTTCGCACATTAGAGAGCTCATTTCTCGGAGTCTTTCGTTGCAAGCAACACCTCCTCCAAGTAACAATTCTTTTTTTCCTGTATGGGCCAGCGCCCTTTCAGCTACTTCCACACAAGTAGCAAATGAGTGCTCTTGTAGTGACCAGCAGACGCTTTTCAGAGATTTGCCTTCTTCTATTTTCTGAATAGCAGCTGTAAGCATGCCGGAAAATGCTAGATCCATGCCATGGACGCCGTATGGTAAGATAATATCGTCAAGGCTACCATTACCGACATTCTCAGAGTTAGAGGCAAGCTCTTCTATTCTTGGACCTCCGGGAAATGGGATACCATTCATTCTAGCGAATTTATCCAACATATTTCCTATTCCTATATCCAATGTTTCGCCCATTACCCTGTATTTACCATCAGCTCTGGCAATAACTTGGGTATTTCCGCCACTAACGTACAGAAGTACTGGATCGTCACAGCCTGTTTGATTTCTTCCAATTTCTATGTGGGCTACGCAATGATTTACTCCTATCAATGGAACTTCAAGCATAGTCGAAAGCGTTCTGGCAACTGAGGCACCGACGCGTAAACATGGCCCTAATCCAGGCCCTTGACTAAAGGCTATGGCAACTACAGAATTCCAATCAAAATTTGATCTAGAGCTTATTGTCCGTAGTAGTTCTCGAGTTTTTTCAGAATGGTGATCGGCTGCCTCGCGTGGATGAATTCCTCCTGTTTCGGGTCTGAACAATGAAGATGATGAAGGGTGTAATTCTCCCTCCGCAGTAACCACGCCGAAAGAGAAGGTGTGAGCCGTACTCTCAATGCCTAAAATTAGGCCTGTCATGAACCCGCATGAGCGTGGGTTCTTTCAACTATCCCAATATTCGACAGTTATGAGGACACTATTGTACAATTGTGGCGAGATTGCACACTTGGCTGATCAAAATAATGAGTTTCCCATATCTGGTGAATTTCTTCAAGAAAGAGAGAGGTTGGTTCATCCCCCAGGAATGTGCATAATGATCGAAGGAGATTTGATATCAAAAATCGCACCTATGGAGGATTTGTTAAGTGAGTACGCCCCATGGTATCCAACAAAATCCGAGAATTCCAATACAAAAATCATTGATTTGGGTGGAATGGCCGTTGTTCCAGGATTTGTAGACTGTCACACACATCTTGTTTGGTCGGGAGATAGGGCGAATGAGCTTGCGATGAGAGTTTCTGGTAAATCATACAAGGATATAGCTAAATTGGGAGGCGGGATTATGAAGACTGTCCATGAAACAAGAAGTAGTCCTGAAATTGAGTTGATTGAAAGGGGCATCAGGAGAGCTAATTCAGCTCTGAAAAATGGAACTACTACTCTCGAGGCGAAGAGCGGATATGGACTTGACCTTGATTCGGAGGTCAAAATTCTTGAAGCTATTTCAGTAATTGACAGAAAGACACATTGTGACATACAGTCGACTTGGTTGGGGGCTCATGACTTCCCCTCCGAATATGGCAGGAAGGAGTACATTGACCATCTAATATCAGACCAACTTCCCGTTATATCCGAACTATCTCTGGCAAATTGGGTAGATGTATTCTGTGAAGATGGTTGGTTCACTAACGAAGAAACTGAAGAAATTGTCAAAGCTGCAAAAACTTATGATTTGGAATCTCGACTTCATGTCGATGAATTTACCGACAGTGGAGGATTGGCTTTAGCGGCAGAACTAGGTTCAGTTAGTGGGGATCATGTCGCATGCTCCAATGAAGACTCGAGGATTAGTGCGGCTGAATCTGGAACATTACAAACATTTCTTCCAGGAACCCCATATGCGCTTGGAAACAAACTTGACCTGCCCATTGATCAATGTGTGAAAGAAGACTGGCCTTTTGCCATTGCAACTGACTTCAATCCTAATTGTCCAATGATTTCACTTCCATTTATCGGCAGTATTCTATCATACAGAATGGGGATAGACCCGCTAATTAGCCTTATTGCTGCTACAAGAAATCCAGCTACTACTATGAATACAGAAGATGCAATAGGCGTTCTATGTGAAGGTTCTAAAGCCGACCTGAATGTTCTGTGGTCATCTGAGTCTGACTCATGGTGCCAGACGCCTGGCAGTTCTCCAGCTAGTATGACCTTCAAAAATGGAAACATTGTTAACTCAAATGATGTGTACTGAATCTAACTAAATTTTTAATTATTATCAAATGATATTAATACTGTTTTCAAAACAAAGTATACTCGTATCTATATCAAAACAGATAATGGTAAAAAAATACGTATATTGCCGGACTGATAATCTATGTTATCAGAATAAATTATTCTCCATGGACTATGAATTTGCTTTCAGTATAGCGTTTTTTCATAATATAGTGAAAAATTAAATCAGACCCCCTTACTTCATGGAATATATCTTGATTTGTGGTGTGGTAGTTTGGATGAGTTAATTTGGGGGCTGTGTATGAAATGCAAAGAGTCAGTGGCTATAGGAAATCCTGAAAAAATCAAGATGACGAATGGAAGAACCCGAGTTGCAGGATCATGTACTAAGGAATCTTGTTCTGGGCGCATATCTAAAATCATCTCATAATCAGAATGATTCTTGAGTAGACATCAACTCGTAGTATAGCCGGGCTCGTGGTCTAGGGGTTATGACGTCGCCTTGACATGGCGAAGATCGCAGGTTCAATTCCTGCCGAGCCCACCAATAGAATGCAATCTATTTATATTGTTATTCAAAATCATATGAAACCCTTAGTCTACCTTTTCCTTTATTCTTCTTACCAATGTATTTGACTCGAGGAATTTGGGATGTGTTGGACACATGAGTGCCAGCACATGGGCAGAGGTCTATACCCTCTATTTCTACGACTCTTAGTTGAGTTATTGATTCAGGGATTCTGTTCATAAACTTGGTATGTCTCATTTGTTCATGAGACATGATTTTCTCCCTATCCCAATTATGGACATTTACTGGAATTCCCGAAGAAAGTACAGAATTGACTGCATTTACTAGTTCATCTGGATCGAAGGATTCTTTATCATCAAAAAGTAAATCCACTCGTGAGTGTTCAGCACCAATTTGATTACCAACAGTCTCAGAACCCCAAATATCTTCTGCTAGAGCTGAGAATATATGCTGAGCTGAATGCATCATTGTGTGTGCATTTCTGATTTTGGTGTCGATTTCACATGTTATCTTTTCACCAACTGAAAAAATATCCAAATCAGCAACTGGGTGTTTGATCATTTCTCCAGGAAGAACTTCATGGAAATTTGATGACTGCCCGTCGGAATTTATCATCAAACCACGATCTCCAGGTTGCCCGCCTCCCCGAGGATAGCAATATGTTTCTTCCAAATAAAGGAAGCCTTCGCTTTTTTCCAGTATTCTTGTCTCAAATACTTCAGGATTAGTACCAGGGTGGAAATCCATATGCAATTTTCGCTGCATGTGATCACCCGAAAATTTTGATTAGAGACCCGTCAAGAATGGCCTCGGAAAGAAGTTCGCAATCTTCCGTCATAGATCTGTCGCTTTCTAATGAAGAAATTTTATTCCAAACCCATTGCGATACTTTCTTGACACCTAAACCGGGTTCTTCATGGATTCTACGCAGTGCTTCAGATGAACAGATCAGCTCGTTAGCTAATACCTGAGAAAGTAGTAAAGTGGACTTAAGAGCCCTATAAGCCCCAGTAGCCCCCATTGAAACGTGGTCCTCTTTACCCATGCTCACTGGTACGTTACTAGTAGAGGCTGGATTAGCCAGAAGGTGTAATTCAGCGATAACTGCTGCTGCAACATACTGAACTATCATGAGTCCGCTTTCAAGGCCCTCTTTATTTGTAAGGAATGGTTTCTGAGAGCTCCAATTTGGATCTAATATTTGATTGATCCGTCTCTCAGAAATACTAGCAAGCTCATGGCAAGCTATAGCAATATAGTCACTTGCAAGCGAAAGATTTTGACCATGGAAATTCCCTCCGCTAATTATCTCTGTTTTATCACCATCAGTGAATACCAACGGGTTATCAGTAGCACTATTTATTTCAATCTCTAGAGTCCTTCGAATCTCCCTTAGAAGATCTATAACTGGTCCATGAACTTGGGGGGAACATCTGAAGGAGTACGCGTCTTGAACCCTATCGCAATCAATATGAGATAACATAATCATTGAATCCTTGAGAAGCTCGTTAATTCTTGCAGCCGATATTGATTGACCAACCTGTGGTCTGGACTGATGTATCCTCTTATCGAAGGGTTTGTGGGAACCACTTATTGCTTCTAATGAGCATGCAACTGAAGCGTCTGCTACCAAACAGAGAGTTTCCATATTTAGAACAGTTTTAGTAAGATATGCGCACATCTGACTTGTTCCGTTTATCAGGGAAAGACCTTCTTTTGCTTGTAGTTTGACGGGCCTTAATCCTGCATCTGTGAGTGCAGTCATGCTATCTATTACTGACCATTCGCCGTCGTTAAATCTAGTACATTCCCCCTCTCCAATCAATCCCAAAGCCATGTGGGAGAGGGGGGCCAAATCTCCGGATGCCCCCAATGATCCGATTCTAGGAACGATGGGAGCTATCCTAGAATTGACCATTGAAAGTAGTAGATCGACCAATTCTGGTCTTGCCCCGGAGACACCTTTGGCTAGCGAGTTTGCTCTAATAACCATCATCAATAGTACTGACTCAGAATCCATTCTTTCTCCGATTCCGCAAGCATGACTTCTAATCAGATTTATTTGTAAGTTTTCTAGTTCGTTTTTTTCAATAACAACCGAAGATAGCGAGCCGAAACCAGTATTTACCCCATATACTATCTGATCTGAAAGAATAACATTCTCTATAGCCTGTCGGGAGATTGACATTTTTTCTCGTGAAGATGAAGATAGTTTTGCCTTGAATTGGCCCTTGGCAATAGATAATGCTTGTTCTAGAGTAAGCGTCTCTCCGTCAATTGATATCTCCTGCATGGTAATGCGAGTCAAGTCAACCAAATAGAGTCATCGAGAGGATTGGAAAATGTCATCTAGAGTATCGCCATCTACTATATTTGGAAGTGTTACTACCAATCTTTTATCGGAATCCATAGCACGAGTGATGGTTGAAATCGCGCCGGTATTCCGAGCCCAAGATCTGCGTGCTATCCCGTTGTTTACGTCCCAGGAAATCATAGAGTCAATGTTCCTCTGTGATTGTTCGGAGCCGTCAATTACCAGACCAAAGCCCCCGTTTATTACCTCGCCCCAGCCAACCCCTCCACCATTGTGAAGACTGACCCAAGTGGCACCCCTGAATGAGTCGCCAACGAAATTCTGAACGGACATATCCGCGGTAAACATAGAACCATCGTAAATATTTGAAGTCTCTCTGAAAGGACTATCGGTCCCGCCTACGTCATGATGGTCGCGACCAAGAACTATGGGGGAGGTAATAAGTCCACTAGAGATAGCATTATTGAATTCTGTAGCAATGATTTTCCTACCCAGCTCATCTGCATATAGGATTCGAGCTTTACTACCCACAACTAATTCATGTTTTTCAGCTTCAGAAATCCATTTTATATTGTCAATATATTGTGTTTTGACCTCTTCGGGACATGATGAACATAGTTTCTCTAGTACCTCGATCGCAATTCTATCAGTAGCTCGTAAATCTTCAATTTTGCCAGAGGTACATACCCAACGGAAAGGCCCAAATCCAAAATCGAAGCACATTGGCCCCATTATGTCTTCAACATAAGATGGGTACGTAAATGACCCATCGTCAGACAGAATTTCTGCGCCTGCCCTACTTGATTCGAGGAGGAATGCATTACCATAGTCCCAAAATTTAGTCCCCCTCTCTGTGAGTTTGTTTATTGCAGATACATGACGTATTAGAGATTCCTGAACTAATTCTTTGAACCTCTCAGGATTATCACGAATTAGAATTAATCCCTCTTCTAGAGTGTATCCCACGGGGATATAACCCCCTAGCCATGGATTATGTAGACTAGTCTGATCACTCATCAAATGTGGAGTAATTTGTCTATCCACCAAGAATTCAAGTAAGTCTACAATGTTCCCTAGATAACCTAGTGAGATCGCCTCACCATTTGATATTGCAACCTCGGCACGATTTGTTAATTCCTCTAGATCTTCGTACAATTCATTGAGCCAACCCTGGGAATGCCTTTTGAAGGCTGGTTCTGGATCAATTTCGGCAACGATACAAACAGCTCCTGCAATTACAGCTGCTTTGGGTTGGGCGCCCGACATTCCACCTAAACCCGAAGTAACATATAGAATTCCAGATAATCCTTCCTCGGAAGTCCTACCAAGATATTTTCGTGCTGCATTTAGTATTGTAATAGCAGTGCCGTGAACAATTCCTTGGGGACCAATATACATGTAAGATCCAGCTGTCATTTGTCCAAATTGTGATACTCCCAGGGCACTCATCCGTTCGTAGTCGTTTTGAGTAGAGTAATTTGGAATAACCATTCCATTTGTTACTACGACCATTGGAGAATCTTCGGTAGAAGGAAATAGGCCAAGGGGATGGCCGGAGTAAATTACTAAGGTCTGATCATCAGTCATCTTGGAAAGATAATCCATAGTTATGAGATATTGAGCCCAGTTCTGGAAAACTGCCCCGTTGCCCCCGTATGTGATCAACTCATGAGGGTACTGTGCTACACTAGAATCGAGGTTATTTTGGATCATCAGCATAATTGATGCGGCCTTCACACTATTGGAAGCATAGTTTGATATTGGCATTGCCTTAATGGGTTGTTTTGGACGAAATCTATGCATGTAAATATGCCCTAGTTCATCTAGTTCAGATAGAAATTCGGGACCTAGGATTGTATGCCATTCTTTAGGAAAATATCGAAGAGAGTTTTCAATTGCTAGTCTACGTTCATTTTCATTCAATAACATTGGTCTTATTGGTGCGTGAGGCACGGATTGATCTATTTCGCTCGGCGATGGAAGTGCGCTTGGTATGCCATAAGGAGTGTTGATATTTTGTTTCATTTCCAATTCAGCCTCTCATTTACATTCAGAGTAATTGATTCTCCTAATTTTTTTGAATCCAAGATTACTTGATTTAGTTGAGAAGAAATATTTTCAACATCATCACCTTCAACGGAATCCAAATTAATTTTAACGTTCATTGCCGCTATTTTTACAGATGAAAGACATAATTCGGCGGCAGATGCAAGGTCCGTCAAAGCATTAGAATTGCAAGAAACGCACAATGACTCAAGGCTAGATAGAAGACTACGCGCACTAAATGCTGTGTCTAAAGGTGCCCTAGCTGCAGCTATCGTAGCTTCTCTGATTGCTGAAGATCTTGCTTTTTTTTCATTGGTTGTATCTTTAGGCATCCTATATGCTGACATAACAGAATCAAACGCTTCGGCATCCAACTTTGCTAGCCATATTGCATTCTCTACTCCATCAATCGAGTCTGAAATAACTTGTTCTGCGACCTCATGCCCATCCATCCACTTCTCCTTTCCGACTGTCAATCGAGCAACCATTAGTGCAAGTGAGTGAGCATGGGCCAATGAAAGGGCAGCGACCGATCCACCACCGGGCGTTGGGTCCGAAGATCCGATAGAGTTGAGCACCTCAGTGTATCCGCTGTTCAATTAACCACCTTTTCTGAGATAGCCCATTCAATAATACATGAGTTCGGATCAAAATCTTCTAACTCATCTAACATCAAACCGTGAATTGCACTTTCTACCAAAGACAATTCGTCTTGTTGGGATTCATTTTCCGAATAATAGTGTCCAGCAGATATCATTGCATCCAGCGGAACTAGTCCAACTAACTCTCCTGCAATCACCTCAAGGCCCATCTGGTTTGCTTGTTCTCTTATTGCTTGAGTTACATCATGGAGTCCGGTCTCCCTGAAATCAAGAAGGTTCATCGACACCTGTGCTGTAGAATCGTTATACATCCAACCTGCAGCCTGTAATGATTTGAACAAGCCTGGATTTCTGAGAGGCTTGCCTTCATCATCAAGTATTTTTTCTCCATTTTCGTCCTTGACTAGAGTACCACTAGTCCTAATTATACCTGCTATGTTGTTAGCTTTTGTCTTATCACCTGTATCTAAGTTCACATTGAATGCTATCAATATCGATCTTGCTCCAGTAACGGTTGCCCCTAACCTCGGATTGAATTCATTGGGACCAAAGTCAGGAGCCCATTCGGGGGATGAGAGCTTATGTTCTAGACCCTCATACTCTCCTCTGCGAATATTTGGGAGTCGGACTCTCTCCGAAGTTTTTGCTGCCTCTGCATAAAGGTATACAGGTAAATCTAATTCCTTTGAAACTGCTTCGCCGTACCTCTCGGACAGCTTGACACATTCGTCCATGGTTACTCCATTGATTGGTATAAAAGGGACCACATCAATTGAGCCCATTCTTGCATGTTCGCCTTTATGATTTCTCATGTCTATTAGCTCTGCTGCGATAATTGTACATTCAATCACCACAGAGAGAACTTCTTCAGGGTCGCCAACCATTGTCACTACGGTTCTATTGAAATCCGAGCCCATATCGATATCTAGTAATGTGACAGTGCTAGACTCGCGTATTGGACGAGTTATTTGCTTGATTATTTCAGGGTCCTTTCCTTCACTAAAATTAGGCACACATTCTACAAGTCGCGCTTCCATTGTTTAAGGGGAGACACTATTCGTCAAGATATTTTGCTTAGGTATACAGCCCCTCTGGTCCCGAAGACGGTGTGCCTTTCCGCTTTTTCTCTACCTTATTTATCGCGTTAATGAAATCTCTCTTGCCTGTTGTTTTTTTACCATCAGAGATAGCTGATATTCCAGCCTCTAGGACTACCGACTTAATTTCTGCGCCACTGAAACCTTCAGTCATAGATGCGAGTAGCCTGTTATCAACAACCTTAGAAAGGGGCATCTTCCGAGTATGCACTTCAAAAATTATCTCTCTTGCTTCTAAGTCAGGGATTGGAATCTCGATAATTCGATCAAATCTACCTGGCCTTAGTAAGGCTGGATCGAGTAACTCGGGCCTATTTGTGGCCGCAATCACCTTAACGTTGTCCAAACTATCAAAGCCATCTATCTCTGAAAGAAGCTGCATTAATGTCCTCTGAACCTCCCTGTCTCCTGAAGTTGCCACATCAAGCCTTTTTGATCCGATTGAGTCTATCTCATCAATGAAAATTATCGATGGGGCCTTTTGCCTAGCCATCTCAAATAACTCTCTCACCATCCTCCCCCCTTCCCCGATGTATTTTTGGGCCAACTCGGCACCAACTAGTCCAAGAAACGTAGCACTTGTGGATTTAGCGACAGCCCTTGCGAGCATTGTCTTACCCGTTCCAGGGGGCCCCGTTAACAGAACGCCCTTTGGCGGTTCTATTCCGAATTCTTTGAAGGCATCTGGATTTTCGAATGGAAGTTCAATAGCCTCCCGAATTTCTGAAATCTGTTCGTCCAAACCCCCAATAGATGAATACTCAACGTTAGGTGCTTCTATCATCTCTGAATTACTAACTAGCGGGTCCCAAGAGTCAGATAGTATTTCAACGACCGAAAGTGTATCTTGATTTAGTGCAACCCTTGCTCCGGGTTTTATTTTCGTTGTATCAAGTCTACGATTAACTGAAACTAGGAAGACTGTACCATTTGAGCTTCTTACTATGGCCTGTTCATTGCTGTAATCTTGGACGTATCCTACAATCAGAGGTGGATTCTTGATATTGCTCAATTCCTCCTCAAGCCAACTGGCCCTTTTTTTCATCTGAGCGAATTCATTTTCGATAAATAATTTCTCCGTGAGTAATTGATGGGCCTTATCTGAAAGATCTTGAAAATCTTTGGAGAGTCTATCCAGTGCTTCCTTATTGGGATTCAATTTATCCAAGGTGTCGGAGGTTGTGCTCTGATCATCGGCCTCACTCGCCATACACATCACAGCAAATGGATACTTATGACCTCTGCGAAGGACTATGACAGTGTTTTCAATGCGAAATGTATGGGCGCATGCGAGTTATGTGGAAACGAGGGCGTTTCCACAAAGAAGGCAACCGTATCTTCTGCCCTATTGGAATGTTGTAACCGTTGTATTGTGTCTCTAGGACTGGTTGTAGAGAGGGAGAGGGTTGATCCGGTCTTTGAAAATACGAACAAGAGCCAAGTTATCGGAAGGGGAGTGAGAGGAGTTGACATAATGTCAAATGATAAAACGGAGTTAGCCTATGATTTTCACTCCAGAATCAGAGATTCTAGGGTACGAAAAGGTCTTTCTCAAGTTGACCTGGCTAAGAAGATGAACGAAAAAATAGCAGTTATCCAAAAGGCGGAAAATGGGATTCGTCCTACTGATTCGCTAATTGCTAAGTTCAGTAAAGCACTTTCAGTTGAGTTATATGTAGAGAAAATTCCTAACAATCACAGGATGGTGGAAAAAAAAGATGACAGAGTATTGACAATTTCTGACGTTAAGGACCAGGATATTCAGCAATCTTCCGATAGGAGGGTTAAGAAAAAAGGAAGACGTTTGGGCGTTTCTAGGTCTGGTTCTAGAACAAGGAGAAAATAAAGTGTTGGAAGTACCTTTGCATGTCATTCACCTTGACCAAGACGATCCAAGGAAATGTACTGCCAGGAAAATTTGTTCATTAGGGCTAGCGAAATTGCATGAATCATCGATTAGCGCCCCAAGGCGAGGATTTCTCTTGGATCCGGAGACAAATGTAGTTATCGGGCCTGAGGATAGGCCACTGGCAAAGATGGGTGGATCTTTGGTAGCACTGGACTGCTCGTGGAAGAAAATTAATGATTCATTATTAGAGATTGAGGGTAGGACTAGGTTACAATCCAGAAAACTACCAAAACTTCTACCGGCCAACTCAGTTTCGTGGGGCAAGGTTGGAAGACTATCTTCAGTAGAGGCTCTGGCTGCTTCCCTATGCATTCTTGGTTACAGAGAGCAGGCAGAGGTATTGCTTGAGAAATTTCAGTTCGGAGAGCAATTTCTTCAGTTGAATAGGGAGCCATTGTTAGAATACTCTCATGCAAAAACAAGGGAACACATGGGTATTATCGAAAAAAGATTTTTCGATGATTGAATGTTGCCCGATTGGCCAGATAACCGGCCAATCGGGTTACGTATTTCCGTCAGTAAAATAATCCCTTATTCAAGAGTCCATCTTGGCTGCGTACCAGACCATCATGCCGAATGCGGTCTTGTTTACTAAGTCAGCTATGTTGTAGAGGATGTTCATGTCATCCGTATCCATTCCGCCGATCATATCGTTACCCATCATGTATCCGAGTGGGTAAATTGCCCATCCTACAGAAACGATCCATCTCATAGCCTGGAATGCGAACTGAACACCTTCACTACCGGATTCTGAAGCAGCCTTAACGTCGCCTTGCCATAGGGCATAGAGGATGTAACCCCATCCTGCCATACCGATGGCGAACCAGATCTCGGTGCTTAGGTCTCCGAAGAGCTCCCATGCTCCTGACTCGCCGAAGAATCCGGCTACGAGCATGACAATTGATGCTCCCATGAGGTTCCTGAACATGGC
>MDSZ01026981.1_pt1 | contig 12751 bp, 11 predicted proteins | sample 811201 | NCBI WGS metagenome assembly MDSZ01 (sample SAMN05326647, study PRJNA326480) | marine metagenome | isolation source: seawater | place: Indian Ocean: North | collected 2010
AGATGGAGTTTTCTCGGAATGGAAGGGACATAAACCTTTGTGATTTGCTCCCGCTTTTTTAAGTTTTACGACTTCTCCAATTACATCTACAATATCTATACGAGATAATAAATCATCGATAAAGGCTCTATCTATATTACTCATCTCATGCGGCGTTGTTGATTATGAGTAAAAGATCATCAATATTTGATGTTTTTGGTTTTATAATATAAAAATTTCTAATTTCTTTATCGAAATTATCAAGTATTCGTTTAGCCCTCATACTTCCAGTTTCTTTGTAATGAGTTTTTACTAATTTAATCAGGAAATTTTCATGTTTTTTATATTTACCTTTAGTCATCCTCATTTGTTCAACAGATTGCACATTGAGATTATTTTCTAGTTTACGATTTTCATCATATACAAAAGAAAGACCACCCGTCATTCCTGCGCCAAAATTATTTCCAACCGATCCTAAAATTATAATCGCGCCGCCTGTCATATATTCGCACGTATGATCACCACTACCTTCAACTACCGAAATACATCCAGAGTTCCTTACTGCAAATCGTTCGCCTACAACCCCTTCAACAAACAAATGGCCACCTGTAGCACCATAAAGACATGTATTGCCTATAGCAACAGTCTCCGATGCTATATTTTTAAGTTCTATTGGAGATTTAATAACGATCTTTCCTCCCGCCATCCCTTTTCCTACATAATCATTTGCGTCACCATTAAGAGCAATATTAAGGCCTTCGACATTCCAAGCTCCAAGGCTCTGCCCAGCCGTACCGGTGAAGGCTAATGTTATCGGATTTTTAGACAAAGAATAATTACCGTAAAGCTTAGCTATTTCCCCGGATAACGAAGCACCTATACTTCTATCATAATTTTTAATTCTATATTCAAATGTTTTGCTTTTTTTTGATTTAATGTACGGCATGGCATCTTTATATATTTTTTTTGCTAATAATGCTTTATCAAATGGCTTGTTTGACTTAGTTGTACAATATCTTTGATCACTTTTGGTTTTATATAATAGTTTTTCAAGATTGACTTTTCTATGCTTAACTGTTGACCCTTTTAATTGTTTAAGTAATTCTGTTTTTCCAATAATATCATTTAGATTTTTATATCCTAAATTCGATAATATTTCCCTAACATCTTGAGCAACAAAACGGAGGTAATTTATCACTCTCTCTGGACTACCGCTGAAGTGTTTTAATCTAAGTATTTTATTTTGCGTTGCTACACCTGTAGCACAATTATTTAAATGACATACTCGAAGATATTTACAACCAAGAGCAACCATTACTGATGTTCCAAATCCAAAACTCTCAGCACCTAAAATCGCACCTTTAATAACATCTAGTCCAGTTTTAAGTCCACCATCTGTCTGTAATCTAACTTTATGTCTTAAATTATTTATCATTAATGTTTGATGAGTTTCAGAAATACCTAATTCCCATGGAGTTCCCGCATATTTAACAGATGTAAGAGGACTTGCACCTGTCCCTCCGTCATAACCAGAGATGGTTATTAAGTCAGCATAAGCTTTCGCAACACCAGCAGCTATTGTTCCAACTCCGGCTTGAGAGACAAGTTTTACAGAGATTAGCGCTTTATTATTAACTTGTTTAAGATCGAAAATTAATTGAGCAAGATCTTCAATAGAGTATATGTCATGATGAGGAGGTGGTGAAATGAGAGTAACACCCGGTACTGAAAACCTAAGCTCTGCTATCATTTTATTTACTTTGTGTCCTGGCAATTGTCCTCCCTCTCCAGGTTTAGCTCCTTGAGCAATCTTAATTTGAATCACTTCAGCGTTTACTAAGTAATGAGCTGTTACACCAAACCTTCCAGATGCAACTTGTTTTATTTTTGATGATTTTTCTGAATTGTATCTAGATAAATGCTCACCACCTTCACCAGAGTTTGATCTTCCTCCTAATCTGTTCATTGCAATAGCAAGCGCTTCATGGGCTTCAGGTGAGAGTGCACCTAGCGACATCCCTGCAGTATCAAATCGCTTAACAATGTTGGCAATTGATTCAACTTGCTTTAAATTTATACTTTTATTTTTTGATCTTAAGTTTAACAAATCCCTCAAAAAACTAGGTTTTCTTTTATTAATTGTTTCCGCAAATTTTTTATAATCTTCATACGACCCTGTACTGACACATTCTTGAAGTTGTTTTACTACATCGGGGTTATAGTCATGATATTCATCATCATGAACATATTTGAGTAAACCCCCTGTCTTGATTTTTAGTTTTTCATCCCAGGCAAAAAGATGAGTATCTTTGATATCTTTTTGTAAATCAGTAAAGTCAGTTCCAGATATTCTATTTACCGTACCTTTAAAGCACAAATTAACCACATCATCATCCAGACCCACTGTCTCAAACAATTGAGCTCCTCTATAACTCGATACACATGAAATCCCCATTTTGGACATAATCTTGAATATTCCTTTGTTAATTCCTTTGATATAGTTTGAGATACTTTTTGTATAGTCATTCTTATTGCTATTTTTATTTATAAGTTCGTTAATAACTTCAAATGATAAATATGGATAAATAGCTGTTGCTCCGTAACCTAGTAACACAGCAAAATGATGTGGATTTCTTGCTGATCCAGTTTCCACTATAATGTTTGTATCACACCTTAAACCATAGTCTATAAGTTTATGATGTATAGCACCAACTGCCATTGGAGCCGGTATTGTTAATTGATCTTTGTGAATTTTTATATCAGAGAGTATAAGTATTACGTTGCCTTTTTTTACTAAGCGTATCGCTCTATCACAAATTGTATTTATTGCTTCCTCTAAATCTAATGATTTATCATAATTAAGATTTATAGTACCAACTGGATAATTTTTGATTTTGCTGTCTCTTATAGATTCATAAGTATGACGATCTAAAACAGGAGAATTAAGAATTAATCTATCCGCATGCTTAGCCGATTCTTCAAATATATTGCGTTCCTTACCTAAACATACTTCAAGAGACATTACGCTGTTTTCTCTAAGAGAATCAATTGGAGGATTAGTTACTTGGGCAAATTGCTGTCTAAAATAATCATAAATAGATCTATTCTGTCCAGACATAACAGGCAAGGGTGTATCATCTCCCATCGACCCGGTAGCTTCTTGACCAAGTTCTGCCAGTGGTGTAATGATTTCTTTCTCTTCTTCAAATGTTATTCCAAAAATTTTTTTATGAGTAGTAATTTCATCATGTGTCAAATTTAGTGGTTTTAATTTCACAGATTCAGAGAGCATTATTTTTTTTGAGTTCTTTACTAACCATGATTGATAGGGATGTCTGTCTTTTAAAATATTATCAATTTGTTTTGTGAACAGTAGCTCACCAGTTTTTGTATCGACAGCAAGCATCTGACCTGGAGACAATCTACCTTTCTTCACCACGTCACTATTATTATAGTCGTATACTCCTATTTCAGAGGCTAGTGTAATATGTCGATCTTTTGTAATAACGTATCTTGCAGGTCTTAAGCCATTTCTATCAAGAGCACATGCGGCATATCTACCATCCGTTAAAACAATACCCGCTGGTCCATCCCATGGCTCCATGTGCATCGAATGGTATTCGTAACATGCTTTAAGATCATCATCAATATTAGGATTATTTTGCCACGCCGGAGGTATAAGCGTTCTCATTGCTCTAAATATTCCCATATCTCCAGATAGTAGTAGCTCAAGCATATTATCAAGAGTATATGAGTCTGATCCATCTCTTGAGAGTAGAGGATGAAGATCGTTTAATTCAGAAAGTGATTCTATCTCAAGTTTATTTCTTCTGGCAAAATACCAATTACGGTTCCCTTGGATTGTGTTGATTTCTCCGTTATGAGCCAGATATCTGAATGGCTGTGCAAGTTTCCATTCAGGTAAGGTATTTGTTGAAAATCTCTGATGAAAAACACACAAAGAGGATTTCATTTTTTTATCTTTTAGATCAGGATAGAAATCCGTAATATATTCTGACAATATTAAACCTTTGTACGATATAACACGAGAAGATAGACTTGGTATATAAAAACTTTTTTCATCATGTAAGATTTTTTCACACTGTAGCCTTGCTACGTAAAGTTTTTTTTCGAATTCAACTTCAAGCAGATCGTCCGGTGCGTTAATAATTATATGGTATATGCGAGGGATATTTTTTAGCGCTTCATATCCACACACTTCTGAATTAATTGGAACATCTCTCCAGCCAGCTACCTCTAATCCTTGTTTTCGTAATTGGAAGTGAAGTGTTTCCTTTATTTTTTTAAAACTATTTTTTTTATTGTCTGTAAAAATCACACCGATTGCATAATTTTTTGTAAGAGTTATATTTAAATCTTTTGATATACCAACACAAAATTCATGAGGTTTTTTTATGAGCAACCCACACCCATCACTAGTCTTACCATCATCGGCTACAGCGCCACGATGAGTGAGGCGTTTCAAAGCATTTATGCTCGTCTCAATAACCCAATGAGATGGGTTATCATCCATATTCGCAATGAGTCCAAAGCCGCAGTTATCTTTTTCGAATGCAGTATTGTATAAACCCCTAGATATAGTGGTATTTTTCACTTTCATAATATTATAATTTTATCACAATATCAGAGATATTTAGAATATGATTAACTTATAAAATCTCTAATTGCGCTCATCAAGTACTTGTCTGATATAGAATTAGTTATGTAAGCTTGCCCTAATCTTTTCAGCAGAATAAAATTATTTTTGCCATTTTTTTTCTTTTTATCAAATCCAATATGCTTTACTAAATGATCTATTTTAGCTCTTTTGGGTACTGATGTTGGCAACCCTAATTTTTTTAGCGTAGATTCTAACAAATTAAATTCTTCGATTATTAATTTGTCAACGTCAACTGACATACTAGCAGCAAAAAGCATACCTACACTCACTGCTTCACCATGGAGTATGCCCTTGTAATTTAAGGAAGCCTCAATAGCATGTCCAAGAGTATGACCAAAATTAAGTATTGCTCTCAAGCCAGATTCTCTCTCATCCTTTTGCACAATATTAATTTTTTCTCTAGCAGAAGTTTTGATTGCATATAAAACTTTTTGTTTCTCTCTCATCATTAATTTATCAGCATTTTTATTTAACCACTTTAAAAAAGTTAAATTACCAATAGCTCCATATTTTACTACCTCTGCCATTCCTGCTTTATATTGTTTTGGTGATAAAGTCTTTAGAAAATCAATACTAATTATAATTGCAATTGGCTGCTTAAAGGTACCTATTAAATTTTTACCTAGCTTATGATTAATTCCAGTTTTGCCTCCGATAGATGAGTCAACCTGAGCAAGAAGTGTTGTGGGTATATGTATTACATCGACTCCTCTCATAAATATGTCTGATGCTAGACCAACGAGATCTCCAATTACACCTCCACCAAAAGCAATTATTGTTAGTTGACGATCACAATTATTATTAATTAAAAAATCTTGAATTTTACTAAGTGTATTAATATTTTTATATTTCTCACCATCAGGGAGTTTAAGTGTCATAACCTCGAAATCACTTAATTTTTTTTCAAGGTTCTTCAAATGATATTTAGCAACAGTATTGTTTGTGACAATGACAATTTTTTTTGATTTAATTAATGATTTCAAGAGTTTTCTTGAAACAATATCATCACCAATGAATACTGGTACTCTATTTGTTCGTGTTTTGAGAGTATTTTTAATCATTTAATTTATTAACAATCTCCCTTACAATATCATTTTTATACTTGTTATCAGTCATAATTGAATAGTCGGATATATTCTTGTAAATATTATCCCTCAATTCTTTCATCTCTTTAAGTTTTTCCTCAATATTATTTACATTCAATAAAGGTCTATTTTTCTTATTCTTCACTCTCATTATTTGACTTTTTATACTAATATCCAAATGAATGATTCGCCCTGTTTTTCTCATAATATTGATATTATCACTTGAAAGGATAATACCGCCACCAGTAGAAACAATAAAATTGCATTGTTTTGATATTGACCTAAGGACGTTAGACTCTAGTTCTCTAAAATGATTCTCTCCATGACTTTTGAATATCTCGCTAATAGAAAGATTATTTTGATTAACAATTTCTTCATCTATATCAATATGTGAAGTGTTAAGTGTTTTAGATAGCAATTTTCCTATAGAAGTCTTACCAGATCCCATAAGACCAACAATATATAGATTATCTGAAAGCATATACTATTTCATAGTATATCTAGGACTAACTTTTGCCAATACATCTATTAATCTTTTTAATTTGTCGGGTTGAATATCTGGTGTAATTCCCGTTCCAAGATTGAATATATGCCCAGTATGATTATTAGTATTTTCAAGTATTTTAATAACTTCATCTTCAATTTTAGTATCACTTAATCTCAGTATTTCTACATCCAAATTACCTTGTACACAAAATTTGTTGTCAGTTCCTTTATTAAAATTACTTATTGAAATTGAAGAATCTATTCCAATGACATCTACATCAAGTTTCTTAATGCTATTGAGTTTATTTTTTGGATTCCTTATGTAATATATTAATGGCTTATTGTATGATTTAAGTGATGATTGAATCTTGTTAATATATTGTATTGAGAATTCATCATATAAACTTCCCTCTAAAAGACCTCCCCATGTATCAAATATCATGATTACATCTACACCTGACTCAATTTGATTCTTAAGATGATTAGTACTTGCTGTTGTTATTGTGTCTAATAGTACTCTCAGAAATGATTTATCATTTTTGAGTAAATCAAGTACTTTAGAAAAGCTCTTTGTCGAATTACCTTCTATGAGGTATGTCGCAACTGTCCATGGACTTCCAATAAAGCCAATAAGCGGTAATTTGTAATTAAGTTCGCTCTTTAGTAGTTTGATAGTTTCATAAACATATTCAATTTTTTCATAATCAAACTCAGGATTTATTTTATTTAAATCTTCTTGTGTCCTTAGAGTCTTATTTAGTACTGGACCTACCTTCTCAATAAATTCTAATTCAATATCAAATAATTCTGCAATCACAAGTATATCTGAGAATACTATTGCGCTATCAAGGTCAAATCTTTTGAGAGGTTGCAGCGAAATTTCGCAAGCAAGCTGTGGGTCTCTTATCAAATTCATAAAACCGCCAGCTTGATTTTTCAACCTAATATATTCTGGTAAGTATCTTCCGGCTTGTCTCATTATCCAAACAGGAGTTCTGTCAACAGGTTCTTTTCGGATAGCTTTTAAAAGGAGGTCATTTTCAAGCAGCATTAGTTCTTTTTGACTTTTTAGTATCTAGAAATTCAATAATGCCCTCAGCAGCTGCCCTTCCTTCAAAAACTGCAGTAACAACAAGGTCAGAACCCCTCACCATGTCGCCGCCACTGAAGACCTTAGGATTATGTGTTTGGAATTTGAACTTAGATTTTTTATCAATCATTACTCTTCCAATCTCATCTGTTCTAATTTTATGTTTAGAGAACCAATTTGAAGGGTTTGGTCGAAAACCAAATGCAAGGATGACTTTATCAGCTTTAATGATTTTTTCCGAACCCTTAATTATAGTTGGAACTTCTCTCCCTCTTATATCCGTTTTTTTAAGTTTAGTTTTAAGAAATTTTACACCCTCAACTTTATTTTTTCCTAATATTTCAACTGGTTGCATATTCCATAAAAAATTAATTCCCTCTTCTTTACTATTTTTAACTTCACGCCTAGAACCCGGCATGTTTTGTTCATTTCTTCTGTAAGCACAATATACTTTTTTTGCACCTTGTCTCAATGCTGTTCTATTGCAATCCATGGCAGTATCGCCACCACCAAGCACAATCACTCTATCGTTCTTAAAATTTATATAATTATTATTGTTTGTTTTGAATATATTTCTTATATTCGAATTTAGGTAGGGTAATGCATCAAAAACTCCATTTAAATTCTCTCCCTTGAAACCGCCTTTCATATAGGTATAAGTTCCCATTCCTAGGAAAACAGCATCATAACTACTGAGAAATTTATCAAATCTTAGATTTTTACCTACTTCTTTATTAAGAAAGAATTCAACTCCCATTCCTTCTAAAATTTTTCTGCGTTGAAGGACTATCTCTTTTTCTAATTTAAATGGAGGAATGCCAAATGTTAATAAACCTCCAATCTCCTCATATCTATCATAAACATGTGGTGTCACACCATTGCGAGCTAAAATGTCTGCGCATGCCAAACCTGCAGGGCCTGCACCAACTATACCAACTTTATAATTTGTTTTTTTGACATTTGATAAGTCTGGTTTCCATCCTTGTTTAAGAGCCTCATCTGTGATGTATTTTTCAATGTTTCCAATTGTTACAGCCCCAAAGCCATCATTTAGAGTACATGCACCCTCACACAATCTGTCTTGTGGACAAATTCTTCCACATATTTCAGGTAGCGAGTTGGTTTGATGAGATAAATCCGCTGCTTCAAATAATCGACCTTCGGAAATTAACTTAAGCCATTGAGGGATATAATTATGTACTGGACATTTCCACTCACAGTATGGATTACCGCATTCAATACATCGCCCTGATTGCTCGCTCGCTTGAATTGCCGAGTAGTGACCGTAAATTTCTTTATATGTCTTCACTCTTTTTGAAGCAGGAGTAATTTTCGGATCCATTCTTTTAAGTTCTAAAAATTGAAGATTTTTATCCATAAGAACTACATTATACTCTATTAGGAAATAATTGTTTAATTAGCTGATAAAATAGTTTTTACTAGCCTACTTGCAAGACCCATATCCACGCTATCTGCATGGTTTTTTTTAATATATCCCATCACTTTTCCAATGTCTTTTTGGTCTTTTGCACTAACTTCAGATATTATTTTTCTAATTAAATCTTCGACTGCCGATTCTGACAACTCTGATGGAAGATATCGAGAAATAATATCTATCTCCAATTGTTCTTTCTCTGCTAAATCATCTCTACCTGCTTTTGAGAACTGATCAAATGCATCTTGATTTCTTTTGACCGCTTTTTTAAGAACTTGTATAACTTCTGAATCACTAAAGTCTTTGTTTTTATCTTTCTCTTCTTTTTTGATAAGGGATATTATAAAGCGTAAAATTTCAACGTCTTTTTTAGATCCCGATTTCATAGAGTCTATTAAATCCTTTTGGATTTTATCTTTCATAAATATTTTTAATATTTTTTATAGGGAGGCTTCTTTTTGATAGCCATCATGATTGATTTTCTTTTGTATCTTTTAACGGCTGCTGCGATTTTTCTTTTACGCACACTTGTTGGTTTTTCGTAGAATTCTCTTCTGCGGGTTTCAGCTAAGATTCCAGCTTTTTCACAACCTCTTTTGAAACGTCTTAAAGCAATTTCAAATGGTTCATTTTCTCTAATTTGTACACTTGGCATAAAAGTATGTAAAAAAGTTTATAATGGCAGTAATATTACTTCATATGATTTATAAAGCAATACATTTAGTATATTTTTTGGTGGAAAAATGATCATTTTAGGAGTTGAGTCCTCTTGTGACGAGACAGGACTTGCACTTTTTCATAGCGAAAAGGGACTTCTTGGTCACATAACCAGCTCACAGCATTCTATTCATAAAGAATATGGAGGGGTTGTTCCTGAGTTGGCATCTCGTGACCATGTCAAAAAATTTATTCCTATTCTAGGGAAACTTCTTAATACAACCAATCTTAATTTAGAGGATATTAGTCTAATCTCATTTACTAATGGACCTGGCCTACTAGGACCACTTCTAACAGGCGCGGCATTTTCAAAAAGCCTTGCTTATTCTCTGAACATTCAAGCAATAGAAGTAGATCATTTGGAAGCTCACATTATGTCACCTATGATGATAGATTCGACATTGAAACCACCATTTATATCTTTATTAGTATCTGGTGGACATACATTTTTATCCAAGATAGATAATGTTTACAACCATGAACTAATTGGAAAATCAGTTGACGATGCTGCTGGTGAGGTATTTGATAAAGTGGCAAGAAGTCTTGGACTTGCCTATCCTGGCGGACCAGAAATATCTAAAGCTGCATCGCAGACTAGCAAATCTTCATTTAAGTTCCCCAGACCTATGATTAAATCGGATGATTACAATTTTAGTTTTAGTGGTCTTAAAACATCAGTCATAAATACTATTAAAAATATAAACTTAGACGACAAAATAGTTAGAGATATTGCTTATGATTTTGAAAATTCAGTCATTGATGTTTTAATCTCAAAAACACTCAAAGCAGCAAAAAATTTTGAAATTAAAAACGTAGTGGTTTCTGGTGGTGTAAGTGCTAATAAAAAATTAAGAAAAAGATTTAATGAAGAGGGAAGGGATCTCAATATTTTTTTCCCAGACATAGAGTTCAGCACAGATAACGGAGCTATGATTGCCTACATTGGGTACTTGAAATGCAAAAATAAATTAGAAAATAATCTTGAAATCAACCCTCAAACTACATCAAGTTTTTTTTAAGATAAAATCCACAATATTTCTTCTGTGACTAAAAAGTATCAGTAGTGTGATTATGAAACTAAAGATAAGTATTAAGTAATTAAGTTCTAAAACATAAATTATTGACGGAAGCAATAGAAAACTAATTATTGCAGATAGCCCAGAAATTCTAAATAATATAAAAGTTATCAGCCATACAAGCATAGCATATAAGCCTGCCATTATATCAATACCTAATAATGCTCCATACGATGTAGCTACTCCTTTACCACCCTTGAAATTCAGAAACAGGGAGTACAGATGGCCGACAATTATAGCAAATGATAGTAAACAAAGTAGAATCATTTCAAACCCATAAATTTTAAGAACATGAATAGGAATATAAGCTTTTAATAGGTCAAATAGAAAAGTGAGAACCCCTGCAACTTTATTGCCACTTCTCATCACATTGGTTGCTCCAGGATTATTGGAACCAAAAGACCTAGGATCGGGAAGTGAGAACATTTTTGAGATAAGAACTGCAAAAGGTATCGATCCAATAAGATAAAATAGTAGTATCATGAATATACTATAATTTTCAAACATGTTTTCTATCATATGTTTACTATATACTGATTAATGTAAAACTAACAAACTTAAAATCATATGGAAAAAACTAAACTTATTCTCTTGCATGGATGGTTGTTTGATAGTCATGTTTGGACTAATTTTAGGGATAAGTTGTCAGATGATTATGAGATATATTCCCCTGATCTTCCAGGATATGGAGATAATTATCTAATTAAAAATAACGTAATTTTTTTAAATGATTACATAAAAGATATTAACAGTGAATGTGTAGTAATAGGTTGGTCATATGGCGGGTTAATAGCCAAGAAGTGTATGGAGAAAAATAAACTTATTGAAAAGATAATACTTATAAATTCATACTTACCTAATGATAAATCCTTTATAAGTATAAATAGGATCGATGTACTAATTAGGGAACTGCAATCAAATAGAGCTAAGGCTATCAAGAACTTTATCTATGAATGCTGTAAAAATTCTTCAACACCAATATCAGATATGAAAATGCTCAATAAAGATATGATGAGAACACGATATCCAAGTAATGAAGTATTGATAAATAATCTTGAAGATTTAAAAGCTACTAATAAAAGAGATTTTGATATTATTGATTCTGATAAAAGTTATTTAATTATCGGTGAGAACGACCATTTTAGAGGAACAAACGATCCTAATTTTAAATGCAATGTAGTTACTATCAACAAAATGGGTCATCTTCCATTTTATTCTTCTTGTGAAAATGTCATTATTTCAATTAGGAAATTTTTATCTAGGTAATTGTTTTGGATAATTACAAATCAAAAATATGTAATTCATTTAGTGCTAGAGCTAAGTCATACGATCACTTCGCTAAAATACAAAAAGTAGTCAATGAAAGAATGATAGACAGGCTAGATATGATAAATTACTTTCCGAAAACTATTTTAGATTTAGGGTGTGGTACTGGTTTACTAAGTAATTTACTTAGAAAAAAATATGACAATGCTAAAATTATTTCTGTTGACTTTTCTTTTGATATGCTTAACGCGTGCAAAGAGAAGAAGCTTAATACATCATTATTGTGTGCGGATATAGAAGATTTGCCTATGAAGTCAATGAGCTTCGATTTAATTATATCCAACTTCACATTACATTGGTGTCAAAATTTACAAAAGATTTTATATAATGTTCAAAATTGTCTCTCTGAGAAGGGTATATTTTTTTTTTCAACGCTCGGCCCCGATAGTCTGAATGAAATCAAGGAAGCATTTCTAAAAATTGATAATATAAATCCTGTCAATAATTTTATTGATATGCACCACTATGGAGATATGCTAAACGAACTTGGATTTATTGATCCCGTAATGGATCTTGAAAATATTACACTAAAATTTGATGATTTTTTTGGAGCGATTAATTCCATAAGAAAAATAGGTGCAAATGTTTCAATTGATAAACCAAAAAAACCACTGACAAAAAATGAGGTTAACACTATTATTAACTCCTTTCCAAAGTCTTTAGACAATAAATACCCACTGACTTATGAGGTTATATATGGTACTGCATGGGCAAAAAAAAGTATGTCCCATGATGATAGTAAGGTTGTTATACCCATAAGAGAGAAAAAATAAAAAATTATTAAATTAGAAATTCTATAAGTACTAATACTGTGATAATATAATATCGAATTTAAGGATGAGTATGAATAGACTATTAGCCCTAATTACTGTTGCA
>MDSZ01011398.1_pt1 | contig 12750 bp, 7 predicted proteins | sample 811201 | NCBI WGS metagenome assembly MDSZ01 (sample SAMN05326647, study PRJNA326480) | marine metagenome | isolation source: seawater | place: Indian Ocean: North | collected 2010
GTAGCTTCGCAGTTCTGCTGGTTTCATTGGTCTTTTTTTCGTTTCCATACAGGTTGCTATGTAAATAGCAGTTTCTCGATAAGCGGTTATGCGTTTCCGTTTGTTAGTCCCGCCAGTATTGTAGTCCCCGGAGCGCCCGTCCAATTCCTCTATGACCGCGCGACGTCTCCGGTTTAGTTGCTTTCTCTGAGACGGCAGAGGATCGAATTCTATGGTGACCAAGGGGATATTACGTTCTAGGTCAACGGTGATTAGACCCAGTTCAAGGCGACGTAATACGCGCTTAATGCCCCGCCATTGGGATGTTCTAGGATTCCTAGGAGTGGGTACTGCAACATAGACCGAGTCAGTTATAGCCTGGCGATCGGTCGCCTGGATCATCAAAGTCATGTTGGCTGCGGTTTTGAGTTCGATGGCTATTAATTCATTGTCTTTTTGAGCGACCAAATCGCAGTTCTTCACTTCTCCGGTGACAATATATCCAGATGCTTGTAGATGATCCTTTATCGGTTGGTACAACTCACTTTCTTTCATAAGACAATTTTTCGCAGCGGTGAAATTTTTGCAGCTCTTAGCGTCCTCCGGGTAAGTGGCAAAGTGGATTTTAAAACATGTCTGGAACAATTGTGATGTAACCGGTGGTCTTGATAATCATTAGTGATGAGACTGATTTTCCTGAAAGGATTAAGAATACCGCAACTAGTTTATGCTAATCGCAGTTACCAGACTCAATCGAACGCCAAGTCTCATTGAGTGATTTTAGTAGGAAGCTGGTCCTACGACCCTCGTTAATTCAACATTGCTCGAGCTTCGATCACGGTAAGTACCTCGTCAGCGGCCTGGGGAATGGGCGTGCCTGGTCCGAAAACTCCTTGAACCCCGAGTTGCAGGAGGTAGCCGTAGTCTTGTTGGGGGATCACGCCGCCGATTACCACTGCGATATCGCTGGCACCAGCTTTTTGTAGCTCGTTCAAAAGCTGTGGAATCATTGTTTTGTGCCCAGCCGCTTGCGAGGAAACGCCGATGACGTGCACGTTCTCTTCGATTGCCTTAGCGACGGCTTCCTCTGGAGTGGAAAACATTGGTGTCAGATCGACCTCAAAACCAACGTCGCCAAAGGCGCTGGCGATTACCTTGGCTCCGCGATCATGGCCGTCTTGCCCTATCTTGCAGACCAGCATGTGGGGTTTACGACCCTGTTCTTTCGTGAATTTCTCTATACGCGCCTGAATATCTAGCCACGCATGGTCATCTTTGTAAAAACTACCGTATATGCCCGAATTCGTTCGAGTTTCCGCCTGGTATCGGCCAAAGACGGATTCCATAGCAGAAGAAACCTCACCGACAGTCGCTCGAGCACGAATAGCGTCGATGGACAGTGAAAGTAGATTTCCGCTGCCTGTCTCGGCTGCTCTGGTGATAGCTTGTAGCGCTGATTCTACCTCTGTTGAGTTACGACTAGCTTTAATGTCCGCGAGCCTTTCGATTTGGGCATTGCGAACGGTGGTATTATCTATTTCCAGAATGTCAACTTGGTCCTGTTCTTCTTGCTGATATTTGTTTACGCCGACAATGACATTTTCGCCTTTATCAATCAGTGCTTGACGTTTGGCAGCGGCTTCCTCGATTCTGAGTTTGGGTAAACCCGTCGAAATCGCTTTTGCCATGCCGCCATGTTCCTCTATTTCCTCAATCAGGGACCAGGCTTTGTTGGCAATTTCTTGGGTTAGTGATTCCATCATGTAAGAGCCGCCCCAGGGATCTATCACATTGGTGATTCCTGTTTCCTCTTGTACTACTAGTTGAGTGTTACGCGCGACTCTTGCGGCGAACTCACTGGGAAGCGCAATGGCTTCGTCAAGAGCATTTGTGTGAAGCGATTGAGTACCTCCGAACACAGCTGCCATTGCCTCAATCGTTGTGCGGATGACATTGTTATAAGGGTCTTGTTCGGTCAGCGACCACCCAGAGGTCTGCGAGTGTGTTCGGAGCATTTTTGAACGAGCGTTTTTGGGCTCGAATTCATCTACGATTCTTGCCCAGAGCAGTCGTGCAGCCCGCAGCTTTGCGATTTCCATGTAAAAATTCATGCCGATACACCAAAAAAATGACAATCGCGGTGCAAAATCATCGATCTGTAAACCGGCTGCAAGTGCGGTTCTTATATACTCTTTACCGTCAGCCAGGGTATAGGCCATTTCTAGAGCAGAGTCTGCTCCGGCTTCCTGAATGTGATAACCGGAGATCGAAATAGTGTTGAACTTTGGCATATGCTCGGTGCAGTGAGCGATAATATCCCCGATGATGCGCATGGACGGTTCTGGTGGATAGATATAAGTATTACGAACCAAAAACTCTTTGAGAATATCGTTCTGAATCGTTCCTGACAGTTCGGCCTGGCTAACGCCCTGTTCCTCGGCTGCGACAACGTAGCTAGCAAGAATTGGTAGTACTGCGCCGTTCATCGTCATGGACACTGAAATTTTATCGAGCGGGATACTGTCGAACAGTATTTTCATGTCTTCTACTGAGTCAATGGCAACGCCTGCTTTACCTACGTCATGCGTGACTCGTTCATGATCAGAGTCATAGCCGCGATGAGTTGCGAGATCGAAAGCTACAGATATACCCTGGCCGCCCTCTGCGAGGAGTTGTTGATAGAATGCGTTCGATTCTTCAGCGGTAGAAAAACCGGCATATTGGCGTACAGTCCAGGGTCTTCCTGCGTACATAGTGGCCTGAGGTCCTCGGATAAAAGGCTCAAGACCTGGCAGAGAGTCTTGATAAGGAAGATTTTCGAGATCTGCGCTGGTATAAAGCGCTTTGACCGCTATACCTTCCGCCGTCGTTCTGGTTAGTGACTCGACTGGCTTACCTTTCATCTGTTTTTCAGCGGCAAGTTCCCAGTCCTGTAGCGTTGTCTTAGGCACTTGGTATTCTTTCTCTGCCATCAGTGGTGCCCCTCTGGATATTCGTTCAATTCTATCAGTACGCCGTCGCAGGACTTTGGGTGAATGAAGATGACACGGGTGTTGTGGGCGCCGACAGAGGGTTCCTCAGACAGGAACTTGTAGCCTTTAGCCTTTAGCCTAACGATATCCTCGTTGAGATTATCTGACCGAAAGCAAATATGATGGATGCCCGGGCCACGTTTTTCTAGATGTTGTACCAAAGGGCCTTCAGTGCCATTGAGCGGATGAACCAGTTCGATGCTGGTGCCGTCTATAGGGAAGAAAGCGGTTGTAGTTCGAGCCGCCTCGACATCCTCAGTACCTTCGAAAGTAATGCCGAAATCTTGCATAAACCGATCGATCGCACGTTGCAGGTCAGGAACTGCGATCGCGATATGGTCCAAAGCTGTAATCATTCTTCTTTCCTCTTCGTCTTGTATCTTAACGATAATTGCTTTTACGGTCTGTTAGAGGTATCTCGCTAGGATGTCATGCTTTGTAGCCATTTTCGGAAAGAAAGCGATTGGTTTCGTTTCTTATCGCCACCTGGATTGCTTCTGCTGACTCAGTGAAGATTTCGTCGTCTGGTGTTACTTCAAAAATGGCTTCACCTCGTTTTACAATTGTTGAGTCAGTATCGATCAAAACCTTATTAACCGTGCCGGAAAAGGGCGCATAAACCTTATTAAACATTTTCATGACCTCGATGATAAAGAGTGGATCACCAACCTCAAAGTGTCCACCTTCGTCAATAAATGGTGGTTGATCTGGCGCCTCGCGGGCGTAGAACATACCACCGGTGGGAGCGATTATCTCGTCACCAGATATCACCGGAGGAGGTGATAGCTGTTTGAAAGATCTCTCCTGGCTTTCTCGATCATTTAAATTATCTGGGATAGATATACTTAGATCATCGTTGACTTCTAGATTAAAGAAACCAGTTCGATACCCAACATACGGCAGCAATGAAAGAAGATCCATCCCGAGTTGAAAACCAGCATGCGCAGACTTAGCCTCATTCAATTTGTCACCGAGAACTTCTACACCCTTTTTGCCGTTCAGTGCCCGATTCAGGGCTGTCCAGCTATCTGTATCGAATGACACTTCGAGCGCATCATAGAAATCTAATGCGTCGTTTAACAACTCGTCGTCGTGATCCCAGATTGCATAAAGAGCAGGTAGACCGTCTCTATTGTCCATATTCAAAAAATGATAGAGGTCTGCGAGTACCCGAATTGGATTATCCAGCCATTTGATTCCTCTCGTCGAGAATTCAAACCGCTTTTTGTTTAGAGATAACCAACCTGCTAGAAAGTGTGGTTCGGCGAACAGTTTATTGATCGCTCGCATGAGGAGGCTGACTTTCCGCGCCATGATTACCTTCACGGACATTTGGTAATCAGAGTCGCGGCTAGCCTCTAGCTTTGATTTTTCTATGGCTTTGTAAGCATAATGGAGATCAAGATTGCTACTAATTGCTTGAAGTTGTCCGACCGCTGTCAGATATGGGATGACGAAATTAGTTGCTGGTCTAGCCTCGACATTATTGCCGATCAGCCAGTTGATCAATCCGTAGAGAAATTCAATGTTGGTCTGAAGGTTTTCTCCTGAAAGTTTGGTCCGCCTTAGAATTTCAGCCATCTGATCATAGGATTCTCTGCGCCCGGTTCCTGTCGATAAAAGCAGCGCAATATTTGAATCGTAGGCACCGGCCAGATGGTATTTCATGAAGATATCGGTATCAGGGTTATGTAGGCATATTCCCTGATCATCGCGAATTTCTCCCTTTATAGTCTCAGACCATTGGCTAATCACTCCGCCGGCATGTGGCTTCAACGCTCTGTCAGTAGCATTCATTCTAGCTTCTAGAGAAGCTGATTCGCGTCGTTCTCTGGTTGGGCGCGGTAGGCGGTCGCCGTGTCTTGCGATCAGAACCATTAGCTCGACGATGGAGTCGACAAAGAGTGAATCATTGGAATCTTCAGGGTTAGTGAACCTCAAGCGATAACAAAGTTCGCTCACTCTGTGTTCGACCTGGACCCTAGTGTTCATTTCCATGAAGTAATGTCGGTCCCTATCAATGATGCACTCAAATGTTGATACTGAATCGAGGCCGACTGCGGCTCCGAATCTCGCACCTTCTTCCTCCATTTCAGTGAGCATTCTTAAATCATTTTCCAAAGACCTTCTGGCAGCTGGATTAGTTGCATGGCCTATCGCTTCAGCCAGTTCCTCTTGAGTCACAGATACTTCTAGCAGTTTTTGTTCATTCATCTGAACTGAACAATCGCGGCCGCCCATGGTGATGCACCATTCGCCGTTGCCTACGACTTGTATTTCAAGATGACGAACTGTTTCTACGTTAACCTCTGCCAGAACGTTCTTGTTATCCCCGACACCTGTGGCCTTGACCTCTGACAATACTTCTCGGAGCAACGAGGGCACAGGCTCAATTGCTTGCGTCAATTTGCGTGCGCTGCTGCCTTTGTATTGAGATGGTGCATCGAGAATCCGCTGGCCTTTACCACCACCACCGCCGATAGCTTTGAGGCGCATGCGGTTGTCGGGATTGGCTTTAAAAATTTTGCCGATCTCAGTTGAGAGCGTTTCGGCTAGGTCGTCTATGCTGAAAAGGTCAATACCCTTGTTATAGGAGGCATTGAGCACAAGCTCGGCCTTCTCTTCTAATGTGCTAGCGGTTTCAATGGCGTGTTTAGTGACCTTCAAGCCGTGTTTTTTGATCACTGCGAGTAGACCCTTCTCTGTCGGACAGATGCGCAGCAAAGTTAGCGTCGTTGCGTTGTCGATACCGGGTGTGACAGACACATCCACTGCCAGAGCTGTGCGTTTTGCAAGATCTTTTCGGCCTGCAGATTCGACAGTCTGCGAGCAGGGTCCGATGAAGTTAAGACCTGCGGCTTCCATCGCTGCGACCATTTCCTCGTCTTCAGCCATAAAGCCATAGCCTGCAAAGATACTGTCATAGCCAACGCGCTTGGCTATCTTAACAATCTGATCAATACGAGCATGCCTCTCCTCTTTCGTTGCGCCTGTGTAGTCTTGCACCCTATGTACTCTGGCAGGGTTGCTATGCTTGCGCAGCTCTGGGGATAGTGCGTTGGAATAAGTTATGGAATCTTTTTCGGAGAGTAAAATACCATAGTCGCGGATGCCCATTTCCTCGAATACGGTCATTGTTTCCATTCGTATGGGACCGCGACAAATAATCAGTGGACGCATGTCAGAGCAATCAAAAGACTGCTGCCACATTGAACCTTCTGTTTTTTCTCGGTTCTGATGGATTAATGGATTACTCAGGTACCAGTTAGTTGACATGTGCGGCCTCCTAGTGAAACTCTCGCTGGACGCCAGCGAACGGTTTAGGCTCGTAATGACGAAGATGGAATGCCATATGTTCAGCTAGCAGTTGTCTTAAGTCGGAGGGCATTACGATCTGTGATATGGAGCCGAGAGACAAAGCTTCCTTGGGGTTCATCAATTCCTTTTCGTAGCGTTTCGCCAGTTTGGTTTCTTCAACAGCCAGCCACTCAGCGGCACGGGACTTGGCCTCGGTATCCAGACTGCTGCCTTTCAGGCCTTCTGTCTTAAGGTTCTTTTTCTCCTGATCTATCCTCTGCTTTAGTCCGTTCCTTAACGCTCGTAGTTCATCTTTGTAAACAAATTCCATGCCTGGAGGACCCATAACTGCGACCCTTGTTGTTGGCAGTGCGACAACCAAGTCTGCGCCTGTGGGATAGTTATTGTAGGAGGCATAAGCACCCCCTATAGCATTACGTATTAGTACCAGGAAACGCGGCGTTCTGAGGTCAATAATGGCATCTAGCATGGCTCGCCCAGCTTGAACGATACCACCGGATTCTTGTTCTCTCCCAGGCAAAAACCCGGTTGTATCCTCCATGAAAATGACCGGGATGTTGTAGAGATTGCAGAAACGAATAAATCTCGCGTTTTTATATGCAGCATCTATATCAATCTGGCCGGAACCGACAGCAGAGTTGTTAGCAACGAAGCCGACTACATTGCCTCCTAGTCTTCCAAAGCAGGTAATGGTGTTTCGCGCCCGTTCTGGTTGAATCTCAAAATAGTCACCGTGATCGCAGATTTGTTGGATGATGATGCTGACGTCGAATGGGGTGTTAAAGCCGGTGGGCGAATTGAAAGCTTTCTTAAAAAGCAGATCGATATCCCAGGTTTTGCGCTCGATTGGATCTGATGTGTTCTGAAACGGAGCCATCTCTCCGTTAGAGCTCGGCAAGTAGCGGAGGAGCTCAAGAGCGGTCTGCAGGGCGGTTACCTCATCCTCGGCGGTGATATCGGTCACTCCGGTCTGACTGTGAATTTTTGGTCCGCCAAGTTCATCTGCAGAAATGTCTTCACCCAGTACAGACTTGACGACGCCTGGACCGGTTAGGCCGAAAAAGGTCTCCTTGGGTTGAATAAGAAAGCTACCTTGTCTGGGCAGATAAGAACCGCCGCCCGCATTAAATCCAAACATACACATAATAGAAGGGACAACGCCGCTTATTTTTCGCAGTGCTGTGAAAGCTTCAGCGTAGCCATCGAGTCCACCAACACCTGCGGGCACAAAAGCGCCTGACGAGTCATTCATGCCGATCAGCGGAATCTTTCGGTTACCGGCGAGTTCGTAAAGCTTGGCAAGTTTTTTGCCGTTTGTGGCGTCCATTGACCCAGCACGTACCGTAAAATCGTGGCCGTATACAGCAACATCTCGACCTTCAATCTCAATAACTGCGGTCACCAGTGAGGCGCCGTCTAGGTTGGGCCCCCAGTTCTGAAAAAGCACTTTAGGGGCCTTTTTAGTCAGGACTTTGATCCTTTCCCATACTGTCATGCGTTGCTTCTGATGTTGTCGCTGAATGTTGCTTAATCCGGGCGACGCATAAGGCTTTCGAATAATTTCGTGAGCTTCGTGCAGCGTGTCTTCGTAAGGGCCAGGTTGATAGTCAATCTGATCGGGGGCAGAAAACTCTAGCTGTTTCGATTGGGCGAAAGGGTTTCTAATCGCTGGTATCAACGTTTTTTTAGGCATGATGGATAGCTATGGGTTAGATTAAACCGGGTAGTGATTATATAGAGTGGCTAATTTGCCAACCAGAAACCGGCGCTAATATGGGTTATTAGCAGGCCTAATGCTGGGCATCTGCCTGCGGTGGCTAAGAGGATATAGAGTTTCTGGCTAATTCTATTGCCGAATTGATCGCTTTCTTTGATTGAGGACTGTTTTTCCAACAGCTGGTTTGCAGCATGCTAGCCACCATATCGGCGATGTCTTCAGCATGGTATTTGCTCAACGCAGCGAAAGAGTAAATGCCAATTTCCTCGAATCGCTTTATCACGACCGGACCCACACCTTTGACTTCTAGAAGGGCTTCCTTTTCTTCTGGGGTAAAGTGCATCTCAATCTCCTGCTTCAGCAGTGCCCTAGATCAAAGTCCCTGGGCAATACATCAATCCCTAGATTAATATGATAATGACTAGATTAAAAACGCCTTTCCTCCGATCTCCGCACACGACAGTGTGCTGGAAAACATTAGACTACGCGCTTCTTTATATTCAAACGAAGCGATGGGTTCGCTATTCAAGAGCACCTGAGATGAGTAGCTCGCCGATTTTTTCATTGTCGTAACGGAGTACTTCTTCTAGTACAAACATCATATCGCGATTGAATGTAGGTGCGGATTGATCCACGTAAGGATTCGAGCGCGACATCTGTATTCGACTCCCTTCGATGACAGTCTGCCCGCCCTCGTGATGGGGAAGCTCAATAAAGTGACCGCGATGTAAAAGTTGCGGATCATTGATGAGCTCAGGACTATTTTGCAAAAGTGCTGAAGGAATTGAGTTTTCTTGCAGGGTGGCTTCGAGCTGACGACCATTCTGCTCTCTGACGTACTTCGCGATCTTATCGTCTAATTCGTCCTGGCGCTCGAGTCTTTGATTAGCTGTAAGTAATCGATCCAATCCAGGAATTAGATCGCAAAGGCTTGACCAGTGTCTTTCTGTTTCGCAGGCGATAGCGATGTATTGGTCCTCACCTTTAACCTTGTAGGCATTATGAGGTGCAAAGTTAAGGTCACGATTGCCGTTACCTGTTTGGATCTTTTTATTGACTACGAAGTCGAGCAGGGCTGGTGCAGTGAAGTGCAGCGCTGCTTCAGCCTGCGCCAGATCGATATGTTGACCTTCGCCCGTTCGGCGCTTGTGGTCCAGCGCTGCTAGGATCGCGATGGCATTGTATCGAGGTGCTATATAGTCGGTGTAGGCACCGAACGGACCGGCTGGTTCCCTGTCTGGCCAGCCCGTAATGGCATAAAAACCAGTGATTGCTGCGGCCAGGTTGCCGTAGCCTGCAAAATTTGACAGTGGACCAGTCTGGCCAAACAAACACGTGCTGAGCATGATGATCTCAGGCTTTATCTTTGTCAGAGAAGGGTAGTCCAGGCCAAAAGATTTCATCGCTCTTGGTGAAAAGGATTCCGTTACTACATCCGCCCATTGCACTAGATCCCTCGCGACAGAAAGACCGGCCTCGGTTGTTAAGTCAAGCGTCAACATCCGTTTGCCTGCATTCGTGGAGTGAAAGATTGCTGACTTTTCCGTTGATTCATCCTGGTCCATGAAAGGTCTTAAGGTTCTCGTGACACATAATTTAGTCGACGACTCGATTCGGATCACTGTAGCACCCCAGTCAGCCAGAATCCTCGTTGCTCCCGGGCCTGCTAGTGCCCACATAAAGTCCAATATTTTTACGCCGGCAAGAGGTTTATCAGGCGCGGAGCACTCTTTAGGCACCCCAGCGGCCTCGAGGTTTTTCAATTCTTCTAGAATGTCTGCGTTATGCTCTCCAATAGTTGGAGGACGACTTGTGCTTTTAAGGGGTGACTTGGAGAATTTAGCGAAGGGCCCCGGATAGACGCTCTCTGAAGCTTCGCTTTCGCCTAAAGGCTTAATGAAATAGTTTCTCGCTGAGAACTGATCGCTTTCAATTACATCTTTGACGGTCGACATAGGAGCGAGTAAGAGTCGCCTTGCCATCGCTGCTTCGAGCAGCTCGGCCTTGCTTTTTGATGCTGTGCAGTTAGCTATGCACTCTTTGACGCGTTCAAATTCTGACAGCGGCTCCTCGCCAGTTGAAAGTAGCAGACCATACTCAATCCAGTCCTTATCTCTGGTCTCAATATCGCAGAACCCTTCCTCAAAAACATATTCCATTAGCCTGGCGGTTGGTGGTCCTAGAGTCGCACCAAATAAATGGGTGATCGAAACATGGCCGTCCTTGGCGGGATAAGTAAGACGGAGTCTCAAGTCGCCTGCTTTAACACCACCGGCAATACGCTGAGCTGTCAGGTCGTTAACAGCAGTAGACAGAATGTAACCTTGTGTTGCGAACGTCATCGCTTGTTGAGCGGAGATGTCAATGTGTTGACCATGCCCCGACTGATGTCGCTCGTGCAAAGCGATTAGGGCAGCTGTCGCTCCGTCTAGGGCAGCGTGATGCCAGACTTGGGGTACGCTGACCCTCAACGGTGGCCTGTCTTCGTCTCCGGTAAGGCTCATAGGTCCGCTTGCTGCTGCCAGCGTAATATCCGACGCAGCCCAGAGAGCCTTCGGCCCGCTGCGACCATAGGGAGTCAGACTGACCATGATAAGGCCAGGGTTAATCGCGGCGAGTGAGTCGTAATCTAGTCCCTTTGCGGCGAGTGAGCCGGGTGGTTCTGCTTCGATAAGAAAGTCTGCGTGTGCGACTAGTTGCAGATATAGTTCCTTAGAAGTAACTATATCTAACTCAAGACTGCGCTTGCCTCGGGAATAAGCCCACCAGAAGAGAGAGTGTTCTGGAGCATTGGCATGACCATTAGCGAATGGACCTAGTTTGCGACCGGCAGCGCCACCAGGGGGTTCTATTTGAATAACGTCAGCACCAAGATCGCCCAGTATCTGAGCGCAAAGAACGCCATTAGATTGGGTGAGATCTAGAACACGATAAGGCGATAATGGCATGGCAGGCCTCGATCTTTTCTTGTCGTGAGTTTATGCTATCAAAAGTGGTAGGCCACTTAACACGCTTTATAATAGGTAGATCATAGTCTCCCCTTTTACAGCGCGAAGATGCAGATTAAGGTCTTACTGACTATTGCTGGCGTATTTTTTCATCACCACCGTAAACTTTTTAGCTGCTTCTTCCTGCATCCGAGGTAAATGATAGCTGGGGAACAAGTCCTCGCAGGGCTCGTACTCTCTTAGCATTAATTTCGCGAGATTCTCTTTGTGCGATTCCGAAGATCCGTCCATGATGCCCATCCATGGAGCCGACATCCACATATCTCCCAAAGGTGTTTCGTTGGACATACCGAGTGATCCATGGAGGTGGATTGCGCGATAAACGACATCGTGCATGACTTTTGCGGCACTTATCTTAATGGCAGCGATTTCCTTCCGGATCTCCCGAGTATAGGAACCCGTCATGTCGATGAGCCACGCTGTATATAGAACGTGGAGTCGAAACTGTTGCAACTGAATATAAGATTCTGCCAGGTCTGCCTGGACCATTTGTTTGTCGGCTAGCACTTGGCCTTTTGAGCGTCGACTGAGGGCTCTTTCGCAGGCCATATCTAAGGCTTTCTTGCAGACCCCGACGGTGCGCATGGCATGGTGAATACGGCCACCTGATAATCTTGTTTGTGAACCGACAAATCCAGCGCCCTCTTTGCCCAGTAAAGCATCACTAGGCAACCGCACATCGTTAAATCGGATATAGGCATGTCCACCACGACCTTTTTCAGTGTTGAGGTTTTCCGTGAACGGCGTGCCAAAGGTGTGGATGTTTCTAACGAATTCAACACCTGGGTTACTGGTTTCCACGATGAACATGGAGGCTCGCTCCAGAGTTGGCGCGTCCGGTTCAGTGATTGCCATGACGATTAGGAAGTCAGCGGCCAGCGCGTTGGAGATAAACCATTTTTCCCCGTTTAGGATCCAATCGTCACCATCCCGATTTGCGTTGCACTTGAATTCTCCTGGCTCCCCGGCGTGCGGTTCCGTCATAGCGTAAGCGGACCGCATTTTGCCCGCTAAAGTTGGCTCCAGATACTTTTTCTTCTGTTCTTCAGTTCCGTTGTGGGCTAGTAGTTCCATGTTGCCGGTATCGGGCGCCGCGCAGCCAAATATAGTCGGTCCCATGCGGGTTCGACCCAGAATTTCATTCAGCAGTGAGAGCTTTACTTGGCCTAATCCAGGACCTCCGAGTTCTGGTCCGAGATGAAACCCCCAAAGTCCTTGATCTTTGACCTGTTGTTGGAGGTCGCCGATATAACGAAATACGGCGCGCCACTGATCCCGGGTTAGTTCGTTACCATCGGCATCCTGTCGTGTCCGCATGAAGGTGTCGAGCGGTTCTATTTCTTCCGCAGCAAAGTTTTCTACCCAGTCAACTTGCTTTTGAAATTCTGCGTCTACGCTAAAGTCCATAATGCTCCCCTGTCTGTTATTCACGAATCCTATCACCGTTTTTGGATTCATTGTCGGCTCTAGTAGTTTGTTTTGTTAAAGACGAAAATCAAACGCAGGCTATTTGTCTTATAATGCGCGCCGCTTAGTTTTTCCTCTGGCCTGTTGAAGGCCAGTAAACTTACAAGAACCAGGAGTTAGAGATGGATATTAATGGCAAGGTGGCAATTATTACTGGTGGGGCTTCAGGGCTTGGATGGGCCACTTCGGAGCTTTTGCACGGGATGGGCGCTAGGGTCGCTATCTTTGA